>Ga0335071_10004362_pt1 | contig 14770 bp, 13 predicted proteins | sample Lox_Sample_15_FD_206724 | JGI IMG/M metagenome (GOLD analysis project Ga0335071, IMG submission 206724) | Soil microbial communities from Loxahatchee National Wildlife Refuge, Florida, United States - Lox_Sample_1.5 | ecosystem: Environmental > Terrestrial > Soil > Wetlands | place: USA... | reverse complement strand
GGCCAGCATCGCGCCCATACCCAGCAGTGCCCACAGAGCCTGCGTCTCAACCGGCATGTGCGCCAGGTGTGCGACAGACTCCCCAACCGCCGCGCCGATCATCAGCAACGGAGCCAGCACACCACCCGACGTCCCCGAACTCAGCGAGAACGCCCACATCAGCGACTTCGCAATCACCAGCCCCAGCAGCAATGCCACCGGTGCATTCCCGCGCAGCAGCTCCGCAATGTTGTCGTAGCCCACACCAAGGCCCCGGGGAAAGAACAGCCCGCCAATACCAACCACGATGCCGCCGATCGCCGGCCACCACATCCAGTGAATGCGCAATCGCGCGCCAATGTGCTCGAATGCATCTTCGAATCCGTACATCAGCCGGCTCAGCCCCGCCGCGGCAAACCCCACCAGCACGCCCAGCGGAACCGCCACCAGCATCGACTGCGAAAGCGAGATACCGGAAGGCAATGCGACAGGGAACAACGGCCCGCTGCCCAGCCACACAATGCGCAACGCACCTGCCGTCGCACTGGCAACAGCCACGGGCACCAGCGAACGCGGCCGCCATTCAAACAACAGCAACTCCACCGCCAGCAGAATCGCCGCCACCGGCGCGGCAAATGTGGCCGACATCCCAGCCGCAGCGCCCGACACAAGCAGCGTCGTCCGTTCCGCATCGGAAAGCTTCAGCCACTGCGCAATCAGCGACCCAAAGGCGCCGCCGGTCATAATGATCGGCCCCTCTGCGCCAAACGGTCCGCCCGATCCAATCGCAATCGCCGCCGAAAGCGGCTTCAGCACCGCCACCTTGGGAGGAACACGCGCGCCGCACAGCAGGATCGCTTCAATCGCCTCGGGAATCCCGTGCCCGCGAATCTTGTCCGACCCGTAGTTCGCCATCAACCCCACGATGACGCCGCCGACAACCGGCACAAGCGCCAGCACCCACGCCGGCTCCGTCGACCCTGCCGGCCCCACCATCGCCAGGCTGATGCGGTGGTAGTAAAAAATGTTCGTCGCCAGCGCAATCGCCCGCAACAGCAACACCGCAAGCGCCGCGCCTCCCGTGCCGATCACCAGGGCCACGGCACTCAAAAGCCACGTGCGGTTATCGACCGTAAAATCGCGCAGACCGGAGGGCTGAGACTTCATTGCGCCTCCATCGAAGCGGCAGAAACCGCATGCTCGCGCACATCCTCAAGCGCCGCAATCAGCCTCGGGCCCATCTCATACAGCTCCCGCGCATGCGCGTCCGAGAGCCGCTCCAGCATCTTCCGCCCTTTCCGCGTCAAACGCAGAAGCGCGCAGCGACGGTCCTTGGCATCGGCGGTCCTCTCCAGCAAACCCTCGCGCTCCGAGCGATCCACAAGCTCCACCGCGCTGTTATGCTTCAACGCAAGACGTCCTGCTACGTAGGCGATCGTCACCTGCGTCGATTCGGTCGCTCCAGCCACTTGCAGCAGGAGCTGGTGCTGTTGTGGCTGCAGCCCCGCTTCCAGCGCCGCGCTCTCGCTGAAGTGCAAAAAGCGCCGCAGTTCGTAGCGAAAGTCTGCCAACGCGGCCAACAGGCCGGCCGGGGCCTTCTGCCCATCGGAAGCCGCCTTCGGCATAACGGAAAAAGTCGAATTCTGATCGTGCTTCACATTTATATCGTATCACGATATAAATCTGGGACCGCCCGCTCGCCCCGCAACCCACCTCCGCAACCGGTGTGACATAAGTCGCTGTACGCCCGGCCGGCATTCGCTAACTTGCTTCTTTGAGAGGTCCTATGAGCACCTGCACCGAACCGCTCGCTCACATCAAGAAACCCCTGGTGCGTCGCCTCGCCCCCGACCGCTCCCAGCGCGTTCGCCACATCGTCCAGCTCGTGTTCGTCGTGCTCAACGGCTGGCTCGGATTGCAATTCCTTGTCTGGGTGCGCTACTTCGAACACGGCGGCCAGGGCCTCTATCTGCCCCGCCCGGCCGGCGTCGAAGGATGGCTGCCCATCGCCGGACTCATGAATACCAAGTTCTTCTTCTCCACCGGCCACATTCCACTCATTCATCCGGCCGCAATGTTCCTCTTCCTCGCGTTCACCGCCATGAGCCTGCTGCTCAAAAAGGCCTTCTGCTCCTGGATCTGCCCCGTCGGCACCCTCTCCGAGTATCTCGCCATCCTCGGTCGCCGCGTCTTTGGCCGCAACCTCCACCTGCCCCGCTGGGCCGACATTCCTCTGCGCGGGCTGAAGTACCTCCTGCTGGCCTTCTTCGGCTTCTTCATCGCCACCATGTCCGCCGAAGCCCTCGCCGGCTTCATGCAGACGCCCTATGGCCTGCTCGCCGACATCAAAATGCTCAACTTCTTCCGCGACATCAGCCTCACCGCCGCGGTCATCATCGGCCTGCTCATGATCGGGTCCATGCTAGTGCAGAACTTCTGGTGCCGCTATCTCTGCCCCTACGGCGCGCTCATGGGACTGGTCTCGCTCTTCAGCCCGGTCAAGATCCGCCGCGACGCCGACGCCTGCATCGACTGTGCCAAGTGTGCCAAAGCCTGCCCCGCCGGTCTCGCCGTCGACAAGCTCGTCCAGATTCGCTCCGTGGAATGCACCGCCTGCATGGCGTGCATCGCTTCCTGCCCCGCCGAAAATGCCCTGCAGTTCGCGCTGCCCCCGCGCAAAGCCTCCGCCATCCGGGCCCGCTGGACACGCCGCGCCCTCGGCCCGCTGGCCGCGGCCGGCATCATCGCCTACATCTTCCTCGGCTTCGTTCTCTATGCGCGCGCCACCAATCACTGGCAAACCACAATGCCGCGCGAAGTCTACATGCAGCTGGTACCGCACGCGAACCAGCTCACACATCCCGGCATGTAGGCCCTCCGCATCGGCATGCTTGAATCTGAGGCCCTCTGCCTTTCGTAGCGTCCGTGTTCGTTCTTGGACCGCGCTGTCCTTCCCCTCGAACATCTCCGGCGAGCCCGCGATCGGCGGCTCATGCGACGCCAGTCACCCGATTTCTTCGCTCTTCGATTGGAACAGCGATCGCGTCCTTGAATACAAAGTTGCCTCACAGGCAGCGACAGTCCACGCATCCACCTCTGAGATGCCCATCTCATTCACTCGGCCCTCCCAGATCCGAAAAGGCCTCTAAAAGCTGCCTCTGTACGCGGAGCGCGATAGCGACTTCGTCTGCCTTTAGCTTCTTGGTCAGGGTCCTGAGTCGGGATTCTTCTTCGTCTCGGACGCGCCTGATAACGCGTGCGCCATGTCCTGTAAGCGCAATAAGAGGCGATCGAGCGTGGGCCGCATTCCGTCGTCGTTCCGTCATCCCCGCAGCAGTCGTCTCGTCCACCATGATCTGGACATACTGTCGCTGAATCTCGAGAGCGCGAGCCAGCGCCGGCACAGTCTGCGCTCCGTCTCTGCCAAGTATTTCCATCACGGCGCGCATGCGCACTGTTAGCCCGGTCCCGTCGAGGCCGCGTTGAACAGCATGTTCTATGCGTTGCAACAAGGGCCTGGTATTCCATATCAATTCATAGAGTTCTCGCGCCATATTGACAAGAATAATGTCATTCTGACATGATGCTTGTCAATATCTTCATCTGGAGGATACGCGTATGCTCAAGCGTGGTTTGCTTTGCCTGCTTGCGATTGTGGTGGTATGGGTTGCTGCCGACCTCGTGCTGCACGATTTCTTCCTTGCACCGCTTTATGCCCAGAACCCCACGCTGTGGCGGCCGATGCGGGAGATGAACGTGCCGCTGATTCACGCGGTCCGTTTCGGGTTGGCGGCCCTGTTTGTCGTGATCTACGCACTGCAGATCAGGCCCAAGGGGCTACGCGTAGGTCTGCTCTTCGGCCTGCTGATGGGACTGCTTCTGGGGGTGGCCGTCGGCATTGGAACCTATATTCACTCGCCGATCGCGCCGGCGCTCATGTGGGGATGGTTCGCGGGAGCAATCGTGAAAAGCACCCTTGCAGGAGCGCTGCTCGGGGGAATGCTGAAGGAGTCCCCGACTCTTCCTTTACCACCCGGTTAAGTTCATCTCAGTGCCGTATCCGCCGGGGTCCAGTTCTCCGCTCGCCGCCTGCATCCCGTCTTCCCAGCGCGCCACGATACTCTTGAAGAAATGAGCCGTTCTCCGGCGTCGCAAGCTTGGATCGCACTCTCCTTCGAGGAAAACAACACAATGAAGCACCTGGCAATCGCGGGACTGGCCTTCGCTATCGTATCCAGCACCGCATCGGCGCAGATCAATGCCGGCGAACAGCAGCCTGAGCCGAACCTGCCCTTCAACATCACCGAAATCACCACGCTCCGTTTGCCCTGGAGAATCGCTTTCCTGCCCGACGGGCGGATGCTCATCACCGAAAAGGTCGGCGGTCTGGTCCTGGTCACTCCGCAGGGAGCAAAAACCCCCGTCGCCAATGTCCCCCCCGTTCTCTGGGAAGGGCAGGGCGGCATGCTGGGCGTCTACCTCTCACCGCACTATGCCCAGGACCACAACGTCTACCTCACCTACTCCGAGCCGGGCAACGGCGGTTCCAGCCTCGCACTGGCACGCGCCCAGCTCAACATCGGCAACGGTTCGGCAAGCCTTGAAGACCTCCACGTCATCTGGCGCGACGGCGAACGGGGCGAGGGTGGACAGTTTGGCGCAGCCAATCGCCTTCTCTCCCGACAGCAAATATCTCTACCTCTCCGTCGGCGACAGGCAGCGCATGACTCCGGCCCAGGATCCCAACCAGCCGCTCGGCAAAATCCTGCGCCTCACGCTCGATGGCAAACCGGCCCCTGGTAATCCCATGGCTGGCAAAACCGGCGCGGCCACTGTCCCAGTAATCGATCCGCCCGAGGACACCGAGAAGGCAAAAACGGCCCCCATCGTCCGCATGTACACCTTTTCCGGCCCCAACCTCACACCGTCTGAAACATGGGCCAGCGGCTTCCGCACGCCCTATGGTCTGGCCTTCGCCCCCGACGGACGCCTCTGGGAGTTGGAGCGCGGTCCCCGCGGCGGCGACGAGCTGAACCTGATCGAGCGCGGCAGAAACTACGGTTGGCCCCTCGTCTCCTACGGCCGCAACTACAACGGCGTTCCCATCCCCAGTCCCGACACGCGCCCCGACCTGACCAGGCCTGTCATCTACTGGGTGCCTGTAATTGCGCCCGGCAATCTCATGTTCTACAAGGGCGCGATGTTTCCGCAGTGGAACGGCTCGGCCTTTGCCAGCGGCTTGGCATCCGAAGCGCTTGTTCGCATCATGTTCGACGGCAAGGGAGGCGCGCGCGCGGTCCAGCGTTGGAACGTGCGCCGCCGAGTCCGCGACGTTGAAGTGGCTCCCGACGGAGCGCTTTGGATGATCGAGGACGCCAATCCGGGTGGTCTCTTCCGCCTCACGCCCTTGGGTACGGCGGTTGCTGCTCCGGCCGCTCAGCCGCCAACGTCCGCTCCTGGCCCCACGGCTCCCGGTCCGGCTGCTTCAGCGCCGGCAAATGCCGATCGCGTAAAAAGCCTCATCGCCAACAACAACTGCCTCCTCTGTCATCGCGTCGGACGAGAAGGCGGCGAGATCGGACCATCCTTGAATGGTGTGGGAACGCGGCGCACCGCGGATCAGATACGAGCCGCGATTGTGAGTCCGCCGCCCACCACAAGCACCGGGATGAAGAACCCGATGCCTTCGTACGAGAAAACCATCGCGGGTGAAGACCTGCGAAGCCTGGTCCGCTACCTCAGCTCGCTCCCTGCAAACCCCTGAGTGCTCACGAGCGCTCGAGGGCCGTGGCGGTCTGCACCTTTTCGTACTCGAACAGGTCCGTGCACGGTGGCTGCTTGCCCAGTTGACGCAGCATCCCCGCCACCTGTCCGCGATGCAGCGTTGCGTGATTCACCACATGCTGTATCAGCTTCCAGCGGGGAATACGGTCCCCCATGGCCACAAAGTCGCGATCAAGAGCCGCCTCGGGCAAAGCCTCAACATACTCTCGCCACGAAAGCCAAACAGCGCTCCACTCTTCTCTGAGTTCGGCAAAACCCAGCCCCAACGCTCCTTCAGGAAAGAGAAGTCCCGGATCGACCTCCTCCTCCGGCCCCGCCATGCTATGGCGCAGACGGACCATCCAGTCGTACTCCGCGACAAACATGTGCCGCAAAGTTCCGAGAATATTGCTGTGCGAGATCTCGAGATCGCGCTTCACCTCGTCGTCCGAAAGCGTCGCGCAGGCGCGGAGGATCTCCCCGTCAGCCCAGATCATATAGTCCACTTGAAATAGAAGCATCGCGCGGGGAACCGGCATGCGCGGATTATAAGAGCCCCCCAACACCTGCGCAGCACCTTTGTGACCAGCTCAGCATTCCTGGGCTGCCCTCACGCTCGCCGCGCCCGAAACTCCTGCCCCATCGAAGCAACCGTTGCGTGATCCAGAACCTTCGCCGCCTCGGGAAACACCACCGACTCCTCGATCGCAATGTGCGCGTGATAGAGCGCCTTCAGCCGGTCCGTCGCGGCGCGCAATTGTCTCCCGCGCTCATCGCTCAATGCCCCGTTCGCCATCCACTCGGAGTAGATCCCGTCCGCCGCCTCGTGCAGATCGTTGGCCGTCTCATGATCGGTCTCGAGCGCATCGAGCTTGGCCATGCTCTCGTCGCTCACCTCGGCGCGCAGCCGCGGAAACAACGATTCCTCTTCGTCGGCCGTGTGCCGCACGCCTCCGGTGCGAAAGTACTGCAGCGCAGCACGCACGGCTGCGGTCTCTTCTCCGGTCAGGCCACGCCCGGCTGCGCGTTCCGCCACCATGCACAGGATCCCCAGAAACTGCTCGATACGGCGATGGCAATCCGTCAGCATCCCGATCGGGTCATCGAATCCAGCATCCGGCTTGGCGCCAATTTGAATCGCCATCCATGTCTCCTCGTGGGTAGATGCCGCTCAACTACTTCGGTTTCCGGCCAAAGTTCCGCTTGCCGCTGGGACGCGGGCCAGAGCGTTGCGCGCCGCCACCCGGCCTTCCGCCAGGCCTGCCACCCGGTTTACCGCGATACGAAGACCCTTGCTTCCCACCGCCCGAAAACGGCCTGCCCGAGCCTTCACGCCGCTGCGATCCTGCTCCGAATTTCTTGGGACCGCCACGGAACGGGCGAGACGACTCCTCGCGGCCGGTCGGACGGCCGGCCTTACGTTCGGTTCTTGGCTCAGTCCTTGCCTCAGCCCTGGGCCTCTCGCGATCGAATGCGTTATCGTGCGCCTCGACCGGACGGATATCCAAACGGGGACGCGACTGCGCCGCGCGGCCAAAGCCCCCGGCCGATGTGCGGCCGGAAAATGGTCTGGGACCGCGATCGGATCTGTCGCCCATCTGCGGGCGATCGCTGCGGGGGCGAGTCGGCCTGCTTTGCGGCCTTTCACTAGGGAAGGACGCATCATCGCGCGGCGGGCGCCGATTGAAGCCGGGCTTCGCCCCGGTTTGTGGGCGATCGCTGCGGAATTTCCCTCCCGCGCGAGGTGGCCTGCCGCCAAAACCGGGCTTCGCTTCGAAACGGCCGCTGCCCCTGCTGGACGTGCCTGAACCGGCAGCTGGACGGGAAGGCGGGCGCCGATCGAAGCCGGGCTTCGCTCCAGTTTGTGGACGATCGCTGCGGAATTTCCCTCCCGCGCGAGGCGGCCTGCCGCTAAAGCCGGGCTTCGCTTCGAAACGGCCGCTGCCCCTGCTGGGCGTGCCCCGCGCATCTTCGCGGGGCGCACGACCGAGATCGGCCCTTGACTCGGTTCTGAGGTCGGCGCTTCGTTCGCGCGGACGCCAGCCCGCATCCTCGCGCCGATCGGGACGCCGGTACTGCCCAGGAAACTTCTTCCCGCGCCGCGCGGTCTCTTTGGCGATGCGCTCCTCCGTCGATTGGCCTGCATCCTTGGGCAGCATGCGTGTTGCCTTCGGCCGTCGCGGCTTCAGCTTGCCCTCTGCCGTCAGCCGCAACGCCTCCACCTCTTCGGTGAACAACTCGCGCGTCTTGCCCGGTGCTACATCCAGCACCAGCGGCCCATAGCCCACGCGGCGAATCTTCTCCACGTGGTGCCCGATCTCCTCAAACATCTTGCGCAGTTCGCGATTGCGTCCTTCGATCAGCACCACTTCATACCACGGGTTGTCGCCCTTGCGAATCTGCCGGATGCTCGCCGGTGCCGTATGCACCTTGCCTTCGCGCGGCCTTCCTTTATCAATCGCAACCCCAGTGCGCAGCCGCTCCAGCTGCTCATCGTCGGGCTTGCCCGCTACCTTCACCAGATAGGTCTTCTCGACTCCGGACGCGGCGCGCGTCAGCTGATTGGCCAGCTCGCCGTCGTTGGTCACCAGCAGCAGCCCCTCGCTCTGATAGTCCAGCCGGCCCACCGGATACAGCCTCTCGCCCGCCTTGGCGAAAAACTCCATCACCGTCGGCCGGTTCTCCGGATCGGTCACCGTCGTGACGTAACCCTTCGGCTTGTTCAACACGAAGTAGCGAAGCCGCTCCGCGCCGTGCAGCAGCTTCCCATCCACGCGAATGTGATCGCGCGCCGCATCGGCCTTGGTTCCCAGTACCGTCACTGTCTGGCCGTTCACCTGCACGCGGCCTTCGGTGATCAGCTCCTCGGCATGCCGGCGGCTGGCAATTCCCGCCTGCGCCAGGATCTTCTGCAAGCGCTCCAGCTTCGGAGCAGGCGCCTGCTCCAGTTCGGGCTCCTCGCTGGCATCCTGCGGCTCGGGCTCAGCGCTCGCTTCCGTCATGGTTCGCTCAGCTTGCTCTTCTGCAAATTCAGGGGCTTCGGACTTGATTTCCTGCTCCGCCGCTTCCGCGGGGTGCTCGTGATCTTCAGTCATGGGGCGCAGTCTCTGCCACTGCGTGTTCCTCTTCCTTGGACTCGGCCTCCGCCGGCCCGGTTGCATCCTCACTCGGCGCGGTGCCTTCTGCTTCTTGCGCGACTGCCGCAGCGGGAACGCTTGCCTCATCCCCCTCTTCCGGCGCATTCTCATCCAGCTCGGGACCGCCGTCGGGCGTCGCACTGCTTTCCTCGACATCCGAATCGTCCAGCTCGCTCGCCGCCATCTTCTCGAACTCTTCCATCGAGGGCAGCTCCGAAACATCTTTCAGCCCGAAGCGCAGCAGGAACTCCTTCGTCGTCTTGTAGAGAATCGGCCTGCCAATCACCTGCTTGCGGCCCGCCGTCGTGATCAGCTTGCGGCTCAGCAGCGACCCCAGCACGCCACCCGACTCCACGCCGCGAATCTCGTTCACCTCAGGCGCCGTCACCGGCTGCTTGTAGGCAATCACCGCCAACGTCTCCAGCGCCGGCAGCGAAAGCTTCAGCGGCGGCTTCAGGCTCTTGATGAACTGCCGCACGGCATCGTGGCACTCGGGCTTGGTCGCCATGCGATAGCCGCCCGCAATCTCCCGAATCTCGATCCCGCGCCCGTCGCCTTCATAGCTGGCAATAATCTCGTCCAGCAGTTGCCGCAGCACCGCCTTCACTTCGCGGTCGCGCGCGCGCGCCGCACGCTTTGCCTCTGATTCGGCGTCACCCGGCTCTTCCGGCCCCCGCTCTTCCGGTCCTGACCCGTCTGACCCTGTCCCAGCCGCCGCCTCCGGCTCCGCGGCAGGCGCCTCCGCAGCAACGCCTTCAGCCGCCGCGGCCTCCTGCTCCGCTGGTGCCGCATAAAACTCCGGCGTCTGCTCCAGGCCCAGATACTCCAGCCCCTCGTCAATCATCGGGAGAGTCGCAGGACTCTCCGCTTCCTTGGCCGCAGCGGCAGCAGCTTCCTGCTCCGCCTTCCACTCCAGCGCCTCGTCGGCAAACAACCCGGCGAGCTGCGCAAGGGTTACGGGCTCCTCGGCAGCATAGATCACAGCTTCTAACTTGGCTTTTAGACTCATTCCGGCAATAACTACCTAAGGTATGGTACCGGAGCTATCGCCGCGTGAACCGCCTGCCGGGTGAGGAAATTCCCGCCCAAACAGCATGGGCGCCCGGCCTGGCCCGGCGCCCATCCCTTCATCTGTTGGCCGTGCTGGACTTACGACTGCCCTTTGTTCTTTGTGTGGACGATCGCGATCTTCGTCTTGCCATCGCTCTCGGCCGAGATCGTCACCACAACCGTCTCATGCTCGCCCTTCTTCAGCGAGATCATCGCCCCGTTCGCCGAATCGAAAACCGAAGCATCGCTGCCGAACTTTCCCTTGTAGAAGTTCAGCACCGCATCCTTCGGATCCGATGTTTCAAACGCACCGGAAACAATCGATCCAGTGGGCAGTTCCATGTGCATGCCACCCTGCTCGGCCTGCGCCCCGGGGTAGATGTCTGTACCGAGTTCATCGGCGCTTGGGCTCTTCGTCGAGCCCGCCGTCATCGTGCCACCCGGCGTGCTTAACGTGATCTGGCCGGTCTTGGCGTTTTCATGGATCGCATGTGCAACCCGCCAGACCATGAACCCAACCACGCTCGCCCCAAGAATGCCCAGGCCGACAATCACCACCACCACAATGAGAATGATCTTGACCGCGCTGCTCCCGCCCGACCTCACCGGTGCGGCCCCCGGCGCCACATAGCCGGATGGCGCAACGTACCCGGCGGGCGGCGCATACCCACCCGACGGCGGCGCTCCCGCATTGACCTGCGTGTAGCCTGGCAGCGGCGGCGTTCCAGCCGCAGGGGGTGGGGGCGCAGCCGCCGCCGCTTGACCCGGAATCGCTTGTCCGGGAATATTGACTGGCGTAAAGCCGGATCCCGCAGCCGCCGAACCACCCGAAGGCGCAGCCGATACCGCCGTCCCACACGCAGCACAGAACTGTGCGCCTTCCGCTACCTGGGCGCCGCACTTTGCACAAACAACAGCCATGACGTTCTCCTGTCGTACTGCATTCAACCCGAGGGAGTCGGCCACAGCAGTTCCGCAACGCGATCCAGAGATCGGCGTGTCGCAGAACCCTCCTGTCACCGTGCAGACACTATACCGGAAGGTCCTCTTCCCAAGCTGCCTTTTTCTGACCATGAGAAAGAGGCGAGCCGAAGCCCGCCCCTTCTTTTTCCTCGTTGCTGGCAGATGCCTAGCTCGTGAACTGCCGGAAGATCACAAACAGCAAGCCCGACAACAGCGCCGCCGCCGGCAGCGTAAACACCCATGCCGCCGCGATGTTCCGGATGGTCGAAAGCTGCAACCCGCTCTTGTTCGCCGCCATCGTGCCCGCAACCCCCGAACTCAGCACATGCGTAGTACTCACCGGTAAGCCGAAGTTGTCCGCCAGGAAGATCGTGGCCGCGGCAACCAGCTCAGCCGTAGCGCCCTGCGCATAGGTCAGGTGCTCCTTGCCGATCTTCTCGCCCACCGTCACCACAATCCGCTTCCAGCCGACCATCGTTCCCATGCCCAGCGCCAGGGCCACCGCCACCTTCACCCATGAAGGAATGAACTTGGTGGCTTTGTCGACCTTCGACTTGTAGTTGCTTAGCGCCGCGCTCTCATCGGCCGAGAACTTGGGATTCTTGCTCTTCGCGATCAGGCGCAACGCTTCGCTGGTCACGTACATATCGTTGCGCACGTTGGTCTGCTGATTCGCAGGCACGTTCTTGTAGTCGCCGTAGGCCTTCACTTCGCCTTCCAGATCGCGAATGTTCTCGCGCAACGCCGTCATGGTTGAAGGCAGCAGCTTCTTCGTGCGCAAATAATCGGTCAACTCCGTACGCGGATCGCCCGCCATGATCGCGTCCTTGTCGACATAGCGGTCCACCACGCTCACCGCCTGCTCTGAGGCCGCAATGAAATCCTGAATGTCGTGCGCCGTCACCGCATGATTCAACGCATACGCCGTAGGCACCGTGCCGATCAGGATCAGCATGATCAGCCCCATGCCCTTCTGTCCGTCATTCGATCCGTGGAAGAAGCTCACCAGCGTGCAGGTCAGCACCAGCAGCGCGCGAATCGGGAAGGGAGGCGGCGTGGAGTCCTTCGGAGCCTCATACAGCTCTGGGAACTTCACCGTCAGCTTCGCGATAAAGAACAGAATGGCCGCGGCGCCAAAACCAACCAGCGGCGACACCAGCAGCACCTTGAATACCTTCGTCGCCTGTTCCCAATCCACGCCCGACGTCCCCGACGCCGAGTTCGCCATCAGCTGATTGGCCACGCCCACCCCGATGATCGAGCCCGTCATCGTGTGCGTGCTCGACGCCGGAAGTCCCAGATACCACGTGCCCAGGTTCCACAAGATCGCCGCAATCAGCAGCGCGAACACCATCGCAAATCCCGCGCCCGAGCTGACCTTCAGAATCAGCTCCACCGGCAGCAGCGTGATGATCGTGAACGCCACCGCGCCAGCCGACGTCAGCACGCCCGTCAGATTGCACAGCCCCGACCACACCACCGCGATGTTCGGCTCCAGCGAGTGCGTGTAGATCACCGTCGCCACAGCATTGGCCGTGTCGTGGAACCCGTTCACAAACTCGAAACCCAGCGCGATAAGCAGCGCGATGCCGAGCAGAATGTATGCCCACGTGCTCGAGGCAGTCACACCGCCCAGATCGCCCGCGATGTGAAAACCGACATACCCGAGTCCGCCCACCAGGGCCACGAGCACGACCGCGCCGCTGATCCATGCGGAAGACTTCCCCATCTTTTTGTCGAGAAGAGACCCGCCGTGCGGGACTGCACCGGCTGTTGTTGCGATGTCAGCCATTGGAACGCTCCAGACGTGATATGGATATCCGTCCGGATACGCGCGGGGAAGGCAGACTCCGGACTCCACATGGATATCCCACTTCCATGAATGGAAGATGAACATCGTGTGAAAGAGCAGGGCCTATCGCGGATTCTCGATGGCCGTCAGGGCATGGGCGTTCTCGACTGCCCGGCTGAGTAGACTCGAGTCATGCCCTTTGTTTCTGAACACCCCGACTTGCCTGGTTGGCGGTTCACTATCTCAGAAATCTCCAATGGTGTCTGTCGAATCGATGGCCGCGATCCGGACGGTCGTTCAATAAGCCGAACGGGCGCGGGCGGTGAAGAAGATCAGTTGATGCAGGCGTGCATTCGAGACGCAACAGAGCTTTGCATGGCAAACAGGCTGAGAGGATTTAGCTTCTTGAAGCCGTGGCAAAAGCTTGCCGACGATGCGGAGGGACAGAAGAAGGCTGACCTGTTGCTTGGCGAGCTTATAAAGGAAATTCATTTCGATCACCCCCTCAGTGGCTTACCACTGCGAGCCGTTGCAATGCGCCAAGATCAGGACGATGTCCTTTTTGAAGTTCTCGGAAGAGGAGATCTCTTGGCGGTTGTGCATTTGACGTGGCAGAAAGAGATCGACTCGCGCTGGCCGCACACCGAGCTCTTTAGCAGCTGGCAGCACTGGATGGATGCGGTCATGATCCCAGATCATGAGGATTTCACATGTGGCGATACGCAGTAGCGGTAACGACGTTCAGACGAACGACGACTCCGGGAGCAATCATCTGCCATCGGGGAAACAACTTCTCAGCGCACTTCGGGTGCCGACGCCGCGATCACGCCAGATGCCGGAAGATCCAATACAAAACTCCCGACAACAGTGCTGCCGCAGGCAACGTGAACACCCAGCCCGCCGCAATATTCCGCACCGTGGAAAAGCGCAGGCCGCTTCCATTCGCCGCCATCGTCCCCGCCACGCCCGAGCTCAGAATATGCGTCGTGCTCACCGGCAGCCCAAAGGTATCCGCGGCAAAGATCGTTCCCATCGCCACAATGCCCGCGCTCGCGCCCTGCGCGTAGGTCAGATACTCCTTGCCGATCTTCTCGCCCACCGTAACCACCACGCGCTTCCACCCGATCATCGTGCCCAGGCCCAAGGCCAGCGCCACCGCAACCTTCACCCAGTCAGGAATGAACTTGGTCGCATGATCGATCCGGCTCTTGTAGTCGGCAAGCACCGCCCGCTCTTGAGGAGTGAACGCCGGCGCATTCGACTTCTGCATCAGCCGCAAGCCCTCGCTCACAACGTAGAGATCGTTGCGCACATTGGCCTGCTCTTGCGGCGGAATCGCCTTGAAGTCCTTGTACAGCGCCGCCTCGTGCCCCACATCTTCCACCAGTTCGCGCATCGCCAGCACCGTGTCCGGCTCCAGATGCTTGGTGCGAATGTAGTCCGTCACTTCGGCGCGCGCATCGGCGCCCAGGACTCCTTTGGGATCGACGTGCCGATCGAGCACGCTGCCGGCCTGCTGGGAAGCAACAATAAACTGCTGCACCTCCGCCGGCCCAATGCCGTGATTCAGTGCATACGCCGTCGGCACCGTCCCGATCAGGATCAGCATAATCAGGCCCATGCCCTTTTGCCCATCGTTCGACCCGTGGAAGAAACTGACGCCCGTGCACGTCAGCACCATCAACGCGCGAATCGGAAGCGGCGGCGGCTCGTCGTTCTCCGGCGCACGATACAGTTCGGGAAACTTGAGAACGGCCTTCGAAGCCAGGATCAGCAACCCTGCCAGCGTGAATCCCAGCAGCGGTGAAATCAACAGCGCCTTCAGCACCTTGATCGCCTGCTCCCAGTCCACGCCCGAAGTTCCCGCGTGTACGTTGAGCAGTTGATTCGTAAGGCCAACCCCGATGATCGATCCCACCATCGTGTGCGAACTCGACGCCGGCAACCCGAACCACCACGTGCCTAGATTCCACAAAATCGCCGCCAGCAGCAGCGCAAACACCATCGAGAAGCCCGCGCCCGAACTCACCTGCAGAATCAGCTCCACCGGAAGCAGCGCCACCACGGCAAAAGCCACTGTACCCGT
>Ga0335071_10004361_pt1 | contig 14770 bp, 16 predicted proteins | sample Lox_Sample_15_FD_206724 | JGI IMG/M metagenome (GOLD analysis project Ga0335071, IMG submission 206724) | Soil microbial communities from Loxahatchee National Wildlife Refuge, Florida, United States - Lox_Sample_1.5 | ecosystem: Environmental > Terrestrial > Soil > Wetlands | place: USA... | reverse complement strand
CTTGGGGTGGTCGGACGGCTCGAGCAGGAGACAGTCGCACTCGGTCGCGCCGAGTTGTTCCATGAACTCGGCATCGCTATTTCGGCTCAGCCGAACCACGACGGTCCGATCGCTGGTGTCGCGCGCGGCAACAAATTCCTAGGCTGGATGCTGCTGGCAGATGAGCCTCGCCCGGAGGCGTCCGAGGCGATCGAGGACCTGCGAGAGCTCGGTCTTCGGCGACAGGTGCTGCTGACGGGAGATCGGATGCCGGTCGCCCGCCGCATTGCCGATGTTCTGGGGCTGACCGACGTGCGCGCCGAAGCCCTGCCGGCCGAGAAAATGACGCGCGTGCTCGACGAGATTGGCGCCGGCTATCGTCCAATGGTGGTGGGCGATGGCATCAATGATTCGCTCGCGCTCAAGGTCGGCGCTGTCGGCGTCGCCATGGGCGCACGTGGGAGCGACGTTGCATTGGCCTCCGCCGATCTGGTGCTGATGACAAACGATCTGCGACGGCTCGGCACCTGCATTCGTTTGAGCCGGCGCTGTCGCCGTACCATCTATGTCAATGTTGCGGTCGGGCTTGGCTGGACTGTCGTGATCGTGGCCGCTGCCGCGACTGGAGTCATGGGCGCCAGCGGAGCAATCATCGCGGCACTACTCCACAATTTCAGCACTTTGGTGGTCATGGCCAATGCCGGCCGACTATTGAAGTTTCAGGAAGCGGTGGCCTAGAGAACCACCTGTACAACCAGCCGGCTGCCGATCACCGGTCGTCGCGGTCCCTTGTGGATCGCGCCGACGTCGGGCTCGTAACTCCGGTCGGGCTACGCCTTCCCGGTGCGGCTCGTACGACCTCACGATGGAGAAGATCAGCTACACGTGGGCGGCTTTGCTGAATTCAATCAGAAGCGCTGAGCCTTCCGCGCCGGCTATTTGCTGGTGCCGACCGTCTCGAACGTCAATGCCTTCTTCGCGCTGTAGCCGCGCGAGCCGTGGGGCCAGACTAGCGGCCGATCTCCACAATCAAGCCAACCGCAAACAGCAGGAACATGCAAAAGAACAGCGAGTAGGGGCTATTGCCGTTCGCAGGCCAGTTCTGCACGTGTTCGAGGCCTCGTCGCAAGCGTCGCCATGCGCTGATTGGTTCCGGATCGACCGAGATTGTGTCCATGGGAGAGCTCGAAATTGTTTGCTGCCGAAAATGTGCTCTCAATTGCATTCGAATTCGAGGTGGAGCCGGGGACTGCGATATAGGGGTGGCATAAGCGCGGCTGCCTGTCATTTCTGTTGTCGAAACACCATCGCTCGGTTTCCGCGTTTCTCGGTTAACGCGGTTGGGCGTGTCGAAATCGGTAACGATCCATTGTTCGGAGTAGTGGAGCGCCGGGATCACTACGGAACTAACATGCGCCGCCCAGAAGAGAGGAACACCCTGGTGCAGGGAAGTCCTTCTTGCATGGAGCGGCGTCTTCTAGCCGCTTATCCTGAGCGGAGTTCCGGTGCCTTGAAGGCAGGAATTGTAATCCGCAGGCCGACGCGATGCGGGGTGAGCGTCGAGAGTGAAGCGACTTTCGCTGTACCTTGCCCGATCGGCCGAGCGCTCAGCCGGCGATCAGATGGTAGCGTGCGAAATAGACAGCGGTCTTAAGGGCGATGATGCCGGCGACCGCCCCACCTGCGAGTAACACCGTCAACGCACACAGGAAGAGGCGCTTAAGCACCGCCGTGTATGATCTGTCCGCATCCGATCCCACGCGCCGCTGTTTGCTGGACCGGCGCACGGGCCGTTCGAAATCGTGCGTGAGCATTGCCATGGTAAACGTCCTCAATGCGCCACTCGGTTCAGAACGCGCGAAAATCGGTCGATGCGGTTGACTCATCGTGCGCTGTCCCGAGGCCGCCGACAAGGCGCGCCAACCAACCAAGATGCGGGGCAAGCCGATTGCCCTCATTTGCGAGGTCGAGTTCGAACGTCTCGTCGGGAAAGATCGTCGCGCAGCCTTCCACTTCGCTTCGCGCACGGGCGAAAGCGACGGCGGAGCTTTTGAGCAGAAACAGCCCGCCGATGCGCCCCTGCGCTTCGCGTGCAACCCAAAGCCCGGCCTTGTTACGGCCGATAAAGAAGGCCGGAATCGCGTCGCTCAGCACATCCGAAGGAAGATCGAACCGTACTGCGGATCGTTCACTCTGACCGGCCGATCGGCCAGCACGCACATTGCGGTTCTGCCGCCGTCGAACGTGCTCGGTCTCGGCGACAGCATGGCGCATGTGATTGCTGGCAAGAGCGTCGAGCATCTCGCGACAAGTGGACAACACGCTCTTCAGTCGCTCCGGGACCTGCATCCTCCTGCAGACGGCATTGAAGGTGATCGCGGCCATGGAGGCCTCCTCGAATCTGACAAGTATGATGTGCCGCTGAGGCCATAGGAATGCGAGATGGTCTGATCGCGCGCTGCATAGGAAATACATAAGTGGAATCGGGAGCGACTCCGTAATCGGCCGACTGGCATTGCGGCTTGGCTCCCTATGCCGTCCTTATGCGCAAGGGCGCGGCCCCGTCTCGAATTCCTATAGCGACTCCGCAATTCTTGCCTCGATGATCGAGTTGGGACACGGAGGTCGGAGATGGCCCGGTATCGCGGCTTGCCCTACCGGGAGGATCCGCAACTGCAGGTCCCACCTTACCGCAGCGGTAGCATGCAGCGCTGTCTTGGCGTCGCCTGCCTGCTGCTCGAAACTCTGTTCTTGGGATCCGAGAAAAAGTACCGCCCGGAAGATCACTATATGCGAGGTCCTGGCCCGAAGTGGCGCGCCAAGCACCTCGCGGATCATGGATCGGGTCCTGGCAGCTGAGTCTGCTGGTTGCGCAGCCCGCGGCAACGCGAATTGCCGCGGGCTACATCCGCTATTGAAGCAAAAGCCGTGCGGAGAGGTCAGGGACGACCTGTGCGCGGCCGCAACCATGTCATCATGATCTCGAGCGGCGACTTATGGTTGCGCGGCAGCTTGTGTCGCTCCCTAGCAGCTATCACAAACGCAAGCGCTTGCTGGCGGGACTGCCGTTTCTCGCGCGTCAGCGCCATCCATTCGCGAATGACGGTGCGCCTCACATTCGACTTTGTCATATCGGTCTCCTTTTCGCGAGCGCGACGGCGGAAGATCCGCAATGAGGTTGCGGGCTCTCGTTTGTCGTTCCCCCTTCGGCGATGACAGATCGTTATGCAGCCTGTCGCAGCGGGTAGGTCTGTTGTCGTCGCGCTGCGACTGCACAACCGCAGTCGTGGACGGTGCCTTGCTCGATCACGAAACCGCGTTTCTCGATCGCCGCGCGAAGGCTCTGGTTCGCAACCGGCTTCTGGGCAACCCACACCACGAGCACTGCGCCTGGCTTGAGGAAGTTCACCAGCCAGTCCAACGTCGTCTCGAGCGTGTTGAATGAGCGCCGCCGCCAATCGACCAGCGCGACGTCGTATTGTCCGGCCGGGCGGCCGCAGTTCGTCGTCGCCGCGGCGCGAAGATAGCCGCGCCGCTGCAAGTCAAGCATCATTTCGATGCTCTTGGAGCCGGCTACCACGATGCGGTGCTGGGTCGAGCAGCCCGCAAGCGCGATCATCGGTTCAATAATTCTGTCGCCGGTGGCGACCTGAAGGGAAGCCATGACATCACCTGTTTCTATTCGTTCAAACTTGCTCGGACCTGCCCGCGTCCTGAACATGAACGCGTACCGCATGGCGGTGGCTCTTCCGTCCACCGCGTTCGTTCGTTGCAGGTGGTCGGACGATCTATCGTCGGCGCGAGGTCGCTTCGTCCATGCCGGCAATATCATCCGCACCCCATATAATTTCGAGAGCGATGCGAAGTCAGTCGTATAGAAGTCCCATAAGATTGCGCGGCACCCAGCGGCGGGGACTCGAACGGCTGGACGAGAGCTCGACGGGACTGTTGTCTGCTTCTCAATCCTGAATGCCCCCGCGCGGGGGCGGTCCTCTCAACAAATCGCTGTCCGGCTTCGTGCGTCGTTTGACGGAGATCGGTTCCGACTGGTTGATTGCAATCGCAGCAGCTGGCGCCAGGAGGGTGTCTCTCCCCGGTACCTTTTCGTCCACAGCAATGGATATTCGGTGCGCCGCTGTGTGCGAATGCATTGATCTATTTCTCAGTTGCAATAGACGCCTCCAAAAACGCGACGCGCTGCCTCAATGGTATCAGTTCGTTTTCGGACAGATGCTTTGAGCTGCTGGCCATCACGCGTCGCGCGAGCTCAACGAGCAGGGCTTGCTCATCCCGTCGCTTGGTGACGCTTGCGATATCATGGAATGCGCGGATCAATCTCAAACTGACCGCCAGGTCTGCAATGGCATGGTGACGGATTTGATCGAAGGCGGTGTCGAGAAGTCCCTGGAATGTTATCCAGGGAACGACAAGACGCAGGACGTGCGGCGGCGCATAATATCTCGATTTTGGCGGCTCGCGGCTCAGCCAGCAGATGATGATGCGGGACAGCTGATCTACACAGCTGATTGCAGTGCTCGGATCATTGATCGCAGGGGACACGGCGCGGAGCGCGATATCGACGATCTGGATGATTCCAAACTCGACGTCCTGCTGCATGGTCCGGGTCGGACCCATATCTATGGCGGCGAGAAGATGAAGTTCCTGCTCCGGCGATACGCGCTCCGGCCTCGATATCCGGATGATCGGAACGCCCGCAGGAACGAAATGGCCGACCCGGCGCTCCAGGCGCACCCAAATGCCGTACTCTCTGGCAAGAGAGACCAGGCGGTTGATATCAACATATCGAATGTATCCAGATCGCCGGGCGAGCACGGCGGCGCCAGGTTCGCCCGAGGAGCCGTGCTCGAGGTCGTCCAGGCGGAACGGACTTCCCGCATAGGGCATATGGTCATCGATCACAAGTTCGGCTTCGCGCGCAATGCGGTCGACGATGTGGTTCACGCTGATGGACTGCGATACGTGGTGGATGAAGTAGATGAGCCACGCCACGCAGCCGAGCGCGAGCAGCATCGCCCCTGACACAGTTGCTGCCGGAACAAACGGCTGCGGCAGCGTTCTCGCGGCCGGCAGCGCCGCCATGCAGTAGGAGAAGGTTCCGAGAAAAACGCCCAGCGTCCACTGGGTGGTGCGATCCCTGACAAAGCTGACCAGGATCCGAGGCGAAAACTGCGTCGAGGCGAGCGTGAGAGTCATCAACAGGATCGCGAACACGATTGACACGACGGTCATGATCGATGTGGCGATGCTGCTGAGAATGATCTGAGCGACGCCTGGATCCTGCTGCGACGGGAACAGAACTTGCGGGATCCAACCGCTGACTTCCCTGAACGATTCCTCCAAGGATGACAGCACCGCACCGGCGGTGCCCAATACCAGCGCGATCGCTAGCGGCCGAATGAGGAAGCCTCCGCGCAGGGCATACAGCGCGGAACGAAACAGTGCGGGAAGGCGCTCAAACATGCTGGGGCAGGGGGTTTAGAGGTGGCTCGCGCGACTAGATTTGGAGCGCGCTCAGGTGCGTACGTTCAAACGATTGGTCGGGTATTGCTGTTGCGACTCCGGTTGGTGCGAGCTTGCTCGCCTCAGCGCGTTAGAACAATAGGAGATGCCCAGCAAAAGGGGAGGACTACCGCCTTTATGAGGTACTTACATGATGGAGCGCTATTTCGAATTGAATACGTAAGGGGCGTAGGGCACAGAGGTGAGCTGCTGCAGGCCGCGGGCATCCGCTTTGTCCCAGCGAAACGACGTCTGTTCACTCGAAGAATGGATTGCACCATCCCGCTGTCGACGCGGGAAAAGGACTTGCGAGAGTTGGCCGTAAGCTATGCGGAGCTCTAGAGCGACCACGCGCGCTCAAGGCCGGATGCCGCCTCGTGAAGACAGTCCCCGCCACAAGTCGGTGGCGGGCTTGGAAGGCCTCTTGACTGAGCCTGGCTCCCCCTGCTCGAATCCAAGTGCCGCTGCAAGGGCACGCTTCAGTCGGAGATCATCAATTCGCGCGAGGCATTGCCGCAAGATCACATCAGCAGTTTCGTCCCGCTGGAGAATAGCTGCGCACACTTCTGAACTCGTGTTCCGGAAAAATCCGAACTCCGGTTCATCTTCATGCTGTCGGCCAAGCCTGTCGATTTGATTGGCGACAGCGACCACGCGGAGCCTATCGGCATTGTCCAGCGTTACGGCAAAACGAAGGATCGCGAGCTGCCAGGAACGCAGCATCCTGTTGTGCTGTTCGACCGAGCCTTGCTGACACATTTGTGACGCCTTCCTTGGCGATCGGCCTTCGAAGAGCGTTCAGGTCCCGGCAAACGCGACCAGATCCTCGTCGGCGATTCCGGCAACAGCCCGGGCGACAGCAGCTTTTGCAGGCTGATCCAGTTCGACGAGGGGCAGGCGGGTCGCCGGATCGATCATGCCGAGCAAGCCCAGCGCATATTTCAGCGCGGCCGGGTTGTCGCGGGCAAGACAGGTTTCCAGCGGAACAAGGCGCTTTTGCAAGTACCGTGCGGTCTGTAAGCGTCCCTGCCGCAGGCTTGAATAGATCACGCGGCAGAGATCCGGCGTCACGTTACAGACCGTCGAGATGCATCCGTCTCCGCCAGAGGCGATGTAGGCGAGCGTAGTAGCGTCGTCACCGGACAGCAGCCGGAAGCCTGGCGGCAGCAGCGAAGTCAAGCGCATCGGACGGGCGACGTCCCCGCTCCCATCGCGCAGTCCGACGAACTGCCTGGATTCGGCGAGCCGCACGAGGGTATCATTGGCAAGCTCACGAACGGTGCGCGACGGGATATCGTGCAGGATGATCGGCAGTTCCGTCGAGGCGGCGATCGCTCGAAAATGGGCCGATATGCCGTCCTGCATCGGCTTGTTGTAGAAGGGCACGACCGAGAGAACCGCGTCAGCACCTGCAGCTTCTGCACGCTGCGTCAATTCGATCGCTCGACTGGTCGAGTTCGAACTCGTTCCGGCAATGATGCGGGCGCGCCCGCGCGCGAGTTCGACGGCGGCACGGATGATGGTTTCCTGCTCGGCTGGCGTCAGGGTCGAAGCCTCGCCGGTCGTCTCGCACACCACAACGGCCGCGGCTCCCGCCTCGATCTGGCGTTGGCAAAGACGCTCGAAGGCTTTCAGATCGATCGCGCCCGCCTCGTCAAATGGGGTAGGCAGATCGGGAATGTAGCCGGTCAGCCACGCCGCTGGATTTGCTGAGGAGATCATGATGGCTCACGCCGCCTGTTCCATCTGGGCAAGACCCTGCCGGTAAGCGGAGAGCACAAGACCCTGATCGCATCTCACGCCGGCCTCAATCCGGAAGCCCATCTGTCGAAGCTTTGTCCGGGCCTTCAGGCCGAGCCCGCCCTCGGGCGAGCCGATCAGGATCGCGATGGCGGCACAGTCACTGAGGAAAGGCGATATCTGGGTCAGCGCAGTCTCGATCGTGGTCGGCGAATTCTCGCCAGCGATCAAGCCAACCGAATACTGTTTTCTCGGAGTGCTGCAGGTCGCAGGCATGGCGAGGCGAATCATACCGCGCCGTCTCAGTAAGGCGTATAGCTTCATGCCGTCATTGCCCGCGATGATGGTGCGATGCGCATTGGACAGGCGCGTCAGCGAGATCATCGTATCGACGACCTGCTCGCTGTCTCGAGCGGGACGAAATTGCGCCATTTGACCCTCCTTCTCACGCGCGCGCGCGGTTCAGGCCACGCGACGAGTACTTGCGATCTGTGGGCGTTTGGACGCGACGCGCTGTTCGCCCATGTCGAGCTCGATTTCGCGTCGTAGCTCGACGATGGTTTCGGGATGGCGCCCGTTCTCAGACAGCGCGTATTTGACGGCCTGGGCGCGGCTGACGAAAAGGCCACCATAGAGCCCATTCTGTTCCTGGGCGACCCATTGGCCGCGGCTATTCCGGCCGATGAAGACGATGTTCGAGAGAGAACTGCACGATGGAGGTTCGACGAGTTTCATGTAAGTATTCCTTGCAGGGACTAAGCCGCAGGACCGCCCAAGCCACTGAATCCTTCGGCTGCTCGAATTTTTCGGCTGAGCGGATGGCAGTTGCTTGGCGCTGCGTGACTCGTGCGGCCAATATCAATCCGGCCGGATATAAATTCGAGGGCGACGCAAGGCCGATTGCATAAGAGCGCTATAGAGGTCAGGCCGAAAGCGAATGTTCGAACACGCCGAGCAAGGCAAGGATGGCTGCGTATCCCATCATCTCGTCCCAGTGATTGAGGACCGCGGCAAACGCCTGCTCGCGTTTGACCATCGCGCCTACGGTGCAGAACACCATCGCCATCCAGAGCAGGACAGAGAGACTCTTGTCGAAGCCGATGCCGCTGAACGCGGCAAAGCTGGCCAGGATAATGATGCGCACGCAGAATCGGAGCAGCACTCGGCCCGATTCCAATCCACGCGGCAGATCTTGCGGTTGAGCCATGATGCAAGCTCCCGTGGTTATGCTTCGCTCAGGCAAAGTTGTCGCAGCACATCGCGATCGTAGGCTCTCCGGCTCTACAGTGGACGGCAGGGACGCTGGGTCTGCCGGAACGCGCGAGGCTTTGTGCCTCGAGAAATACACTCAGCATTGCCAGGGCGAGATCCGCATGTCGTGCTTCGACCGACTGGTCGAGCCAGTCCGGGAGTTCGGGTTCACGTGACAGAGCGCAGTGCCATTCGCCACCATCATAGGCGATCCGCCGCACTCGCCAGCTCGGAAGTTCGAGGTCGATCAGAGCGAGCGCCACGTCGATCCAGGCGCCGGTCTGGATCATTCGTTCGATGCGTGCGGATTTGGTGCGCTGCCCGGGTGACGGAAAACGCCAGCACGCGTGGCTGATCAACTCCTGAAGAAGGGCGGTCGTGGTGATACGTGCATCGCGAACGCGATCGGCAAGTGCGATCGAGTCTCGAAGGTTTGAACGATGCAGCATTGTCTCACCCCACATGTCCATACAAGGCGCAGCCGCGATTGCGGGGCCTTGCGTACCCAATATCGGCTGAGTGACATCAAAAATCGAGACGGATCAACGCGCCGAAATATATGAGGCCCATAGGGATTCGATGGTGACCGACCCTCCCGAATGCGCGCTGTCAAAGAGTCAGGTATCCTCACCTATTGACACACCATTTGCCGCTACGATGAAAGGGCGCTCTTTACGAGATTCTTATAACTTTCCCGCGGCTGCCGTCTCGAAAACCTATCCGTCTGGTGGCACTCACAGTGCTCCACGATAGCAAGGCTCGTAACTGCGCGTTGCCGCGCGGTTGATCTATCTCAAGCTGCCTTGCGGAGATGGAGCGATGGTTATGCGATCATAACCAGGCGCACAAGGAGCAAACTCCATGATGGACGTTCTGATGCTGGCGCTTGCGTTCGTCTTCTTCGCGCTCGCGATCAGCTACACCTATGCCTGCGAGCGACTCTAAAGGAGAATGGTCATGATCTTCGACTATTCACTGGCTGCCGTGGTTTCGGTCGGCCTGCTGGTTTATCTCATTTACGCGCTTCTACGGCCGGAGCGGTTCTGAGCGCATTTGATTCCGCGCACCTTCTAGAGGCTTAATCCCATGACCGTCATCGGTTGGCTCCAAATCATTCTCTATTGCGTCATCATCGTCGCGCTGATCAAACCGCTCGGCTTGTACATGACGCGCGTATTCAACGGCGAGCGCACATTCCTGACGCCGGTGCTGCGGCCGGTCGAGGCCGGGCTTTATTGGATCAGCGGCGTCGACGAGCGGCGCGAACAGCATTGGCTGACCTATACGGTCTCGATGCTGCTGTTCCATGTCGGCGGCTTTCTCATCATCTACGGACTTATGCGGCTGCAGGCGGTTTTGCCGTTCAATCCTGCAGGACAGTCGGCAGTTGCCGAGGACCTGTCCTTCAACACCGCGATCTCCTTCATCACCAACACCAACTGGCAGAACTACGGCGGCGAGAGCACGCTGTCCTATCTCGTGCAGATGCTGGGGCTTACGCACCAGAACTTCCTGTCGGCTGCGACCGGCATTGTGCTGGCGGTCGCGCTGATCCGCGGCTTTGCTCGCGCTTCGATGCGTACCGTCGGCAATTTCTGGGTCGATGTGACCCGTTGTACGCTCTACATCCTGCTGCCGATCTGCATCGTCTATGCGCTTTTCCTGGTATCACAAGGCATGCCGCAGACGCTTGGTGACTACGTCGAAGCGACTACCCTGGAGGGCGCCAAGCAGACCATCGCGGTCGGCCCCGTCGCCTCGCAGATCGCGATCAAGATGCTGGGCACCAATGGCGGCGGCTTCTTCAACGCCAATGCTGCGCATCCGTTCGAGAACCCGACCGCGCTGTCGAACTTCGTGCAGATCATCTCGATCTTTTCGCTTGGCGCGGCGCTCACCAACGTGTTCGGTCGCATGGTCGGCAACCAGCGCCAGGGCTGGGCGATCCTCGCTGTGATGGGCGTGCTGTTCCTGGCTGGCGTCACAGTGACCTATTGGGCAGAAGCCAACGGCACCACGGCCCTCAACGCACTGGGGCTGACCGGCGGCAACATGGAGGGTAAGGAAGTCCGCTTTGGCATCATTGCCTCCTCGCTGTTCGCGGTCATCACCACGGACGCGTCCTGCGGCGCGGTCAACGCGATGCATGACTCGTTCACCGCGCTTGGCGGCATGATCCCGCTGATCAACATCCAGCTCGGCGAGATAATCGTCGGCGGCGTTGGCGCCGGCCTCTACGGCATGTTGCTGTTTGTCGTGCTGTCGATCTTCGTGGCAGGCCTGATGGTCGGGCGCACGCCGGAATATGTCGGCAAGAAGATCGAGGCGCGCGAGGTCAAGATGGCGATGCTGGCGATCCTGGTGCTGCCCCTGATGTATCTCGGCTGGACCGCGGTCGCCGTGGTGCTGCCGGGACCGGTGGCCGCAATGAACAATGCGGGCCCGCACGGTTTCACGGAGGTCCTCTACGCCTATACGTCGCAAACCGGCAACAATGGCTCCGCGTTTGCAGGGCTTTCCGGCAACACGCCCTTCTACAATATCACCGGCGGCGTCGCGATGTTCGTCGGGCGCTTTTTCATGATCGTTCCGGCGATGGCAATTGCAGGCTCGCTCGTCGAGAAGAAATCGATCCCGGCCTCGGCGGGCACCTTCCCGACCACCGGCGGCCTCTTTGTCGGCCTCGTCGTCGGCGTGATCGTGATCATCGGCGGCCTCACCTTCTTCCCGGCGCTCGCGCTCGGTCCCATCGTCGAGCACCTCGCGATGACCGCGGGCACCCTGTTCTGAGCGAGCTCTTCTCGGAGTGACATCCATGGAACCAGTCCATAAACCCAACAAGCGGATGCCTGTCGCGACCATGCTGGATCCGAAGATCGTGATCCCGGCGATCGGCGCAGCTTTCGTCAAGCTCGATCCGCGGGCGATGATGAAAAACCCCGTGATGTTTGTGGTCGAAATCGTGGCCGCTCTGACCACGGTGGTCTTCGTGCGCGAGCTCATAACCGGCGGGACCGATCTGTCCTTCACCTTCCAGATCATCGTCTGGCTGTGGTTCACGGTGGTGTTCGCCAATTTCGCCGAGGCCGTTGCCGAGGGCCGCGGCAAGGCGCAGGCTGAGACGTTGCGCAAGACGCGTACGGAGAGCCAGGCCAAGCTGCTCACCGGTTCCGACCGCACCTTTCGCCTGGTGCCTGGCACCAGCCTCAAGGTCGGTGATGTCGTGCTGGTCGAGGCCGGCGACAACATCCCGTCCGACGGCGAGGTGATCGAGGGCGTCGCCTCGGTCAACGAGGCGGCGATCACCGGCGAGTCCGCGCCTGTCATCCGCGAGTCCGGCGGCGACCGCTCGGCGGTGACCGGCGGCACGCAGGTGCTGTCGGACTGGATCCGCGTCCGCATCACGGCCGAGCAGGGCTCGACCTTCATCGACCGCATGATCAAGCTCGTGGAAGGCGCCGAGCGGCAGAAGACGCCGAACGAGATCGCGCTCAATATCCTGCTCGCGGGTCTGACCATCATCTTCGTGTTCGCCACCGTGACGATCCCGAGCTATGCCACCTATGCCGGCGGCTCGATCTCCGTCGTCATCCTCGTCGCGCTGTTCGTGACGCTGATCCCGACCACGATCGGTGCGCTGCTATCGGCGATCGGCATCGCCGGCATGGACCGCCTGGTGCGCTTCAATGTGCTTGCGATGTCGGGCCGTGCCGTGGAAGCCGCTGGCGACGTCGACACATTGCTCCTCGACAAGACCGGCACCATTACGCTCGGCAACCGTCAAGCAACGGCGTTCCGGCCGGTGCGAGGCGTCACGGAGCAGGAGCTCGCCGACGCGGCGCAACTCGCCTCGCTCGCCGACGAGACCCCGGAAGGCCGGTCGATCGTGGTGCTGGCCAAGGAGAAATATGGAATTCGTGGTCGCGACATGGCCGAGTTAGGGGCGACCTTCATTCCGTTCTCCGCACAAACCCGCATGAGCGGCGTCGATGCCGGCGGCTCCTCGGTCCGCAAAGGTGCGGTCGACGCGATCCTGAACTACATCGGCGGCGGTGCGGCCGCGCAGGCCGTCTCTGGTGGCGCGGTCCGAGCCATCCAGTCTGCTGCCAACACCGAAGTAGGCCGCGAAATCCAGTCGATCTCGGACGACATCGCGAAATCCGGCGGCACGCCGCTGGCGGTGGCCAAGGACGGCCGGCTGCTTGGCGTCGTGCAGCTCAAGGACATCGTCAAGGGCGGCATCCGCGAGCGCTTCGCCGAGTTGCGCCGCATGGGCATCCGCACCGTGATGATCACCGGCGACAACCCGATGACGGCGGCCGCCATCGCGGCCGAAGCCGGTGTCGACGACTTCCTTGCGCAGGCGACGCCTGAGGACAAGCTGAAACTCATTCGCGACGAGCAGGCCAAGGGTAAGCTGGTTGCGATGTGTGGCGACGGGACCAACGATGCGCCGGCGCTGGCGCAGGCCGACGTCGGGGTCGCCATGAACACGGGCACCCAGGCGGCGCGAGAGGCCGGCAACATGGTCGACCTTGATTCCAATCCGACCAAGCTGATCGAGGTGGTCGAGATCGGCAAGCAGCTGTTGATGACCCGCGGCGCGCTGACGACGTTCTCGATCGCCAACGACGTGGCAAAGTATTTTGCCATCATCCCCGCGATGTTCTTGGCGTTCTATCCGCAGCTCAACGTGCTGAATATCATGCATCTGGCCAGCCCGCAGAGCGCGATCCTGTCGGCGATCATCTTCAACGCGCTGATCATCATCGCGCTGATTCCGCTCGCACTCAAAGGCGTCGCTTATCGCCCGATCGGTGCCGGCGCGCTGCTGCGCCGCAACTTGATGATCTATGGCCTTGGCGGCATCATCATTCCCTTCATCGGCATCAAGGTCATCGACCTCGCGGTCGCGGCCCTGCATCTGGCTTGAAATGAACCGTTATTGCGAGGTGCTTCGCGCCTCGCGATGACGAAAGGAGATACGGCAATGCTTCGCCAAATCCGCCCCGCAATCGTCCTTCTTCTGGCGCTCACGCTGATCACCGGTCTCGCCTATCCGCTGGCGATCACAGGAATCGGCGGCGTCCTCTTTCCCCGGCAGGCGCAAGGCAGCCTGATCGAGAAGGATGGCAAGGTCATCGGCTCCGCCCTGATCGGGCAGGAGTTCAAGGACGACAAGTATTTCCACGGCCGTCCGTCCGCGACCACAGCGCCGGACCCGAATGATGCGACCAAGACGGTGCCGGCGCCCTACAACGCGGCCAATTCCGGCGGCTCGAATCTCGGCCCGACCAGCAAGGCTCTCTCCGACCGGGTCAAGGAAGATGTCGACAAGCTGAAGGCCGAGAATCCGTCGATGCCCGTGCCGGTCGACCTCGTCACCACTTCGGGCAGCGGGCTTGACCCGGATATTTCGCCGGAGGCCGCGCTGTTCCAGGTGCCGCGCGTTGCGAAGGCGCGCAACATGCCGGAAGAAAAGGTTCGCGGCCTGGTCGCTCAGAACACCCAGGGCCGGTTTGCCGCCTTGCTCGGCGAGCCCCGTGTCAATGTGCTGGCGCTCAACCTCGCTCTCGATGCCGCCTCGAAGTGAAGATGGGGACTGCTTGATTGGGTACGATGATCGGGAAATTCAGATACTGAATTGCTGAGCGCAAACCATGACCGCAACTCCAATCAGAGTTCTGGTCATCGACGATGAATCGCCGATACGTAAGCTGCTGCGAATGGGATTGAGTACCCAGGGTTACGAGACGATTGAGGCGGCGAACGGCAAGGACGCGCTCGATCTGCTATCTGAGAATCCAGCGTTGATCATTCTCGACCTTGGTCTACCGGACATCCAGGGTCATGAACTGTTGCGCATAATCCGCGGCCGCAACGAAAGCGTGCCGATTGTTGTGTTGTCGAGTCGTGGCGACGAGGCCGGCAAGGTGCAGGCGCTTGATCTTGGTGCCGACGATTACGTGACGAAGCCGTTCGGAACCGAGGAACTGCTCGCCCGAATTCGGGCAGCGCTGCGACATCAGTTGCAAGTGAGTGGAGAACGCCCGGTGTTTCGTTGCGGCGACCTGTCGGTGGACCTCGTGCGTCGGATCGTCAAAGTCGGCGATCAGGAGGTTAAGCTTTCGCCGAAAGAATATGATCTGCTCCGTGTGCTCGTCCAGCATGCCGGGAAAGTGCTCACCCACCGCTTCCTGCTGCATGAGCTGTGGGACGAAAGGACTGATTCACAGTATCTGCGGGTCTATGTGCGTCAGCTCCGGCAAAAGATTGAGGC
>Ga0335071_10004360_pt1 | contig 14774 bp, 13 predicted proteins | sample Lox_Sample_15_FD_206724 | JGI IMG/M metagenome (GOLD analysis project Ga0335071, IMG submission 206724) | Soil microbial communities from Loxahatchee National Wildlife Refuge, Florida, United States - Lox_Sample_1.5 | ecosystem: Environmental > Terrestrial > Soil > Wetlands | place: USA... | reverse complement strand
AAGCGCACTCTGGCCGTGCGCCTGGGGGACCCGCGCACCCGGGTGGTGTACGCCGCCGCGGTCGGGCTGCCGTTCCTGGGCCCCGTGGTCCTCGCGCTGGCCGGCGCCCCCTGGGCGCTGCTGGCCCTGGGCGCGCTCCCCCTGGCCGTGGGTGCGGTACGACCCGTGCTGCGCGGCGCAGCCGGACGCGACCTCATCCCCGTGCTCCAGGCGACCGGGCGGACCGAGCTGGCCTATGCGCTGGGCCTGCTGGTGGGGCTCGCCCTCAGCGGCTGACCCCCGGCTGCGGACCACCCTCGGCGGGCGGGCGCTGGGTTCGCATCGCCTCGTCAGCCGCATCCTCCGCGGCCTCCGCCTCGGCCATCCGCTCGCGGATGCGCCGGGCACGCGCATCGACGGTCTCGGCGAGCGCGCCCCGCTGCCGGCGCAGGATCACGTAGGACACCAGACCCGAGACGACGAAGGCGAGCACGAGGAGGACGGGGCCGCGCAGCCCGACCAGCCAGAGCAGCCCGGCCACGACGGCGACCAGGCCGAGGCGCGCGAGGGTGTAGGTCCAGAACTGGCGCATCAGACCCCTGCGTAGGAGTGCAGACCGGTGATGAACAGGTTCACCCCGAACAGGTTGAAGGTCATCGCCGCGAAGCCGGCGAGGGAGATGAAGGCCGCGCCCCGGCCCCTCCAGCCGGCCGTCGCGCGGGCGTGCAGGTAAGCGGCGTAGATCACCCACGTGATGAAGGCCCAGGTCTCCTTGGGGTCCCAGCCCCAGTAGCGGCCCCAGGCGTTCTCCGCCCAGATGGCTCCGGCGATGATCGCGAAGGTCCACAGCGGGAAGGTGAACGCGATGACGCGGTAGCTGAGGGTGTCCAGGGCTCGCGACGGCGGGAGCAGGCGGGCCAGTCGGCCGCCGGGTGCGACCCGCTCCGCCCGCTCCTGGACCAGGTAGACCGCAGAGATCACGCCGGCGAAGCAGAAGGCGCCACTCGACACGATCGCCGCCGTCACGTGGATGACCAGCCACGAGGAGTGCAGCGCGGGGAGCAGCGCCTCGGCATCGACGTACAGCACCGTGACCCCGAGGCCGAGCGCGAGCAGGACGAGCGGGATGACGAAGATGCCCAGCAGCTGGCGGCGCCGGTCGGTGAGCGCGAAGCCCAGGAACGCGGTCCCGATGACGAAGCAGCCGACGAGAGAGAACTCGTACATGTTGCCCCACGGGGGGCGGCCGGCTGCGAGACCGCGCGTGATGATGGCGGCGAGCAGCAGGGCGTCGGCGAGGACGCTGAGCGAGGTCCCGATGCCCGCCGCCTTGCGCCAGGAAGCACCCTCGGTCGGGGCGCTGATGGCGCGGGCCTCGCCGCCCCGTGCCACCTGGCCGACGATCAGCGGCTCGTCGCCGGCCACGGCGACCGGCGTGGCCACCAGCGCCGGCCGGTGGGCGACCTCGGCCACGTCCTCCTGCTCGGCCGGGGCCGGCGCGCGGACGGCCTGCGCGGCGGCGACCGCGTAGGCACCCATGGCCAGCGTGTACATGCCGATGGACCCGTAGACCAGCTCGAGGCTGACCCGGGCGAGGCCCTCGTCGATCGCCACGCTCATCCCTCCGGGGGGTCCGGCGGCGCGCCCAGCAGGCGGGCCAGCTCGTCCACGTCGCGTTCCACGCCGCCGTTCTCGGTTCGCGACAACCCGGCGACGGCCACCACGGTACGCCCGTCGGTTCCGCTCGACGCGCGGACCCAGACCCGGCGACGGCGTACCAGCAGGGACAGCAGCAGCCCGACGATGGCCGCGATCGCCGCCACGAGCGCGAGGCCCTTCCCCGGGTCGTGGGACACCTGCAGGTTGACCCACTGGTCGACTCCGTCGAAGGTGATCGTCCCCGCGCCGTCCGGGAGCGTCCAGCTCGAGCCGACGCGAAGCGACGACCGCCCGACCAAGGTCATCCTCGAGGTGTCCAGCCGGTACACCGACTGGGGCACGTCGAGCCCGAGGTCGCCGGTCCAGCCGCCGAGGTTCACCGCGGGAGACACCGCGGCGGGGAAGGCGGACACCAGCCGGCCGTCCGAGGCGGTCGCGGCTGTCGGGAAGAAGTCGACGACGAAGCCGAGCTGGGTCGGCCTGGCCCCGGACACCTTGAGCACCCCGGTCGACGCCAGGTTCACCGGGTCCTGGGGCAAGGTGACGATCGGGCCGGACCAGACGACGTCGCCGCGCCCGTCGCGCACCGTGAACCGGGGTGCGTACCCGTGGCCGACGAGGAAGATCTTCGTCCCGGCGACGTGCAAGGGGCTGTTGACCCGGATGGTCGCGGTGCGCGGCTGCGCACCCGGATGGTCGATGACCTGCACGGTCGCCGCGAAGCTGCGCGCCGCCCCTCGCTGGTCGCCAGCGGTCTGGTAGGTGGCGTCGAAGCGCTTCAGGGTGAGCGAGAACGGCGGCAGGTCGTCAGCATTGGTGAAGCGCCCGGCGGTGAAGCCGTCGTACTGGGTCAGTGTGTCGGAGAAGCCGTCGCCCTCCACCAGGATGCGCGTGCCCTTGAAGCCCCACGACGAGCCGACCCCCACGCCGATGAGGATCGCGACGACCGCGAGGTGGAAGACGAGGTTGCCGGTCTCGCGCAGGAAACCCTTCTCCGCGGCGACGTAGCCGTCGCCGCGCTCGACCCGGAACCGGTGCGAGCGAAGGTCGTCGTACGCCGCTTCCAGCACCTCCTCCGCCGGCCGGTGCGCGGTGAAGGAACGGGACACGGGCAGGCGGGTGAGGTTTCGGGGGGCGGCGGGAGGACGTGCACGTGAGGCGCGCAGGTGCTGGCGGGTCCGGGGCAGGACGCACCCGACGAGGGAGACGAGCAGCAGCACGTAGATCGCGGCGAACCAGGGCGCCGCGAACACGTCGAAGCCGGACAGGCGGTCGAGGATCGGGCCGAGGGTCGGGTGCCGGCGCAGGTAGTCGGCGACCGCGACCGGGTCGGTCCCTCGTTGCGGCAGCAACGAGCCGGGGACCGCGGCGAGGGCGAGGAGGAACAGCAGGAACAGCGCGGTCCGCATCGAGGTGAGCTGCCGCCACACCCAGCGCGCCCAGCCCAACGGACCCAGGCCGGCCGGGGGCGCGGTCGGCTCGGTGCCGGTCAGCGTGTCGGTCACTCAGACCCCCACCCGGTAGGCGGCGACCCAGGAGCGCAGCTCGATCGACCACTGGTTCCAGACGCCGGTGAGCAGCAGCACGCCGAGCGTGACCAGCAGGATCCCCCCCGCGGTCATGACCACCGGGTAGTGCCGCTTGACCCACCCGACGCCGTCGGCGGCCCGCCGCAGGCCGAGCGCGACAGCGACGAACGGCAGGCCCAGGCCGAGGCAGTACGCGGTCGTGAGCAGGGCTCCCCTGGCCGCAGACGCCTCGGTGAGCGCCAGGGTCTGGACCGCGGCGAGCGTCGGCCCGATGCACGGGGTCCACCCCAGCCCGAAGAGGACGCCGAGCAGGGGGGCGCCGGCCAGTCCGAGGACCGGAGCGCGGTGGATGCGCCACTCGCGGGTGTTCCCGGGGAGCAGGCCCATGAATGCCAGCCCCATGACGATCGTCAGCGCCCCGAGCACCCGCTGGATCGTCAGGGAGTGCCCGAGCAGCCACGACCCGAGGCCCCCGAAGAGCGCGCCGAAGGAGACGAAGACCGCGGTGAAGCCCAGGACGAACAGGCCCGTCCCGACGAGGACGCGGCCTCGCCGCGCCTCCCCGAGGTCAGCGCCGACCAGCCCCGTGGTGTACGACACGTAGCCGGGCACGAGGGGCAGCACGCACGGGCTGAGGAAGGACACCAGTCCGGCCATCGCCGCGATCGGCAGCGCCAGCAGCAGCGACCCGTCGGTCACCGTGGCCGCCCAGGTCCCGAGCAGGGCCATCAGCCGGCCCCGGGCGAGGTGGCGGCCGACGACGCCGGATGTGTCGACGACTCCTGGAGCACCGTGTCCACGAGCGCGGTGAGGGTGTCCGTGCGTACCGCTCCGAGGGCGCGTGCGGCGACCCGGCCCCGCGGGTCGATCACGAGGGTGGTCGGGATGGCGCTCGGGTTCACCGTGCCGCGGAAGGCGAGCAGCAGCGATCCGTCGTCGTCGGCCAGGCTCGGCCACCTCTGGTCGTGGTTGGTCACGAAGCTTCGGGCGGCCGCCCCGCTGTCCCGCTCGTCGATGCCGACGAAGCGCACGCCCTTGGGGTGCAGCTGCTGGTACGCCGCCGCGAGGGCCGGGGCCTCCTCCACACAGGGGCCGCACCAGGATCCCCACACATTGACGACGACGACCGAACCCCGAAGCGAGGCGAGGTCGACCCGGGCCCCGTCCAGGTCCTCCCCGGTGAGCGTGACCGGCTTCGACCGCTGGTCCGGGGCCCACTCGGTCACGCCGGTGCGCAGCGAGTCCTTGGTGTCGCCGCCCCCCGCGACACCGCCCAGCCCGGTGGTCGTGCACCCGGCGGCCAGCACGGCCGACGCCAGCACCACCGCCGCGCGCGCCAGCGCCCTCATGCGCCCGCTGGAGGCATCGCGCGCGTGCGCTGCGGCAGCAGGGCGCGCGCGGGCTCGTCGTAGGAGACCGCGACCACCAGGTCGCCGTCGAAGTGCACCGTGGTCACCGAGGCGAGCGTGCACTCCCGGCGGCGGGGGTCGTGCCAGAGCCGGCGCCCCTCCAGATGACAGCGCAGGATCCAGATCGGCAGCTGGTGGCTGACGCAGACCGCCTCGTGGCCGCGGGCGGCGTCGCGGGCACCCTCGACGGCGAGCGTCATGCGCGCCACCAGCTCGCGGTACGGCTCGCCCCAGGACGGGCGGAACGGGTTGGTCAGGTAGCGCCAGTGTCTCGGGTGGCGCAGCGAGCCGTCGCCCACCCCGAAGGCCAGCCCCTGGAAGTGGTTGCTGGCCTCCACGAGGCGACCGTCCGTGGCCACCTCGAGGGAGTGGGCCGCGGCGATCGGCGCCGCGGTCTCCTGGGCGCGCTCCAGCGGGGAGGACACGACGTGCGTCACGTCCCGGTCGGCGAGGTGCTTGGCCACCACCTCGGCCATCTGGCGGCCCAGCTCGGACAGGTGGTAGCCGGGCAGCCGCCCGTACAGGACGCCCGTCGGGTTCTCGACCTCGCCGTGACGGACGAGGTGGACGAGGGTCTCGGTGCTCATGCGCCCGCCTCCGCGGCGCGGCGGGCGGCACCCGGCAGCGCGTCGGCGACGCGGGCCAGGGCCTGCTCGTCGTGGGCGGCCGAGACGAACCAGGCCTCGAAGGCGCTCGGGGGGAGCGAGACGCCGGCGTCGAGCATCGCGTGGAAGAACGCGGCGTACGTCGGCGCGTGCTGCGAGCGCGCGGCGTCGTAGTCACGCACCGCGGGGGTCACGGTCGGGTCGACGAAGAAGACGCTGAAGAGGTTCCCCGCCCGTGCGAGGACGTGCGGCACGCCCTCCTTGGCCAGCGCCTCCGAGGCGAGCCGTCCGACCTCCTCGGCCGCGGCGTCGAGCCGGGCGTAGACCTCGGGCGTGCACAGCCGCAGCGTCGTCACCCCCGCGAGGGTGGCCAGCGGGTTCCCGGACAGCGTCCCCGCCTGGTAGACCGGCCCGGCCGGGGCGAGCAGCCCCATGATCTCCGCGCGCCCCCCGAAGGCCGCCGCCGGGAGGCCGCCGCCGATGACCTTGCCGAAGGTCATGAGGTCCGGACGCACCCCGTCGAGGCCGTACCACCCGGACCGGTGCACGCGGAAGCCGGTCATCACCTCGTCGCTCACGAAGAGGGCGCCGTAGCGCCGGCACACGTCGGCCAGCCCGGCGTTGAAGCCCTCCTCGGGCGCCACCACGCCCATGTTCGCCGCGGCCGCCTCGGTGACCAGGCAGGCGATCCGCTCGCCGTGCTCGGCGAAGACGGCCTCGACCGCCGGCAGGTCGTTGTACGGCACCACGAGGGTGTCCGCCGCCGTCGCGGCCGTCACCCCGGGGGTGTCCGGCAGCCCGAAGGTGGCGACACCCGACCCGGCCGCGGCCAGGAGTGCGTCGACGTGGCCGTGGTAGCAGCCGGCGAACTTCACGACGAGCGGGCGCCCGGTGAAGGCCCGGGCCAGCCGGATCGCGGACATGGTGGCCTCGGTGCCGCTGCTGACCAGCCGGACCTGCTCCACCGGCGCGCGGGCGACGATCTCCTCGGCCAGCTCCACCTCGTGGGGCCCGGGGGCACCGAAGGACGTCCCGGCCGCCAGCTGCTCGCGCAGCGCCGACAGCACCTGAGGGTGGGCGTGGCCGAGGATCATCGGGCCCCACGAGCCCACCAGGTCCACGTACTCGCGACCATCGGCGTCGACGACGTACGGCCCGTGGCCGGCGACCATGAACCTCGGCGTGCCCCCGACCGCCCGGTACGCCCGGACCGGCGAGTTCACCCCGCCGGGGGTGACGGCGAGGGCGCGCACGAACAGCTGCTCGGAGCGGGACGTCACACGGAGCAGTCTCTCAGGCCCGCCGCGGACGCCCCACCGGCCGTACCCGAACCGGTACGTGACTGCACGCATTCGGCTCTGTACGCACAGGCGCGGGAGCGCAAGGCTGCGGACGGAGGTGCGTCATGGCCCTCGACGACGGGGTGAGCGGAACCACCGAGCTGCGCGTCCACGGAGTGTCCGGGACCCCGCCGGACGCCATCCTGCAGATGCCGCCGCCGTGGGTGGCCATCGTCGCCGGGGACGCCGCCTCCGGGTTCTTCCGCCGCTGGCTACCCGGCGACGCGCCCGCGCCGACCGAGCAGGGTGTCGCGCGCGTGGAGGCGTACTCGTGGGGCGGGCTCACCTCCGGGCCGGGCCTGCGGGCGCTGTGGCTGCTCTCGCTGCCGTTCACCCTCGTCGACCTCGCGTACTGGATGCTGCCCGTGGCGGCCACGACCGACTCCCGCGGCCGGCGGGCGGCCGCCTGGGCCGGCCGGGCCACGCTGCGCCTGTTCGCGCTGTCCCTGACCGTGACCGCACTCGCCGCCGCGGCGCTGGCGGTCATGGACCTGACCGCCTGGCAGTGCGGCTCGCAGCCGGTGTGCGGCGCCCAGCACGACCTCGTCGGCTGGCTCGGCCGACTCGCCCGCCCGCAGCAGCGGGCCGCCGTCGGGGCCCTGGTGCCGGCTGCGCTGGTCCTGCTGCTGTGGACGATCGGCCGCAGCTCCCTCGTGGAGGCGACCGCGCCGGAGCCCCGGCGCGACCCCGGCTCGCTGATGATCGCCCGCGACGGCTTCTTCGTCACCGAGTCCTCGGTCCAGCGGCTGCGCCGGCTGCACGTGACCGTCGCGACCTCGGTGCTCGCCGCGCTCGTGCTCATGCCCGTCGTCCGCTACGACTCCTCGCCCGGTCTCGAGGACGCGGTCCTCACCCTCGCTGCGGCGCTGGCGGTCCTCGCCACTGCGCTCGCGGTCCCAGAGCGCTTCGTGGGGCGCGGCGGCCCCGACGCGTCCTCGGCCAACCGGCCGACCGCGCTCCTGCAGGGGCTGGGGGTGGCTGTGCTCGCCGCCGCCTGGGTCCTGGCCATGACCGTCCACACCCGGGCAGCGCCGATGCCGTCGCACCTGCCCGGGCTGCGGGTGCTCGTCGTCGCGGTGTTCGCCGGCCAGCTCGTCCTCGTGCCGCTGCTGTTCGCGGCGGTGGGTGCGCAGCATGCCGACGCCGCCGTACGTCGCGCCGCGGTGGTACTCGCCCTGGCCACCGCGCTCGCAGGCGCCGCGGCGGGGCTCTGGTACGCGGGGCGCTTCGCCGCAGGCGACGGCTCGCACCCGGGCTCGCCGCCCTGGCCGGTCGTGGCGCTGTTGGTCGCGCTCATGCTCGCGCTGACCGTGGTGCCGGTGCTCGCGGCACGGCGTACCGACCCCGGCATCGCTGCCGGCGGGCTCGCGGCGAGCCTGGTCGCCACGGTGGCGTGGCTGCTCGCCCTCGCCTTCAGCGCCGGCATCGGGCTGCAGACCGCGCAGTGGCTCGGTCACGCCGTGACCACCACCCAGGCCGCCCGCACCAGCACGACGCCGGACGCGGCGCTGATCGTGCCCCCCGGCTACGTCTGGGCCGGGGCCGCCGCCGTCGTGGTGGCGCTGTGCCTGGTTCCGTTCGTGGCCTGGCTGGCGGCCGCCCGGGTACGGCGCCCCGCGAAGGCTGATGCCACCGCGGTGGCGGGCGACTATCCGGCGGCGTCGGCGCGGGAGAAGGAGCGGGTCGCGACGGCCAGAGCTGTTGCCTCCCTCACCGACAGCGCGGGCGCGGCAGCCACGGTCCTCGTCCTCACCAGCGTGGTCGTCGCCCTCGCCGGCACCCTCGCCTACCTCAGCCGTCCGGACGCCACGAACGACGGGCTGCCGCGTTTCGCCGCCGCGGCCGGGTCGTGGGTCATCGTCAGCGTCCTGGCCGCCCTCGTCGCCATCGGCTACGCCTCGGTGCGCAGCCGCTCCCGGCGGCGGGTGGTCGGGATCCTCTGGGACGTCGCGACGTTCTGGCCGCGGGCGGTCCACCCGCTGACCCCTCCCTGCTACGCGGAGCGGGCGGTCCTCGACCTCGAGGAGCGGGTGGGCCGGCTCTGCTCGCGCGAGGGTGACGTGGTGGTGCTGTCCTGCCACAGCCAGGGCAGCGTCCTCGCCGTCCCCACGGTGCTTCGCCTCCACCCTGACCTGTGCCCGCGGCTGCGCCTGCTCCTGCACGGGTCGCCGGTACGGCGGCTGTACTGCCGCTGGTTCCCGGAGTACTTCGACGAGGCCGTCCTCGCCGAGGTGCGCCGGCGCCTGCCCGGGCGATGGCGCACGCTGTACCGGCTCACGGACCCGATCGGCTCGTGGAACCTCGAGCCGGACGCCGGCCGGGCGGGCTCGTACGTCCCCGGACCGCCGCGCGTCGCGGATGCCGACCAGGTCGACCAGGAGGTGGCGGACCCGCAGCCGCCGGGTGACGGCCCGCTGCGCCGGCACAGCGACTACTGGCTGGACCCGGCCTACCCGGCCACCGTCGCCGCGCTCGCCGCCACGCCCTGAGCACCGAGACCACGCAGGTGGTGGTTGACCACGCAGGGTCCGGGTGGTGAGCCACCACCTGCGTGGTCTCGGGTGTTGCCGCTTCCCGGACCGGCTCCCGGGGCGGGCCCTGCCGTGCCAGAGTGAGGCGGAGCCGACCCGGAGGTGTTCCAGCCCATGACGATCGTGCGAGCGGCCCTGGTCCAGACGACGTGGACCGGCGACAAGGAGTCGATGATCAAGGTCCACGAGGACTACGCGCGGGACGCGGCGGCCCAGGGGGCGAAGGTCGTCTGCTTCCAGGAGCTGTTCTACGGGCCGTACTTCTGCCAGGTGCAGGACGCCTCGTACTACTCCTACGCCGAATCCGTGCCCGGCGAGACCACCGAGCGCTTCCGGGCGCTGGCCGCCGAGCTCGGCATCGTCATGGTCCTGCCCGTGTACGAGCAGGAGCAGCCCGGCGTGCTCTACAACACCGCCGCCGTCGTCGACGCCGACGGGCGCTACCTGGGCAAGTACCGCAAGCACCACATCCCGCACGTCAAGGGCTTCTGGGAGAAGTTCTACTTCCGTCCCGGCAACCTCGGCTTCCCCGTGTTCGACACGGCGGTCGGGCGGGTGGGCGTCTACATCTGCTACGACCGGCACTTCCCCGAGGGATGGCGTGCCCTCGGCCTGAACGGCGCGGAGATCGTGTTCAACCCCTCCGCCACCTCCCGCGGCCTGTCGAGCTACCTCTGGCAGCTCGAGCAGCCCGCCGCGGCGGTCGCCAACGAGTACTTCGTCGGCGCGATCAACCGGGTCGGCGTCGAGGACCTCGGCGACGACGACTTCTACGGCACGTCGTACTTCGTGGACCCCGAGGGGAAGATCGTCGGGGGCGCGGCGGACGGCCATGCCCCCGAGCTCGTCGTGCGCGACCTCGAGATGGACCTGCTGACCGAGGTGCGCAACCGATGGGCCTTCTACCGCGACCGGCGCCCCGACGCCTACGGCGACCTGGTGCGTCCCTGATGACGATCCTGGTCAGCGGCGGGACCCTCGTCTCCCCGACCGGCTCGGCGCTCGCGGACGTGCTCGTCGACGGCGAGAAGGTGGCGGCGATCGTCGAGCCGGGCTCGACCGCCCTCGGCGACCTGGCCGCCTCGGCCGAGCGGGTCGTCGACGCGACCGGCAAGTACGTCGTGCCCGGTGGGGTGGACTGCCACACCCACATGGAGCTGCCCTTCGGAGGGACCTTCGCCTCGGACACCTTCGAGACCGGCACCACGGCCGCCGCCTGGGGCGGGACGACGACCATCGTCGACTTCGCGGTCCAGCGCCATGGGGAGCGGGTTCAGGACGGCCTGGCCGCCTGGCACGCCAAGGCCGACGGGAACTGCGCCATCGACTACGCCTTCCACCAGATCATCGGCTGGGTCGACGACGAGTCGCTGAAGGCGATGGACGAGCTCGTCGCCGAGGGCATCACGAGCTTCAAGCTCTTCATGGCCTACCCCGGCGTCTTCTACAGCGACGACGGGCAGATCCTGCGCGCGATGCAGACGGCCGCGGCGAACGGAGCCATGGTCATGATGCACGCCGAGAACGGGACGGCCATCGACGTCCTGGTCAGGCAGGCGCTCGCGCGCGGCGAGACGGCGCCCCTCCACCACGGGCTCACCCGGCCGTGGGAGACCGAGGAGGAGGCGACCCATCGCGCGATCATGCTGGCCCGCCTCACGGGCGCGCCGCTCTACGTCGTGCACATGTCGGCCAAGCAGGCGGTCGCCACGCTACAGGCGAACCGCGACCTCGGCCTCAACGTGTTCGGCGAGACCTGCCCGCAGTACCTGTACCTGTCGCTCGAGGAGCAGCTCGGGGCGCCGGACTTCGAGGGCGCGAAGTGGGTGTGCTCGACGCCCCTGCGCGCCCGGGCCGAAGGACACCAGGACGCCTTGTGGACGTACTTGCGGACCAACGACCTTTCCGTGGTGAGCACCGACCACTGCCCCTTCTGCTTCAAGGAGCAGAAGGAGCTCGGCCTCGGTGACTTCTCGAAGATCCCCAACGGGATCGGGTCGGTGGAGCACCGGATGGACCTGATCTACCAGGGTGTCGTCGACGGTCGGATCAGCAAGGAGCGCTGGGTGGAGCTGTGCGCGACGACACCGGCGCGCATGTTCGGCCTCTACCCGCGCAAGGGCGTGCTGGCGCCGGGGTCCGACGCCGACCTCGTCGTGTACGACCCCGGCGGGCACACCTCCATCGGGTACGGGAAGACCCACCACATGAACATGGACCACTCCGCGTGGGAGGGCTTCGAGGTCTCGGGCCACGTCGACACGGTGCTTTCGCGTGGCACGGTCGTCGTCGACGGGGGGACCTTCCTCGGCCGGGCCGGCCACGGTCGCTTCCTCCGCCGCGGCCTGTCCTCCTATCTCGGCTGAGGAGCCTCGATGGACGTCGGAGTCGTTCTGCAGTGCAACCCCCCGGCCTCGCGGGTGGTCGACCTGGCCCGCCAGGCGGAGACGCACGGCTTCTCCCACGTGTGGACCTTCGACTCCCACCTGCTCTGGGAGGAGCCGTTCGTCATCTACAGCGCGATCCTCGCCGCCACCCGCAAGGTCGTCGTCGGGCCGATGGTGACCAATCCCGCCACCCGCGACGTCACAGTCACGGCATCGCTGTTCGCGACGTTGAACGAGATGTACGGCAACCGCACGGTGTGCGGCATCGGGCGGGGCGACTCCGCGGTGCGCGTGCTCAACGGTCGCCCGACGACCTTGGCCGAGCTCCGCGAGGCGGTCCACGTCATCCGCGAGCTCGGCAACGGCCGCGCCGTAGAGGTCAACGGCGCGACGCTGCGCTTCCCCTGGGGCACCAGCAGCGAGCTGGAGGTGTGGGTCGCGGCCTACGGCCCGAAGGCGTTGCAGCTCGCCGGCGAGGTCGGCGACGGCTTCATCCTCCAGCTCGCCGACCCGGACCTGGTCGCGTGGACCGTCGGAGCCGTACGCCGCGCTGCGCGCGACGCGGGACGCGACCCCGACGACGTGACGATCTGCGTCGCGGCACCGGCATATGTCGGCGACGACCTGGCGCACATGCGCGAGCAGTGCCGCTGGTTCGGGGGAATGGTGGGCAACCACGTGGCGGACCTCGTCGGTCGCTACGGCGACTCCGGCACGGTGCCCAAGGCGCTCACCGACTACATCAAGGGCCGCGACGGCTACGACTACAACGAGCACGGACAGGCGGGGAACACCCACACCGCGTTCGTGCCCGACGAGATCGTGGACCGCTTCTGCGTGCTGGGGCCGCCAGCGGAGCACATCCGCCGCCTCACCGAGCTGCGCGAGCTCGGGGTCGACCAGTTCGCCGTGTACCTGCAGCACGACGGGAAGGCGGCGACCTTGGAGGCGTACGGCGAGAAGGTCATCCCGGCCCTGCGGGAGCACCTGCGCGCCAAGGTCTGACCTGTCGGGCGCCGACCCTTGATCCCGACGAGGCCACAGACCCGGGCGGTTCGGCCACCCGGGTGCGGTCAACCGCCGACGTGGTGGCGGGCGCAGGTGATGGTGGCATCCAGGTCGAGCCCGTACGTCGGCCCGGCGTAGCTCGTCAGCCGGGCGGCCCCGCGCTCGACGAGCCGGCCGGCGCCGACCTCGTTGCCGCGCCCGGCGTGGGTGAGGCCGACGCACAGCTGGGCCAGGCCCTGCCAGAGGTCGCGTTCCTCCTCCGGTGCCGCCTTCCACCGCGCCTCCAGGACCTCGTGGGCGGCGAAGGCCCGGCCCGACTCGACCAGCCGTCGCGCCTCGGCGATCGCCTCCTCCGGCGCGAGGGGGGCGTCCGGGACGGGGTCGACCCCCTGGGAGCCGTACGGCAAGGGGCGTCCCAGCTCGTCGCGCGGCCGCGCCTGCCGTGGCCGGTGCGCGGCATCGCGGTCGCGGTCACCCGCTCCGCTGGTCACCTCACCGCCGACCGGGCCACCCGTCACGTCGCCGTCCGCCGCCCCGCCCGTCACGGCCCGACCCTAGCCTCGGCCGACCCACCCCCTTACCCCCACTTGTGGCGGGCTGACCGTCACTCAGGCCTCGTGGAATGACGGAAAGGCCGCCACATGTGGAGGAGGAGGGCGCGGCGACCGGCGTCAGGACCGGAGCGCGCGCGCCACCTCGGTGGCCCAGTAGGTCAGCACCACGTCGGCGCCGGCGCGACGGATGGCGGTGAGGGTCTCCAGGATGGCGCGATCGCGGTCCAACCACCCGTTCGCGGCCGCCGCCTCGAGCATCGCGTACTCCCCCGAGACCTGGTAGGCGAAGACGGGTACGTCGACGGTGTCGGCGACCTGCCGCACCACGTCGAGGTAGGGCAGCGCCGGCTTGACCATCACCGCGTCCGCGCCCTCCGCCAGGTCCAGCCGGACCTCGCGCAGCGCCTCACGGGCGTTCGCGGAGTCCATCTGGTAGGCCCGGCGGTCCCCGAAGGCCGGCGTCGACTCCGCGGCCTCGCGGAAGGGACCGTAGAACGCGGAGGCGTACTTGGCCGCGTAGGCGAGCACGGGGACCTCGGCGAACCCGGCACCGTCGAGCGCGGCGCGGATCGCCGCGACCTGGCCGTCCTGCATGCCCGACGGGGCGATCACGTGCGCCCCGGCGTCCGCCTGCGCCAGGGCGACGGAGGCGTAGCGCTGCAGCGTCGCGTCGTTGTCGACCTCGCCGGCAGCGCTCAGGGGTCCGCAGTGGCCGTGGTCGGTGTACTCGCACAGGCAGAGGTCGGCCATGACCACGGTGGCATCGCCGAGGTCGGCGGCCAGGTCGCGCAGTGCGACCTGGACGACGCCCTGGGGATCGTCGGCCTGGGACCCGCGTGCGTCCTTGGCGGCCGGGATCCCGAAGAGGATGAGCCCACCGACGCCCGCCTCCACCGCGTCGTGGGCCGTCTTGCGCAGCGAGTCACGGGTGTGCTGCAGCACGCCGGGCATCGACGCGACCGGCACCGGCTCGGCGATCCCCTCCTTCACGAACAGGGGCAGCACGAGGTCGCCGGGGTCCAGCGCCGTCTGCGCGACGAGCCGCCGCAAGGCGGCCGTACGCCGCAACCGCCGGCCGCGCAACGCCGGGAAGCTGTCCGGCGTTGCGTGCGCTCCGGCGCCCGCGACGTCTGACAACTCAGGTCGCCTTGCGCCGTGCGTTGCCGCGCCGCTGGGAGGGACGCCAGGTCACCTCGCCGGCTTCGAGCGCCGAGAGGCGCTGCGCGGCCCCGTACGCCGCCAGCGCATCCGCCAGGCCGACCACCGAGGGCTTGTCGGCCAGGACGTCGACGCGAAGGCCGTGCTCCTCGGCCGTCTTCGCGGTCTGCGGGCCGATGCAGGCGATGACCGTCGTGGCGTGCGGCTTGCCGGCGATGCCGACCAGGTTGCGCACCGTGGAGGAGGAGGTGAAGACGACGGCGTCGAAGCCACCCGTCTTGATGGCGTCCCTGGTCGCGGCCGGTGGGGGCGCGGCACGGACCGTCCGGTACGCCGTCACGTCGTCGACCTCCCAGCCCAGCTCGACCAGACCGGCGGCGAGAGTCTCGGTGGCGATGTCGGCACGCGGCAGGAACACCCGGTCCAGCGGATCCAGCTGGCGGTCGTACTCCGGCCAGTCCTCCAGCAGCCCCGCCGAGGACTGCTCCCCGGCCGGGACCAGGTCCGGTCGCACGCCGAACGCGAGCAGCGCCGCGGCGGTCTGCTCGCCCACCGCGGCCACCTTGATGCCGGCGAAGGCGCGGGCGTCGAGCCCGTACTCCTCGAACTTCTCGC
>Ga0335071_10004358_pt1 | contig 14780 bp, 16 predicted proteins | sample Lox_Sample_15_FD_206724 | JGI IMG/M metagenome (GOLD analysis project Ga0335071, IMG submission 206724) | Soil microbial communities from Loxahatchee National Wildlife Refuge, Florida, United States - Lox_Sample_1.5 | ecosystem: Environmental > Terrestrial > Soil > Wetlands | place: USA... | reverse complement strand
CGCCATTGGCGGTCACGGCGTGAATGGCCAGCCGGGTGCAGCCCACCCCCGCGGCCATCAGCGCCTGGTGCAGCGTGCCGGCCAGCGAGCGCCCGGCGAAGGCCGCGGCATCGACCCGGTCGATCGGTGGGTCGCAGTCCAGCACTGCCTCGAGTTCCGGCGGCGGCTCGCGCCCGGACGGCGCCCGCTCGGGTTCGCCGCGGGCGAACCGGTGCGCGGCCACCCCGTCGGCGCCGAACCTGGAGGCCACGTCGGTGCGCGACAGCGCGGCGAACTGCCCGATGGTGCGAATCCCCATCCGCCACAACAGATCCGTCAGCTCCTCTCGCCCCGGACCGGACAGGCTCGGCTCGGTGGCCAGCTGCCGGATCGACAGCGCCGACAGGAACCTCGCGTCGCCCCCCGGCTGGACGATCCGGCCCGCGCGCGCGGCGAAGACCGCGGTGGACAACTGGTCGGCGACCCCGACCTGAGACTCGGCGCCCGCGGCGGCCACCGCGTCGATCAGCCGCTCGGCGGCCTGCTCCTCGGACCCGAAATAGCGGGCCGCCCCGCGCACCGGCAGCACCAGGAGACCGGGCCGCAGCACCTCGGCGCGGGGCACCAGATCGTCCACCGCGGCGATCACCCCTTCGAAGAAGCGGGCATCGCGGTCGGTGTCGGCGGTCGCGACGTGCAGTTGCGGGCACCGTGCCGCCGCCTCCCGTCGTCGCAGCCCGCGCCGCACTCCCACCGCGCGGGCGGCCGACGAGCAGGCGATCACCCGATTGGCCAACGTGATCGCGATCGGGGCCGTCGCGGGCAGGCCCGCCGCCGCCGCGGCCGCGACCGCGGGCCAGTCCATGCACCAGATCGCCAGCGCGCGTGAGGAAGCCACCCGAATTCACCCGGCTCGCGACCGGCCGATCACCCGCCTGCCGGCGCACACCCCGCTGACCCGCAGCCGCACCCCACCGATGCGGCCGAACCCCGTGCCCGCCGTGAGCTCGTAACCGCAGACCCGCGCCTCCAACCGCGTCGGCGCCCCCTGCCAGTCGCCGTCGGTGACCAGCAGGGTGCACCCCTTGTTGCGGGCCCGCGCCACCACCGCCCGCGCCCGGGTGTGCGGCACCTGACGCCCGCCCAGCCCGAGTACCACCAGGTCCATGCCGTCGACGAGCACCGCGGCCACCTCGACCGGATCGGTTCCGGGGTCCGGTATCACCGCGAGCCGGCTCAGGTCCGCCCCCATCTCCACGGCGGCCAGCAGCCCGATGTCCGGCTGGCCGACGACGGCGACGTTGCCCCCGGCCGCCGTCACCGCGGCCACCACGCCCAACAGCAGCGACCGGGCCCCCGACAGCACCGCCACCGTTCCCCGCGGCAACGGCACCGGCAGCGACTCCGCGAGCCACCTCGGGAGCGCCAGCCCGGCTTCCGAATCCGGCAGCAGGCCGACGGCGGGGGCGACGGCCTGACCGGAGATCTTCCCGGAGATCTGAGCCATCCGCCGGCGCAGCGATTCCAGCTGCTCAGCGCGGTGATCGGAGGCGAAAGCCGTGGTCATGACGAGCCTCCTACCAACCCTTTTTTCGAAAGTATGTTCGATACAGCTGGAGTAAACACCCGCCCTCCGACAACGGTCAAGAAACGTGAGAGGCTGCTTTATACGGTCGGTGCTGGTGTGGCTGATGGTGCTTTTTTGCACCACTTTTCCGGCGCCGGCCCAGGCCGTGCCCTGCCAGCCGGCGGAGTTGTTCGCCACCGACACCGATCCCCTGTTCGAGACGCAGGCCGCCGTGACGATCGCCCTGAGCGGCGCGGCGGTGACCGGGTCGACCCCCGGGGTGGATCCGTCACCACGACCGGCCACACCTTGATCCTGGTCGCCGGAGACGGCGATCTCGACCTCGCCCGCAGACTCGTCACCGGGGCCGGCGGGAAGTGGGATGCGGCCACGATCGCCTACGGCAGGCGCGAATTCGTCGAGTAACGTAACGTATCGCGAAAGTGCAACTGGCAACACGTTTCCCGACGAGAAGGGGCGTCGGCAGTTGCACTCTCGCGGCAGTCCTACGAAGCTACTCCCACTCGATGGTGCCCGGCGGCTTGCTGGTGATGTCCAGCACCACGCGGTTGACCTCGGGCACCTCGTTGGTGATCCGGGTCGAGATGCGCTCCAGCACCTCGTAGGGCACCCGGGTCCAGTCGGCGGTCATGGCGTCCTCGCTGGACACCGGGCGCAGCACGATCGGGTGCCCGTAGGTGCGGTTGTCGCCCTGCACGCCGACCGAGCGGACGTCGGCCAGCAGCACCACCGGGCACTGCCAGATCTGGTTGTCCAGGCCCGCGGCGGTGAGCTCCTCGCGCGCGATCGTGTCGGCGCGCCGCAACGTGTCCAGCCGCTGCGCGGTGACCTCGCCGACGATCCGGATCCCCAGCCCCGGCCCCGGAAACGGCTGGCGCCCGACGATTTCCTCCGGCAGGCCCAACTCCCGCCCGACCGCGCGCACCTCGTCCTTGAACAGGAGCCGCAGCGGCTCGACAAGCTTGAACTTCAGGTCGCCGGGCAGGCCGCCGACGTTGTGGTGGCTCTTGATATTCGCGGTGCCGCTTCCCCCGCCGGACTCCACCACGTCCGGGTACAGCGTGCCCTGCACCAGGAACTCGACCTGAGAATCGGTGTCGCCCACGATGTCCCGCACCGCGCCCTCGAACGCCCGGATGAACTGCCGCCCGATGATCTTGCGCTTGCCCTCGGGGTTGGTCACCCCCGACAGTGCCTGCAGGAAGGTCTCGGCGGCGTCGACGGTGACCAGGTTGGCGCCCGTGGCGGCCACGAAGTCGCGCTGCACCTGATCGCGCTCGCCGGCGCGCAACAACCCATGGTCGACGAAGACACACGTCAGCCTCTCGCCGATGGCGCGCTGCACCAGCGCCGCGGCCACCGCCGAATCCACCCCGCCGGACAGCCCGCAGATCGCGTGGCCGTCGCCGATCTGGGCACGCACCTGCTCGACAAGCGCGTCGGCGATGTTGGCGGCCGTCCACTCCGCGCCGAGCCCGGCGAAGTCGTGCAGGAACCGGCTGAGCACCTGCTGTCCGTGCGGGGTGTGCATCACCTCGGGGTGGTACTGCACCCCGGCAAGGCGCCGCCCCCGGTTCTCGAAGGCGGCCACCGCCGCGCCCGCGCTGCTGGCGACCACGTCGAATCCCCCGGGCGCCGCGGTGACGGCGTCGCCGTGGCTCATCCAGACCGGCTGGACGTCGGGAAGGCCCGAATGCAGTTCGCCGCCAAGCACTTTCAGCTCCGTGCGGCCGTACTCACTGGTGCCGGTGTGGGCGACCGTGCCGCCCAGGGCCTGCGCCATGGCCTGAAACCCGTAGCAGATGCCGAACACCGGCACACCGAGGTCGAACAGCGCCGGATCGAGTTGCGGGGCGCCCTCGGTGTAGACGCTGGCCGGTCCGCCGGAGAGCACGACCGCCACCGGGTTGCGGGCCTTGATCTCCTCGACCGTGGCGGTGTGCGGGATGACCTCGGAAAAGACCCGCGCCTCGCGGACCCGCCGGGCGATCAGCTGCGCGTACTGCGCGCCGAAGTCGACGACCAGCACGGGACGCGTTGCCACAACGGGGTCAGCAGGTTCGGCCACGGCCATTGAGTCTAGTGGCGGCCGGCGACCGGCCTCACCGTGCGGACGCGGACTGGATCACCGCGTCGACGACGCGGCGGATTCGGATGGCGGCTTCGTCGGGATCGGGCTGGCCGGCGTCGAGCCAGGCGATAACGGCGTCGATCGTCATGCTGGGCAGTAGTCGCGCCGCCCAGCCCCGCCATCGGTCGTTGGCGATGCCGGCAAGGTGGCGGCGGGTGATCTCGGTTGAACCCTCAAAGGGACTGTCGGCCATGTCGCGAAACTCGGGCTCGCGGGCGGCGTATCGGAACAGCAACCGGAAGGCGTCCGGATCGGCGGCGGCCGCGCGTATGAGAGCGGGAATGGTGGCGTCGTCGAAGTCGCCTGTCCCGGTGGCTTCGCGGAGGCGGTTGTTGGCACTCTCGAGGACTTCCCGGTAGAGGTCGGCCTTCGACGCGAAGTGGCGGTACAGGATCACCTGGGTCACACCGGCTTCCGCGGCGATCGCATCGAGCCCCGTGTTCGCAAAGCCGCCCCGGGCGAACGCGCGAGTGGCGGCCTCGAGGATGTGTTCGCGCCGTTGGGCGCGGGGCATCCGCCGAGTCGACTCGGGCCGGACTGCCGTCATCGGGACCTCCTCTTGTCTAGAGCTGAGTGTACAAGTAGTCTTGTTTAATTGTTCTTATACAAGATTGCCTCTACTTGAGGGGTGCAATGACATCCACCCAACTTCCGGTTCGCCGGGTGCGCACACCGGTAGGTGACGAGGCCTGGCTGGTCACCGAGTACGCACACGTGCGACGGCTGCTCGACGACGATCGCCTCGGCCGTTCCCATCGTGAACCCGAAACCGCCGCGCGCACTGGGGAATCGGCGTTATTCGGTGGTCCTCTCGGGGACTTCGACACCGAGGCGGCCGACCACGCTCGGATGCGGACCCTGCTGCAACCCCATTTCTCGCCCAAGCATTTGCGGTCGCTGGTACCGAGGGTGGAGGCACTCACGACCGGGCTACTGGGCGAACTAGCGGAGCAGGGTCCCCCCGCCGATCTGCACGCGCGGTTGGCACTGCCGCTGCCCATCCTGGTGATCTGCGAGCTGCTCGGAGTGCCTTATTCCGACCGTGAGCAGTTCCGCGCGTGGGCGGAGGACGCCGGCAATGTGCGCGATCACGCCCGCTCCGAGCGGGGGCTGGCGGAGCTGTTCGATTACGGCCGCGCGCTGGTCGAGCGCAAGCGCACCTGCCCCGGCGACGATGTGATGTCGCGGCTGCGTGCGGCTGATGGCGTCTCCGACGAGGAGGCCGCCACGATGTCGATGTTCTTGCTGTTCGCCGGACACGAGACCACGGTGGTCCAGATCGGGCTCGGGGCAACGCTGTTGCTGACGAATCGCGATCAGTGGCAGGCGCTTGTTGATAATCCCGCATTGATCCCCACCGCCGTCGAGGAGCTGCTGCGGGCGGCGGCAACCGGCGCCGGGGTGGGTGGCATTCCTCGCTACGCGCGCACGGACTTCGACATCGACGGTGTCGCCATCCACGCCGGAGACCTCGTACTGCTGGACATCGGATCCGCCAACCACGACCCCTCGACATTCACCGACCCGGAGCGTGTTGACATCGCCCGAAAGGATGCCGGGCACCTCACATTCGGCCACGGCGCACGCTATTGCATCGGCGCCCCTTTGGCGCGTATCGAGCTGAAAGCAGTTTTCGGTCAACTCATTCCACGATTCCCGTCCATGCATCTGACGGTCGACCCGGCAACACTGCCCACCCGTAGCGACGTACTCGCCGGCGGGCTCGTCGAACTTCCGGTGTCGTGGTGACCACGAACTCAGCGATCATCAGGTCCTAGCCAGCTCCTGGTGTGGTTCACCCACGTGCCGGCGGCCCCGTCGGTCTCCGGGACCAGCCGGAACTCGACCGACATGGTGGGCAGCTGCCGGGCGGACTGCACCCAGCACAATCGCCGGCGCGGTTGCAGCGAGGTCACGCGGCACAGTGCGGTGTCGTCGCGGCCGCCGCGGTGCCGGATCAGCCGAAACGACGTGCCCACCTGGAGTCGTTGATCGCCGGCGGCATGTTCGACCGCGTCCCAGGTGTCGTACCACTCCGCAATGCCGGCGACGGTGGTGATCAGGTCCCACACCCGGTCGGGCGGCGCGGCGATGCGAATCGACTCGGACAGCGTCTGGCTTTTGGTGCGGCGGGGGTTCATGGGCGCAGGCCGGACCCAACGTGAGCGCGCCGGCCACCATCGTGAACATCCCGATCGCGCACGGAGCGCCCAGGGTTTGGAAATACGGCAGCCTGGTGAAGCTGAGGCAAAACATCGCGCCGGCGATGGTGAGGCCCGAGCCCAGGACCACGTGGGCGCTGCCGCGAAACATGGTGTAGTAGGCGGCTTCCCGTTCCTCGCCGGCCTGACGGGCCTCCTGATATCGGCCCACGACGAAGATCGCGTAATCGGTGCCCGCGGCGATGGCGAGGATCGGAAGGATTTGCACCGCAAATGTCGAGAGCCCGAGGATTCCGTGGCTTCCGAGGAACGCGATCACCCCTTGCACGGCGGGCAATTCGATGAAGACCATCAGCAGCGTCAGCAGCACGGTGACCAACGAGCGGTACACGATCAGCAGCATGAGCACGATGACCCCGACGGTCACGCCCATCACCTTGCGGGCGCTCTTGTTGCCGAATTCGAGCTCATCGGTGGTCACGGCCGCGGGGCCGGCGACATAGGCCCTGATGCCGTTGGGCGCCTGCACGTTTGACACGATGCGCCGCACGGCGTCGACGGACTCGTTGGCCAGCGTCTCGCCTTGGCGGCCGGCGAGAAAAACCTGAACGTAGGCGGCCTTGCCGTCGGCGCTCTGCGAGCCGGCCGCGGTGAGCGGATCGCCCCAGAAGTCCTGGATGTGCTCGACGTGCTTGTGGTCCTGCGCGAGCTTGCGGATCAGGTCGCCGTAAAACCGTTGCGCCGCATCGCCCAGCGGCGTCTGGCCTTCGAGGACGACCATCACCGCGCTGTCGGAGTCGAATTCTCTGAACACCTGGCCGACGCGCTTCATGGCCTGTACCGCCGGCGCATCCTCGGGGTTCATCGACACCGCGTGCGCCTCTCCGACCGCTTCCAGTTGCGGTACAACGATGTTGGTGACCGCGGCCAGCCCCAGCCAGAAAAGCAGGATGGGCACCGAAAGCCGGCGAACCGTTCGGGCGATCACGCGGACTTCACCAGGCAGAAGGTTTGCGGGTGAATGCCCGCCACGGTTCGTTGGGCCCTGATATCGCCGTTCACGGTGATTCGGCAGCCGATGATCGCGCCGTCGCCCTGCGCGACGACGTTGACGCTGACCGCCGGGGCCGTCGTGGCCACGCTGTACGTCCACGGCAGCCGCATGTCGTCGGCGCGCTGGGGGTGCGGCGTCGACGTCGAGATAGTTGATGTCGGCCACGCTTCCCGCCGGCCCGAAGACCTCCATGGTCACGCGCTTGGGATTGAAGGGCTTGATGTCATCTGCGCGGGGGCCGACGGCCGACGCGGCACCCCGAGCAGCGAAGACCCCGTGCAGTCGGTAGACGGCGAAACCCGCGATAGCGACCAGGACCACGACGACCAGCGGAATCCACGCGCGTTTGACGAAAGTCATCCTCGCCCTCGGTTCGAGATCGGGATTAGTAAGTCAGCTGACCAATACCGTAACGCTACCGCGGATGCAGCGCAATCACGCACCGCCTTCTGTTTTGTTGCTTGTAGACGAGTTTCGCCATGGGACTTGCCGACGTCCTGATGTCGGATGTAAGTTGCTCAACTAACTTACTTACGAGTTTCGATCCCGCGAAGCGGCCGGCGAAAGGGTCCAAACACCATGGGTATCAATGCACATCAATTCGGTCCCTGGGCGGTCGTGACCGGTGCGTCGTCTGGGATCGGCCGCGAATTCGCTCACCAGCTCGCCGATGCGGGCATCAAGGTGGTGCTGGTCGCGCGGCGACTGGCCGCGCTGCAGGAACTGGGCGCGGCGCTGGCCCGGGGCTACGGCGTCGACTATCGCGCCGTCGGTGTCGACCTGTCCGACCCGGGCATGCTGACCCCAATCGCGGAGGCCACCAACGACATCGACGTCGGGCTGCTGGTGTCCAACGCCGGCGCGGGCCTCCCCGGCCCCTTCCTGGATTCCGATCTCCAGGCGCAGCGGGCGATCCTGCGGCTCAACACCGCCGCACATCTGGGCCTCACCCATCATTTCGGCGAACGGCTGGCGCGGCGCGGCCGCGGTGGCATCGTGCTGGTCTCCGCCTTGGGGGCGATACATGGTGTGCCGTACCTGGCGCACACCGCGGCGACCAAGGCCTACGTGGCCAGCCTCGGCGTCGGCCTGCACGGCGAGCTGGCCCAGCATGGGGTGCACGTCACGGTGCTGTACCCCGGGCCCACCCGCACGCCGGCAATCGCCGAACTGGGCCTGGACCCCGACAAAATGCCGATACCGCCCATGGCACCGGACGTTTGCGCCCGCGAGGCGCTGCGCGCGCTGCAGCGCAATAGGGCCCGCTGCGTACCGGGCCGAGTCAACCGGGTGACCGCCGCGCTCGTGCCGGCGGCAGTCACCCGCTCGATGATGTCGCGCATGTTGGCGCGGCCCACCCGCGTCAAGACGACCGCCCCGTAGCCGATGGACAAACCGATCTGCCTCATCACCGGGGCCACCGACGGCATCGGCAAGGTCACCGCGACCGCCCTGGCCCGCAAGGGCCACACCGTCGTGCTGGCCGCGCGCAACGGGGCCAAGGCGGCGACCGTCGCATCCGAAATCGTCGCGTCCACCGGCAACCGCGATGTCGACCACCTCACCGCAGACCTCCGGTCGCTCGCGCAGCTGCACCGGCTGGGCGAGACGTTCCTGGCGCGCTACCCGCGGCTGGACGTCCTGATCAACAACGCCGGGGTCATCATGCCGCAACGCGTCCTGACCGAGGACGGCTACGAGACGACGTTTCAGGTCAACTACCTCGCGCAGTTCCACCTCACCCAATTGCTGCGCGGCGCACTGGAAAACAGCCCGCAGGGCAGGGTCATCAACCTGAGCTCGAGCGTCTACCGCGCCGGCAAGTTCGACCCGGACAACCTGCAAAGCGAGCGCCGCTTCTCGACCATTGGCGCATACGCCGCGTCCAAGCTTTGCGTGCTGCTGTTCACCATCGAGCTCGCGCAGCGGCTGGCACCGACACTCGTCACCGCGAACGCCGTGCATCCCGGGATCGTCAGAACGCCGATGATGCGGGGAGCGCAAGGGGTCTTCCGCGCGGTCTCCTATGCGGCGCTGCCCTTTTCGCGCTCTCCCGACAAAGGCGCCGCCACGTCGGTGTTCCTCGCCGACTCACCGGATGCGGCACAGGTGTCCGGGCAGTACTTCGCCAACGCCAGGCCGAAGAAGGTCAAGACGGCCCACAACACGCGGGAGAACCGGGACTACCTGTGGCACCTGAGCATGGACGCGTGCCGTCTATAGTCCGTGAGTGATATGGCTGACTCAATCGACACCGACGAAGCCGCCCCGCCGAAGCCCCCCGGCAAGCGGGAGCGGCTGATCGCCGCCGCGTGCGACCTGTTCTACCGCCAGGGCATCGCGGGCACCACACTCGCGCACATCGCGGAGGCCGCCGAGGTGCCGCTGGGTAACATGTACTACTACTTCAAGACCAAGGACGACATCGTGGCCGCCGTTGTCGAGGCGCGCACCGAGGAAATCCGCTCCGCGACCGCGGCCCTGCAGCGCCGACACGGTAGCCCCAAGGCCCGGCTCAAGGCGCTCGTCGGGATGCTGGCGGAGTCGCGCGACACCATCGCCGACCACGGCTGTCCGTTGGGCACCCTTTGCACCGAGCTCGCGAACCAGCCGGGCCAATCGCCGGAGCTGACCGCGCCAATCATGCAAGCCCTGCTGGACTGGACCGAGCAGCAATTCCACGCCATGGGCCGCCGCGACGCCCGCGACCTGGCGCTCGAACTCGTCATCGCTTACGAGGGCAGCGCGGTCCTCACCAACGCCCTCGCGCGGCCCGAAGTCATGGCCCACCAAGCCCGCCGCCTCGAAAAGTGGATCAACGCGCTGCAGGCGTGAGGCACTACAGCGAAAACGCCCGACGCACCGCCTCGACGGTCTCCCGGTCACCGTCGAAGGTGACGCGCCGCAGCGCCGCCTTGCGCTTGGCGTCGCTTGACCCGAGGCGCGCGGTGACCAGGTCGGCGGCGCTGGCGGTGATGGTCACCGCGGGGTCGCCGCGGCCCCCGGCGAGGCGACCAGCCGTCACGGCGAATTCGAAACGGCGGCCGTCGATCTCGATGCGGCACTTCGCCTCGAGACCGGCCGCCTGACGCGAGTTGAAGCCCAGCAGCAGGCCGGCCAGGAACCCGTTCAGCGGCGTGGCCGGGCCACCGTCGTCGATCGGGTCGAGCCGGTCCAGGCCGAACCATGCGATGCTCTGCAGAATCGGCAACACCCGCTGCCAGCCGAGGTCGCTGAGCGTGTAGACCGTTCGCCCGATCGGGGCCGGCAGGTCGGCGCGGTCGACGAGTCCGGCATCCTGCAGTTCCTTGAGCCGCTCGGCGAGCAGATTGGTTGCGATGCCGGGCAGTTCGTCGCGCAGGTCGCCGTAGCGGCGGGGTCCGCCGACGAGTTCGCGCAGGATCAGCAACGTCCACCGCTCGCCGAGGACGTCGAGACCGCGCGCGATCGGGCAGTTCTGGTTGTAGTTCCTGCGGGAAGCCACCAGGCCAATCTAACTGCGATGGACATCTTTTTCAACTTGTTACTTGATTTATTTGTCTATTGGCTTTAGCGTCTCGTCCATGCGCATCGACCCGATCTTCCGGAACCGCCCGATCGCCGCGCTCGGCGTCATCTGCCTCAGCGTCTTCGTCATCAGCGTCGACGCCACCATCGTCAACGTCGGGCTGCCCACCCTGTCGCGCGAACTCGGCGCCGACACCGCCCAGCTGCAATGGATCGTCGACGCCTACACCCTGGTCATGTCGGGCCTGCTGCTGTCGGCCGGCAGCCTGTCGGACCGCTATGGCCGGCGCGGCGCGCTGAGCCTCGGCCTGGCCCTGTTCGCCCTCACTTCCGGCGTTGCGGCACAGGCCGGTTCGGCCGACGCGCTGATCGCGGCCCGCGCCGCCATGGGCGTGGGCGCGGCGGTCATCTTCCCGACCACGCTGGGCCTGATCACCAACGTCTTCACCGACCCCGTGGCGCGCGCCAAGGCGATCGGGCTGTGGGCGGCGATGGTGGGCGTCGGGGTGGCCGTGGGACCGATCAGCGGCGGCTGGCTGCTGGAGCACTTCTGGTGGGGCTCCATCTTCATGGTTAACATTCCCATCGCGGCACTGGCCATCGTCGGCGGCATCCTGTTCGTTCCGACCTCGCGCGACCCGGCGGCGCCGCGCGTCGACGTCCCGGGACTGATCCTGTCCGCCGCCGGAATCACGACGCTGGTCTACACGGTCATCGAGGCGCCCACCTGGGGATGGACCAACGGCCGGACGGCGGCCGGATTCGCCGTCGCGGCAATCGTTCTCGCCGGGTTCGCGGCGTGGGAGCGGCGCAGCACCCACCCGATGCTGGACGTCTCGGTGTTCCTCAACCGCCGGTTCTCCGGCGGCAGCCTGGCGGTGACCGCCGGTTTCCTGACGCTGTTCGGCTTCATCTTCGTCATCACCCAGTACTTCCAATTCATCAAGGACTACACGGCATTTCAGGCCGGCGTGCGGTTGCTGCCGGTCGCCGGCTCGATCGCGCTGGCCAGCATCCTCGGGCCCCGGCTGGTGGAACGCGTCGGCACCACCGCCGTCGTCGCCGCCGGCCTGGCGGTGTTCGCCGGCGGCCTGGCCTGGGCGTCCACGGCCGACGCCGCCACGCCCTACGACCAGATCGCGGTCCAGATGCTGCTGCTCGGCGGCGGCCTCGGCCTGACCTTTTCGCCGGCCACCGAGGCGATCATGGGATCGCTGCCCGCTGATAAGGCCGGGGTCGGCTCGGCCGTCAACGACACGACGCGTGAACTCGGCGGCACCCTCGGCGTTGCCATCGCGGGCAGCATCTTCGCCTCGGTGTACTCGGGACATCTCGGCGCGAATGCGTTGACCGGGCTGCCCGCCGAAGCCATGCGGCACTCGATGGCCGCGGCGCACACCGTGATCGGACGCCTGCCCGCCCCGCAGGCCGGCCACGTCCGCGCCGTCGTTGACCGCGCCTTCCTCGACGGCCTGCAGGTGAGCTCGCTGGTCTGCGCGGGCATCGCGTTGGGCGCCGCGATCGTCGTCGCCTGGCTCCTGCCGGCCCGCGGGCGGCAGGTGGCGCCGTCCCCCGAGCTGGCCAACGCCTAGACCCCGCACAGAAAGGCACGGAAATAGTGAGTACATCCGACAGCACCTATGTCCTCGGGCACGCCGACGTGGAGGTGCAACGGCTGCTCCTGCAGGGGCGGCTGTACGACGGCTACACCGAGCACGCGCTGCGGCTCGCCGGGCTGGGGCCGGGCATGCGGGTGCTCGACATCGGCTGCGGCCCCGGCGACGTGTCGTTCGTCGCCGCCCGGCTCGTCGGCCCGGCGGGCAGCGTTCTGGGTGTGGACGCCGCGCCCGAGATGGTCGAGCTGGCCCGCGCCCGCGCGGCCGAACGAGGTCTGTCCACGGTGCACTTCACGCAAGCCGCCATCGACGCGATCACCCTGGACGAACCGGTGGACGCGGTGGTCGGGCGGTTGATCCTGATGCACCTGCCCGATCCCGCCGCCACGCTGCGCCGGCTCAGCTCGTTCGTGCGGCCCGGCGGCGTGATCGCGTTCTCCGAGAACGACATCGCCGCGACGCGCAGCACCCCGGACCTTCCGCTGTTCCGGCAGGTGACCGACGGGATCGTGCGCGCCTTCGAGGCCATGGGGCTGAGCCCGCGGTTCGGCACCACGCTGCACACGGTCTTCGCCGACGCCGGCCTGGGCGCACCCCGGCTGACCCTTGGCACGCCGATCGGCACGGCCGCCGACACGGACATCCTGGCCTACGCCGCCGAAGTCTGGCGACTGGTATCCCCCATCGCGGAACAGCACGGCTTCGCCATCGACGACCTCGCCGACATCGACACCTTCGTGCCGCGCTTCCGCGAAGAGGCGCTGGCGGCCGACGCCCTCATCGCGATGCCGTCGATCATCACCGCGTGGGCCGAGGTGCGGCGATGAACGACACAATCTCCGACCAGTACTCGACGGGGCTGTCGCGCAACAACATCGAGCGGGCGCTGCGCTCCGCCGGGAAGGATCTCGACGGCCTCACGCCCGCCGACCTGGGCCTGCTCGAGGACTTCCACACGATGGGCCGCATCGCGACAGCGCAGCTGGTCGACCTGGCGCAGATCACCGGTGAGAGCGAGGTGCTCGACGCGGGCAGCGGGGTCGGCGGCACCGCCCGCTACGTCGCCGACCGTTACGGCTGCCGGGTCACCGCCGTGGACCTCACCGACGAATACTGCGAAACGAACCGCTGGCTCAACCGGCTCGTCGGGCTCGAGGGGCGAATTTCGGTTCGCCGGGCGGACGTCACCGAACTCCCCTTTGCCGACGACAGTTTCGACGTCGCAATCAGCCAGCACGTCCAGATGAACGTGGCGGACAAGGCGCGCCTGTACTCCGAAGCGCGGCGGGTGCTGGAGCATGGCGGGCGGCTTGCCCTGTGGGACATCACGGTCGGCGAGGGCGAACTCAGCTATCCCCTGCCCTGGGCCGACCACCCCGCGCGCAGCCACCTGGTCACACCCGGGGAGCTGCGATCCGTCGTCGAGTCCGCCGGGTTCACCGTCGTGGCGTGGAACGACCTCACCGAGCAGGCGGCCGCGCTCATGCAGGCCCTGCTGGCCCAGCCCGCCAACCCGCTGGGCCTGCACGCCTTCGTCACCGACTTTGCGCGCAAGGCCGAAAACCTCACCCACGCCCTGACCGACGGACGCGTCCGCGCCATCCAGGCGATCGGCGAGGCATGAATACCATGCAGCTCAACGAGATTCCGGACCAGCGCTACACGCTGACCTGGAGCGGCGGCCGCGGCGAGGTCAAGTTCCTCCGGCGGTCTGAGAGCTCCCGGTTGCGCTACTTCACGGTGGGAACCGGCCCGCCGCTGGTGCTGCTCCACACCGTCCGCACGCAGCTGGACTACTTCCAACGGGTGGTTCCCGCGGTCTGGGACGACTTCACGGTGTACGCCCTGGACCTGCCCGGCATGGGCTGGTCGGATGTCGTGCCCGGGCGCGATACGGAGAGCCCGAATTACGCGGCGCCGTCATCGAATTCATCAAGGCACTGGACCTGCGTGACGTCACGTTGGCGGGCGAATCGATGGGCGCCGCGCTGGCGCTGCTGGCCTCGATCCAGCTGAAGGACCGGGTGAGCGACGTGATCGCCATCAACCCCTACGACTACCCGGGCGGCCTGGAACGCGGCAACTGGTTCGCCCGCCTGATCGGAACCAGCGTGCGCCTGCCCGGTTCGGGGCCGGTCTTCGCCCGACTCGAGAATCGCGCGATCCTTCGGGGTGTGCTGGCCGGCGGCTTCGCCGACCACGGCGCGTTGCCGAAGAACTTCCTCACCGAGCTGCGGCGAAGCGGCCGCCGTCCCGGTTACCCGAGGGTGAATCGGGCCATCATGCGCAGCCTGCCCGGTCTCATCGACGCGAAAGGCCGCTACGCGCAGGTGAATACGCCGGTCACGCTGGTCTACAGCGAGCACGATTGGTCGCGCCCGGCGGATCGGGACCAGGTCGCCCGCCTACTCGGTGTGCAGGCCAGCACGTCGCCCCGCGCGGGCCACTTCTCGGCCCTCGAGCGACCCGCGGAGATGGTCCGCATCATCCGGCACGCGCGGCGTCCATAAGCTGCGGCGGTGCAGCCCAACCTGGCTCAAATCAGCGGGTTGCGCACACAAAATGCTTTATGTCCCAACACTAGTCAGCCTAGTTGGTGGTGGGTGGTGGTGGTTGGGGTTGGAAGGGTTCGTACCACCACCAGTCGGCGCGTTCGCCGGTGGGTCCGGGGCAGGGCGGGACCGTGGGTGGGGGTTGGGTGGGTGGGCGCGCGAGTGATGCTGGGCTGAGGACTCGCCCGGCG
>Ga0335071_10004356_pt1 | contig 14782 bp, 14 predicted proteins | sample Lox_Sample_15_FD_206724 | JGI IMG/M metagenome (GOLD analysis project Ga0335071, IMG submission 206724) | Soil microbial communities from Loxahatchee National Wildlife Refuge, Florida, United States - Lox_Sample_1.5 | ecosystem: Environmental > Terrestrial > Soil > Wetlands | place: USA... | reverse complement strand
CGTCCGAGCGCTGCTTGCCGAGTCCGTCCAGAGACACATCGTGCGAGTCGGTGAGATCGAGACAGAGGTCCGCGATGGGCAGATACGCGGATCGCGGCTGATCAGGTCAGCCCTCGCCGAGGTGGCTGCGGGCGTCCGATCCTTTGCGGAGGGTCAGGGCTGGCGCCTGGTGCAGCGCAGCCCGCGGCTGCGGAAGATGATGTGGAACCCCTCGGTGTACGACGCGAGCGGACGGTTCATCTTCCGTCCCGACGGCTGGCTCGACGACGTAGCCCTCGCCTGGCAGATCGATTCCAAGCAGTTCCACACCTCGCCCGAGGACTGGGCCAGGACCGTCGCTCAGCACACCGAGGCGACCGCGATCGGGATCGTCGTCGTCCATCACCTCCCGCAGGTCGTGGAGCGACAACCAGCACAGACCCTGGCCCAGCTGGAGGCGGCGGCTGACGTTGCCCGGGCTCGGCCCAGGCCCAACGTGTACGCCATACCCGCTGGAGGAGAGACAGCCTCATCCCGCCGCCCCGTCCCTTCCGAATGAACGCGACGTTCCTCCGGACCTATTGGAAGAACGCCGCGTTCATTCGAAAAAGCAGGTGGGTCAGCGGAGGGCGCGGTTGACGGCGCTGACGACGGCCTTGAGGGAGGCGGTCACGATGTTCGGGTCGATGCCGACGCCCCAGAGGACCTGCTCGCCCACGGCGCACTCGAGGTAGGCGGCCGCCTTCGCGTCGCCGCCGGCCGACAGGGCGTGCTCGTGGTAGTCGAGGACCCGTACGTCGACGCCGTACGTCGCCAGCGCATCGCAGAACGCCGCGATCGGGCCGTTGCCCGACCCCTCCAGCGTCACCTCCGCCGGACCGGCGGCGGCGTCGCGCACGACCACCGACAGCGCGTCCGTCGCGTCGACGGCGGACGCCTGCTGGAGCGAGCGGAGCGAGAAGCGGCCCCACGGCGCGTGCGGGTCGGGAAGGTACTCGTCGGAGAACGCCGCCCACATCTGCGCCGGCGTGACCTCGCCGCCGACGGCGTCGGTGCGCGCCTGGATGACCCGGCTGAACTCGATCTGCAGCCGGCGCGGCAGGTCGAGGTTGTGCTCGGTCTTCATGATGTACGCGACGCCACCCTTGCCGGACTGGCTGTTGACCCGGATGACGGCCTCGTAGGTGCGGCCGAGGTCCTTGGGGTCGATCGGCAGGTACGGCACGGCCCACGGCATCTCCTCCACCGGCTTCCCGGCGGCCGCAGCGTCGCGCTCGAGGTGCTCGAAGCCCTTCTTGATCGCGTCCTGGTGCGAGCCGGAGAAGGCCGTGAAGACGAGGTCGCCCCCGTAGGGGTGCCGCTCGTTCACGGGCAGCTGGTTGCAGTACTCGACGGTGCGCCGGATCTCGTCGATGTCGGTGAAGTCGATCTCCGGGTCGATCCCCTGCGAGAACAGGTTCAGCCCCAGCGTGACCAGGCAGACGTTCCCGGTGCGCTCGCCGTTGCCGAACAGCGTCCCCTCGATGCGGTCCGCCCCGGCCAGGTAGCCGAGCTCGGCCGCGGCGACCGCGGTCCCGCGGTCGTTGTGCGGGTGCAACGACAACACGACGCTGTCCCGGTACGCCAGATGCCTCGACATCCACTCGATCGAGTCGGCGTAGACGTTCGGCGTCGCCATCTCCACCGTCGCCGGCAGGTTGATGATCGTCTTGTGGTCCGGCGAGGGGCGCCAGACGTCGTTCACCGCGTTGCACACCTCGAGCGCGTAGTCCAGCTCGGTGCCGGTGTAGGACTCCGGGGAGTACTCGAACCGTACGTCGGTGCCCGGCACCGTCTCGGTCAGCTTCAGGCACAGGCGGGCAGCGTCCACCGCGATCGCGGTGATGCCCTCCTGGTCCAGGCCGAACACGACCCGGCGCTGCAGGGTCGACGTCGAGTTGTACAGGTGCACGATGGCTCGGTCGGCCCCCTGGATCGACTCGTACGTCCGCTCGATGAGCTCGGCCCGCGCCTGCGTCAGAACCTGGATCGTCACGTCGTCGGGGATGAGGTCCTCGTCGATGAGCTGGCGGACGAAGTCGAAGTCGGTCTGGCTCGCGCTCGGGAAGCCGACCTCGATCTCCTTGTAGCCCATGCGGACGAGCAGGTCGAACATCCGGCGCTTGCGGGCGGGCGTCATCGGGTCGATGAGGGCCTGGTTGCCGTCGCGCAGGTCCACGCTGCACCACAGCGGCGCGCGGTCCATGGACCGGGAGGGCCAGGTGCGGTCGGCGAGGTCGACGGGGACGAACGGGGCGTACTTGTGGATCGGCATCCCGCTGGGCGTCTGCGGGCTGCCGTGGGTGGACGTCGCGGTCACGGAAGGGCTCCCTCGGATGGGTCGGGGTGGCCGACGGGCAAGCCGATCACCGCGGCGAGGGAGCCGGCCGTCAGAGGGCCTCGCCGCGGCGGCTAAGAAGCAGGCCGAACCGCACGGACTCAGGGTAACAGGCTCCGAGGCTCAGAAGCCGAGCCGGCGCAGCTGGCGAGGGTCGCGCTGCCAGTCCTTGGCCACCTTGACGCGCAGGTCGAGGTAGGTCGGCACCCCGAGCAGCGCCTCGATCTGGTGGCGTGCCGAGGTCCCCACCGCGCGCAGCCGCTCACCTCCGCGCCCGATCACGATCGCCTTCTGGCTGTCGCGCTCGACGAAGAGCACGGCCGAGACGTCCAGCAGCGGACGGTCCTCGTCGCGGTCGGCGCGCAGTCCCATCTCCTCGACGACCACCGCGATCGAGTGCGGGAGCTCCTCCCGTACGCCCTCCAGCGCCGCCTCGCGGACCAGCTCGGCCACCAGGACCTGGTCGGGCTCGTCGGTCAGCTCGCCGTCGGGGTAAAGGGGCGGGCCCTCCGGCAGCAGGCCGACCAGCAGCCCGGCGAGCAGCTCGACCTGCTCCCCGGTGACGGCCGAGACGGGCACCACCTCGGTGAAGTCGGCCAGCTCGGCGACCTCGAGCAGCCGGGCCGCGACCTCTTGGCGGTCGACCCGGTCGGTCTTGGTCACGATCGCGACCTTCGGGGTACGGCGCAGGTCGGCGAGCTCGCGCGCGATGAACCGGTCACCGGGGCCGACCCGCTCGTCCGCGGGCACGCACATCCCGACGACGTCCACCTCGGTCAGGGTCTCGCGGACCACGTCGTTGAGCCGCTCCCCCAGCAGGGTCCGCGGCCGGTGCAGACCCGGGGTGTCCACCACCACAAGCTGGCCGTCGGCGCGATGGACGATCCCGCGCACGGCATGGCGAGTCGTCTGCGGCTTGTCGGAGGTGATCGCCACCTTCGTCCCGACGAGGGCGTTGGTCAGGGTCGACTTGCCGGCGTTCGGCCGCCCGACGAAGCAGGCGAAGCCGCACCGGAAGCTCACCCGCCCGATTCTGCCGTGCCCCCTCGCGCCTAGCTGGTCGCGCTGCCGCGGACCTGCCCGTCGACGCCCGCGAGGTGGACCGGAACGCCCGGTCCGGCCAGCTCGCGGACCGCGGCCAGCTCGGTCTCGCCGACCGACGGATCCTCGGCCACGACCGCGGCCGCCTCGAGGCCCGGCGCGCCGCTGCCCAGCGCGACGACGACGGCCGCCTGCAGGGCCGTCAGGCGCAGCGAGGGCAGGGCGACCTCGCCTGCGGCGTAGGTCCGTCCGGTGGTGTCGCGGACCGCGGCTGCCGCGGCAGCTCCGGTGCGCGCCCGAGTCGCGCGGGCCAGCGTCACCAGCTTGGCGTCCTCGGGGTCGAGGGCGCCGCTCTCAGGCATCGGCCCGCTGCGTCTGCTCCGGCGCCGGTGCGGGGTCCGCCTCGATCCGCTGCACGAGCACGGTGCTGATCCGGTTGCGTCGCCCGGCGAGCGACTCGGCCACCAGCCGGTAGCCGTCGACCACGACCGTCGAGCCGGCGATCGGCACCTTCCCGAGCCGCTTGGCGAGCAGGCCTCCGACGGTGTCCACGTCGTCCTCGTCGTCGTGGTCGAGCGGGATCTGGAAGCGTTCGGCGAAGTCCCAGACGTTCAGGCGCGAGGAGACGCGTACGTCGCCGTCCGGCAGCTGCTGGATCTCCGGGGCACCGGTGTCGTACTCGTCGGCGATGTCACCGACGATCTCCTCCAGCACGTCCTCGATGGTGACCAGGCCGGCCGTGCCGCCGTACTCGTCGACGACGATCGCGACATGGGTACGCTGCGCCTGCATGTCACGCAGCAGCTCGGCGGCGGGCTTGCTGTCCGGGACGAAGACCGCGGGGCGCATGACGGACTCGACCTTCACCGAATCGCCATGGCGATGCTCGAAGGTGTGCCGTGCAAGGTCCTTCAGGTAGACGACGCCGCGTACGTCGTCCACGTTCTCGCCCACCACCGGGATCCGGCTGAACCCGCTGCGCAGCGCCAGCGACATCGCCTGGCGCAGGGTGCGACCGTGCTCGATGACGACCATGTCCGGGCGCGGGACCATCACCTCGCGCACGATGGTGTCGCCGAGCTCGAACACCGAGTGGATCATCTCCCGCTCGTCGTGCTCGATGACCGAGGTGCGCTCCGCGAGGTCGACGAGGTCGCGCAGCTCCGCCTCGGAGGCGAACGGCCCGTCGCGAAAGCCTCGGCCCGGGGTCAGCGCGTTGCCGAGCACGATCAGCGTCCGGGTGAGGGGGGCGAGCAGGAGGGAGAGCCAGCGGACGGGACGGGCGACCGCGAGGGCGTACGACTCCGCGTGCTGGCGACCCAAGGTTCTCGGGGCGACCCCGACGAGCAGGTAGGACACCGCGACCATGACGACGACCGTCAGCGCCGCGCCCCACGCCTCGGACGGCAGGAGATCCACGAGGGTGACCGTGACGAGGACGACGGCGGTCGTCTCGGCGATCGCCCGAACCAGCAGCAGCGCGTTGACCGCCGACGCCGGGTCGTCGACCAGGGCGGACAGCGGGACCGCGCCGCGCCGGCCCTCGACGGCGAGCTCGTGCACGCGCGCCCGTGAGACCCGTGCGATCGCGGTCTCCGCGGCGGCGAGGAACGCTGCTATCACCACGAGCAGGAACGCGACCACCAGGCGCGTCACGTCCGCGGAGCTCATCGTGCGCCCTTCGGATGGACGGACCAGGCGGCGAGCAGGTCACGCTGCAGGCCGAACATCTCCTCGCGCTCGTCAGGCTCGGCGTGGTCGTAGCCGAGAAGGTGCAGGATCCCGTGGGTCGTCAGCATCTGCAGCTCGTCGATGACGCTGTGGCCGGCCTCGCGGGCCTGGCGCTGCGCGACCTGCGGGCAGAGAACCACGTCGCCCAGCAGGCCGGGCTCGGGATCCTCGTCGTCCCCCGTCGGGCGCAGCTCGTCCATCGGGAAGGCGAGCACGTCCGTGGGTCCGGTCTCGTCCATCCACTGCGCGTTGAGCTGCTCCATCGCCTCGGTGTCGACGAGCAGGATCGACAGCTCGGCGAGCGGGTGGATGCGCAGCCGGTCGAGCACGAAGCGCGCCAGTGCGGACAGGCCGTCGACGTCGACCTCCACCCCCGACTCGTTCGCGACCTCGATGCTCATCCGCGCCTCACCGCCCGCCCTTGCGGTGCGCCGCACCGGGACGGGAACGGCCCGAGCTCGACGGTCCCTGGCCGTTGGGTCCTTGGGTGCGCTGCAGGGCGTCCCAGCGGCCGTACGCGTCGACGATCTGGCCGACGAGGCGGTGTCGCACGACGTCTTGCGCGGTGAGCTCCAAGAACCGAACGTCCTCGATGTCGTCGAGGATCTCGCGGACGATCTTCAGCCCGCTCTGGGTGCCTCCGGGCAGGTCGATCTGGGTCACGTCGCCGGTGACGACCATCTTCGAGCCGAACCCGAGCCGGGTCAGGAACATCTTCATCTGCTCGGGCGAGGTGTTCTGCGCCTCGTCCAGGATGATGAAGGCGTCGTTCAGGGTGTTGTGCGTGACCATGAAGTCCTCGGTCACGTAGAGGTGGTCGGGCGCGGCCACGCTGATGCAGACACAATCGACGCTGCCCGCCGGCTCGATCCGCTCGATCATGCGCATCGGTCGGCCGCCGCCGACAGCGTCGTATGCCTCCCGCTTCCGCGTCAGGCGGAACGGAGAAACCCCCTCCGGCAGCCGGATGTCGATGACGTAGGCATCGTGTCGGTGGTGAATGGGGTGCTGCGAATCACCTCCCGGGCGCCGGCCCTCGGCCGGGCGCGTGCGCGTGTGTGCGATGCCACCCAGAGAGCGGACCAGGAAGACCACGTCGTCGCGTAATCGGGCTGAGCACGTCGTGTACTGGACCCGGCAGGTACGTCCGTGCTGTCGGACCGGCCCTCCGTCGGTGTCGAGGAGCCCTTGAAGGACGGCCAGCCTCACGTCGACGGAGTTGATCAGGTAGACGGAGGGGACGAACTTCGTGCTGGAGCGGGTCCCGGCCAACTCGAGCTCGCGAACCAGCTGGCTCACCGGGTTGGCCACTCGCAGTCCCCCTCGGCCGGCACCCGCATGCCTGAGGACGTAGTCCACATCCGACTTGGGGCTCAGCTCGATATCGGGTAGGCACGCCCCCAGGGCCTCGGCCAGTTCGGCATCAGCGGTAGTGAAGGAGGGCGTCGTAGCGAGCGTGAGACAACCGTCACCCAGGAGCAGGCCGAGGGCGTAGGGATCGAGGGGAACCTCCTTCGGCTCCATGTGGACCGCGCCGACCAACGGCAGCTCGAAGCGGCGGTAATGCGCGGTCCGGAGACGACCGAGCATGTCGCTGGTACGCACCACCCGCCCAGGACGGCCCCGCCGGCGGTCGTCCGGGGTCGTCACGAACCAGAGGTGATCACCGCAGGCCAGAGTCGAGGCACCGTCCGAGGTGGTGACGCGGTAGACCGGCTTGGTGCCCTGCGGGTAGACGCCCAGGACCGGTACCGGTCGACCGTCGGACCCGATCACGAGGTCTCCGACCCGCAGGCTCCCGATCGGGCGGAAGCCTCTGGGAGTGAGCACTGGCGTCTCGAGCGGCTGAGCCCTACCCCTCATATATGCGAGAGGCGCCACCTCGATCGTGCCGGCGGCGATCAGCCGCGGGATCGAGTCGGGGTCGATCATGTCGTGCAGCGCGTCGTACAGCGGCCGCAGATAGGGGTCGATCTTCTCCGACAGCGTGCCCGGCAGGAAGCCGAGCCGCTCCCCCGCCTCGACCGCTGGGCGGGTCAGGATGATCCGTGTCATCTGCTTGCTCTGCAGCGCCTGCACGGCCTTGGCCATCGCCAGGTACGTCTTGCCCGTACCGGCCGGCCCGATCCCGAACACGATGGTGTGCGCGTCGATCGCGTCGACGTACCGCTTCTGGTTGAGCGTCTTGGGACGGATCGTGCGGCCCCGGTTCGAGAGGATGTTCTGGGTCAGCACGCTCGCCGGGCGCTCGTCCGCGTCGTGTCGCAGCATCGACAGCGAGCGCTGCACGGTCTCGGGCGTGAGGGTCTGCCCGCTGCCGACGACGGTGAGCAGCTCCTCGAAGAGCCGGATGACCAGTCCGACCTCGTCCTCGGGCCCGGTCGCGGTGATCGCGTTGCCCCGCGCATGGACGTCCACCGTCGGTACCAGCTGCTCGACGGCGCGCAGGAGCTCGTCGCGAGCCCCGAGGACGCTGACCATCGGCACCGAGGCAGGCACCGTCAGGGTGCGTTGGATGTTCTCCGCCATGGGCGGGCCCCGCAGGGCCCCTCCTCGCGCCGCCTCTCCGTGCTCAAGGGGTGGGTCGCGCTCAATCGTACGGTCCGCGGCCGACCGGGGCCCGGGCTTCGCCGCGACCTTCGCGCTGGCTAGCCTGACGCCGTGACATCGGTGGAGGGCTGCCTGTTCTGCGGAATCGTCGCCGGGACGATCCCCGCGACGATCGTGCGCGAGAGCGAGCGCACGCTGGCCTTTCGGGACATCAACCCCGTGGCCTCGACCCACGTCCTGGTCATCACCAAGGACCACCACCCGAGCATCGGCGCCCTGGCGGAGTCCGATCCCGACGCGGCCGCCGAGCTGCTCCAGCAGGCGGCGGCCGTCGCCGCGGACGACGGGGTCGACGGCGGCTGGCGGCTGGTCTCCAACACCGGCCCGGACGCGGGGCAGAGCGTCCACCACGTGCACGCCCACGTCCTCGGCGGTCGCCCCTTCGGCTGGCCCCCCGGCTGAGCGACCCTCAGCGGGTGACCAGCGTGTCGTCGAGGTGCTCGACCAGCCCGGCGCAGGCCGCCTCGATCTCGCGCAGCACCCGCTCGAAGTCGGCCGCAGCGCCGAAGTAGGGGTCCTCGACCTCCAGGGTTCCGGCAGCGACGGCTGCCGGGTCGAAGCTGCGTAGAAGCAGCACGCGGTCCCGGCTGGCCGTGTCCGGCGCCAGCGCCCGTAGGTCGTCCAGGTGGCCGCGGTCGAGGGCGAGGACGAGGTCCAGCTCGTCGAACCAGGTCGGGTCGAACTGGCGTACCCGGTGGGAGCTGCCGTCGTAGCCGGCGGCGGCCAGGACGCGCAGCGAGCGCGGGTCGGCACGCTCACCGACGTGCCACCCGCCGATCCCGGCCGAGCCGACCGTGACCTCGTCGGCCAGCCCGGCGTCGCCCAGCAGCGAGCGCAGCACGACCTCGGCGGTCGGCGAGCGGCAGATGTTGCCCGAGCAGACCAAGCAGATGCGATAGGCCACCACGCCATCCTCTCCGAGGAGCAACGCTCGCTCGCGACACCCCGGGTGACGTGCCAACCGAGTGGGGCGCTCGCGCGTCCTACCCTTCATGCCAGGGGTGTCGGTCGTCGGCCGGAGGGCGGTGCGCGAGGTGGACGCCGTCGGTCGGCACGCCGCGCCCTGGCCGCCCGACGACCCGCACAGCTGGGACGCCGAGCAGGCGGTGACCGTCCTCTACAGCGGTCACTACGGCACCTTCGTGCGGGTGGCGGCGTTGCTGGTGCGGGACGTGCCGACCGCCGAGGAGGTCGTGCAGGAGGCCTACGTCGGTCTGTTCCGGCGCTGGGACCGGCTGCGCGACCCCGACGCCGCCGTCGGCTACCTGCGGCAGGCGGTCGTCAACGGCGCCCGGAGCGTCCTGCGGCGCAGGGGGACCGCGGAGCGCGCGGCCGAAGCCCTGCCGGCGACCCCGGCGCCGGCCCCCGACCCGGCCGCGTCGCTGGCCGACCGCCGGGCGGTGATCGACGCCCTCGCCAGGCTCCCGGAGCGCCAGCGTGAGGTGCTCGTCCTGCGCTACTACGCCGACTGGTCCGAGGCGGACATCGCCGCGGCCCTGGGCATCAGCCCCGGTGCGGTCAAGTCGTACGCCTCGCGCGGGGTCCAGGCCCTTCGTCCGGTGCTCGCGAGCTGGGGGCAGGATCGATGAACGACGACGAGCTCTACGCAGAGCGGCTGCGTGAGGTGCTGCACGGGGAAGGGTCGGCCATGTCGGTCAGCGACGACGGTCTCGGGAAGATCCTGCAGGGGGCCGGTGACGGCGAGCCGCCGCGCCGCCGCCCGTCGTGGGTGGCCCCGCTCGCGGTGGCCGCGGCGGCGGTCCTGCTGCTTGGCGGCGTCGCCCTCGGCATCAGCCTGACCCGCGGAAGCGGCAGCCCGACGGCGACCCCCGGCACCAGTGGCTCGACGTCAGCCGTGGTCAGCCCCAGCGAGCAGGTGTCGCAGGCGACCGGCTCGACCGGCACGTCCGCGCTCCCCTCCGGGGGGCACTCGAGCGCCTCCACCGCCTCCTCGCCGACGGAGTCGGCGGCGCTGGCCGTCTACTACGTCGCCGACGTGCCCGGCGTCGGGACCCGGCTCTATCGCGAGTTCCACACCCTGCCGACCGAGGCCAGCCCCACCGGGCGGATCACCGCCGCGCTCGACGAGCTGTTCGGCGGCAACGCGGTCGACCCCGACTACACGACCCTGTGGCCCTCCGGCACCCAGGCACTCTCGGTGAGAGTGGACGGCGACCTGGCCACTGTCAACGTCAGCGACTTCCCGCACATCGGGGAACAGGGTCAGGCGATGGCCATCCAGCAGGTGGTGTGGACGGTCACCGCCGCGGACCCGTCGGTGAAGCGGGTCCAGATCCAGGTCAACGGTCAGCCACCGCAGGGTGCCGCGTCCCTCGGCAAGCCGACCGCGCGCGGCAACTCCCTCGACACCCTCGCCAACGTCTGGATCCTCGCACCCGCAGAGGGGTCGACGGTCGCCTCGCCGGTGAAGGTGACGGTGTACGGCACCGGCTTCGAGGGCAACGTCATCGTGCGGGTCCTGAAGGACGACGGCACCCAGGTCGCGCAGAAGGCGGTGACCACGCAGATGGGCGCCTTTGCCAGCGCGAGCACCACGTTCACCCTGCCCGCCGGGGGCTACCAGGTCCAGGCCCTCAACGACAACGGCAAGAACGCCACGCTCCTGCTCTGGGACACCAAGAACTTCACCGTCGGGTAGCGCTGATCGACCACCGAGGTGTGCGGGAGAGCACGATCCCGGCGGCGACGGTCCCGGCCGTCGAGGTCCGCAGGACGGACGGACCCAGCCGTACGTGCTGCGCGGCGGAGAACGCGGCGAGCTCCTCGGGGCTGATCCCGCCCTCCGGGCCGACGACCAGCACCACGTCCCCCTCCGGCGGCACCGGTACCGACGCCAGCGGCGTCGTCGCCTCCTCGTGGAGCACGAGGCCGGCGGCCGCCGAGGCGAGCAGGGCCGCGACGTCGGCGGTGCTCGCCAGCGGGCGTACGTCCGGCCAGCGGACCCGCCGCGCCTGCTTGCCCGCCTCGCGGGCCGTCGAGCGCCACCGGGCGAGCGACTTCGCCGCTCGGTCCTCGCGCCAGCGGGTCACGCAGCGGGCGGCGGCCCAGGGCACGATCACGTCGACCCCGACCTCGGTCAGGGTCTCGACGGCGACCTCGCCACGATCGCCCTTGGGCAGGGCCTGCACCACGACGACTCGCGGCTGCGGTGCCGGCTCCTCCCACCGCGACCGCACGCCGAGGCGGACGCCGTCTGGCCCCACGGCCAGGACCTCGGCCTCGACGCCGTGGCCTGCCCCGTCGGTCACCACGACCTGCTCCCCGACCCGGACGCGGCGCACGGTGCCCGCGTGCCGCCCCTCGGGGCCGTCGAGGACGAGCTCCGCCCCGGCGAGCAGGAGATCGGTTGGGAGGGCGAACACCGCCGCGCCCACGCTCAGCGCCCGTTGAAGGCGTCGCGCAGCCGGGCGAACAGCCCATGGGTCCCAGGGGCGAACTCCCCCGCTGGGCGCTCCTCGTCGCGCAGCCGGGCCAGCTCGCGCAGCAGCTGCTCCTGCTTGCCGTCGATCTTCGTCGGGGTCTGCACGTCGACGTGGACGAGCAGGTCACCACGCCCGCCGCCGCGCAGGTGGGTCACGCCGCGCCCGCGCAGCGGGATGACCTGGCCCGGCTGGGTGCCTGGCCGGACGTCGACGGTCTCCTCCCCGTCGAGGGTGTCCAGCGCGATCGACGCGCCCAGCGCCGCGGCCGTCATGGGCAGCGCCAGGGTGCAGTGCAGGTCGTCGCCCTGGCGCTGGAACACCGCGTGCGGGCGCTGGACGACCTCGACGTACAGGTCGCCCGCGGGGCCGTTGCCCGGCCCCACCTCGCCCTCGCCGGCCAGCTGGATCCTCGTGCCGGTGTCCACGCCACCGGGGACCCGGACCGTCAGGGTGCGGCGGGTGCGCACCCTGCCCTCGCCGGAACAGTCGTTGCAGGGGTGCGGGATGATCGTGCCGAACCCACCGCACTGCGGGCACGGCCGGGAGGTCATCACCTGCCCGAGGAACGAGCGCTGCACCTGCTGGACCTCGCCACGCCCGTGACACGTCGGGCATCCGGTGAGCGAGGTGCCCGGCGCCGTCCCCGCGCCGTGGCAGGTCGGGCAGCCGACGGCCGTGTCGACCTGGATCTCCTTGGCGGTCCCGAACGCGGTCTCGGCGAGGTCGAGCTCGAGGCGGATCAGGGCATCCTGGCCCCGCCGCTGGCGCGGCCGGGGACCGCGAGGCGCGCCCCCGCCGAAGAAGGCGTCCATGATGTCGGTGAACGCGAACCCGCTCCCGAAGCCGTTGCCGCCGTGCGCGCCGAACGGGTCGCTGCCCAGGTCGAACATCTCGCGCTTGGCCGGGTCCGACAGCACCTCGTAGGCGGCGGTGACCTCCTTGAAGCGCTCCTGGGTCTCGGCGTCGGGGTTGACGTCGGGGTGCAGCTCGCGCGCCAGCCGGCGGTAGGCGCGCTTGATCTCCTCGGGCGTGGCGGTGCGGTCCACGCCGAGGACGGCGTAGTAGTCGACGGCCACGCTCAGACCTCCGCGATCAGGCGGCTGACGTAGCGCGCGACCGCGCGCACCGCGCCCATGGTGCCCGGGTAGTCCATCCGGGTGGGTCCTAGGACCCCGAGCCGGGCGACCGCGAGGTCACCCGCTCCGTAGCCGACGCTGACCACGCTCGTCCCGCCCAGCCCCTCGACGTGGTGCTCGTGACCGATCCGGACGGTCACCTGGCTCGGGTCGACGGACGCCGTGGCGTCGCTCGCCTCCCCGAGCAGCCGCAGCAGCACCATCTGCTCCTCCAGCGCCTCGAGCACGGGGGCGACGCTGTTGGGGAAGTCGCTGCCGAAGCGGGTGATGTTCGCGGTGCCCGCGAGCACGACGCGTTCCTCGCGCTCCTCGACGAGCATCTCCAGGAGGGTTGCGAGCAGGGCGCTCACCGCCGGTCGGTCCTCGGGGGTGAAGGCCTCGCCGAGGTTGCCGACGGCGGCCGGTACGTCGGCAAGCGGCAAGCCGGTCGCGATCGCGTTGAGCCGGGAGCGCAGGTCGCCGAGGGTGTCCTCGCCGACGGCGTGGCCGGTGTCGACGACGCGCTGCTCGACGCGGCCGGTGGTGGTGATGAGGACGAGCATCACCCGAGTGGGCAGCACGGGGACCAGCTCGACGTGGCGGACCACCGAGCGCGTCAGTGACGGGTACTGCACGACGGCGACCTGCCGGGTCAGCTGCGCGAGCAGGCGAACCGTGCGCCCGACGACGTCGTCGAGGTCGACCGCCCCATCGAGGAAGGCGCTGATCGCGCGCCGCTCCGCGACCGTGAGCGGGCGCAGCTGAGACAGCCGGTCGACGAAGAGCCGATAGCCCTTGTCGGTGGGGATCCGCCCGGCGCTGGTGTGCGGCTGGGCGATGTAGCCCTCGTCCTCCAGGGCGGCCATGTCGTTGCGGATCGTGGCCGGCGAGACGCCCAGGCCGTGGCGCTCGACGAGGGCGCGCGACCCGACCGGTTCCTGCGTCGCGACGTAGTCCTCGACGATCGCACGGAGGACCGCGAGCTTGCGGTCGTCGAGCACGGCGGCACCTCCTCGCCTCACCTCGGCCGGGTCGGGCCGGCTCTGGCCCCGCCCTGGCACTCGTCGGCCCTGAGTGCCAAGTCTAGTCGGCGCGCAGGCCTTCGCGCTCGCGCCGCCGCAGGCCAGGACCCAGGGCCGAAGCCGCCCCGGCCGCCACGAGGCACACCGCGGTGCAGCCGAACCAGAGCAGCCGCTCGCTCACCGCGAAGGCCCGGGTGCCGAGGAGCGGGCCGAGGAACGCGCCGGCGCCGTAGGCCAGGCCGAGCATGCCGTTGTAGCGCCCACGCTGCTCCGGGGGCGCGATGTCGGCGACGATGGTCGGTGCGACAGCGTTGAACGCGATCTCCCCGAGGGTCCAGACGACCACCGTGGCGGCGTACTGCCACAAGCTGTTCGCGAGTGCGGTGAGCCCGAAGCCGAGCCCGAGCAGGACGATCGACGACACGAAGACCCGCACCCGTGGCGCGGCGACCAGCGCGCGCAGGGTCAGCGGCTGCAGGAACACGATGACCAGCGGGTTGACCGCATAGGCGACGCCGTAGTCCGCGGAGGTCAGCCCGCTCGCGCGCATCGACAGCGGCAGGGTGACGTAGGCCTGCAGGTAGACGACCGCACCGGCCAGCGTGATCCCGACGAGCGCCAGCAGCAGCCGGTCCCGAAGCGCGCGCCCGTAGCCGCCGGAGTCCCCCGACGCCCGCTCGGGCAGGGTCTCGGGCACCCCGCGGACGATGAGGACGGCGAAGACCAGGCAGGTGAGCGCGTCCAGCACGAACAGCACCCACCAGCCGTGCAGGGCCAGGACACCGCCAACGACGCCGGACACCGACACGCCCAGGTTGACCGCCCAGTAGAGCAGCGCGTAGGCCCGTGTCCGGTCCGGGGGTTCCACCAGGTCGGCGACGAGAGCCCCGACGGCCGGGCGGTAGAGGTCGACCACGACGCCGTAGGCGAAGGCAGCCAGCCCCACGAGCCACAGCTGGCGGGCCAGCCCGAGGGCGGCGAGCCCGGCCGCGGACCCGACCATCCCGGCCACCAGCGTCGCCCGACGCCCGATCCGGTCCGCGAGCGCCCCGCCCAGCGGCTGGGAGACCAGCGCCCCGAGTCCGAGGGAGGCCAGCACCGTCCCGGTCTCGGTGACCGACACTCCCCGGCCCTGCACGAGGTAGAGCGCGAGGAAGGGCTCGACGAACTGGCCCAGCCGGTTGACCACGGTGCCGGCCCAGACGAACCAGTACGGCCGCGGCAGCCCACCCGCCGTCCTGGCCAGCCAGGACCCGTCCGGCCGCGTCGCCGTCATGCGCGGACCGTAGCGAGACCGGCCGACCACAATGGTGGGCACGGGTGGCACAGTGGGTGGGTGGAGGCGCAGACGGCCGGGATCCGGCTGCGGGCCCCGGCCAACCGGGTCAGCCGGACGGCCGTCTGGTACTGGGCCACCCGGGCCGGCGCTGCCTGGCTGGTCGTCCTCGCAGCGCAGCTGGTCTG
>Ga0335071_10004355_pt1 | contig 14782 bp, 28 predicted proteins | sample Lox_Sample_15_FD_206724 | JGI IMG/M metagenome (GOLD analysis project Ga0335071, IMG submission 206724) | Soil microbial communities from Loxahatchee National Wildlife Refuge, Florida, United States - Lox_Sample_1.5 | ecosystem: Environmental > Terrestrial > Soil > Wetlands | place: USA... | reverse complement strand
GAGCTGCGCAGCACGCAGCGCGACGGCTACACGGCGGTGCAACTCGGCTTCGGGACCAAGAAGGAGTCCCGTTTCACCCGGCCCGTGCTCGGACAGTTCAAGAAGCGCAATCTCCCTCCGCTGAGCCACCTGCGCGAGTTCCGGGTGGAGAGCATCGAGGGGCTGGAGGTCGGCCAGAGCCTGGACGTCTCGATGTTCGAGAAGGGCCGGCGCGTCGACGTCCAGGGGGTGACCAAGGGCCGCGGGTTCGCGGGCGTGGTCAAGCGCTACGGCTTCGTCGCCGGTCACGCTTCGCACGGCCCGACGGCCGGCAAGCAGCCTGGCTCGATCGGCGCCTCGGCGTACCCCTCACGCGTCATCAAGGGAAAGCGCCTGCCCGGCCGGATGGGGGGCGCCAATCTGACCATCAAGAACCTGGAAGTGGTCGCGATCGACCCGGAGCAGAACGTGCTCATGGTCCGTGGCGCCATCCCGGGGCCGACCAACGGGCTGGTGGTCGTGAAGAAGCGGGAAGGCTGACATGAGCGAGATCAACGCCAGGGTCTGTGGCTCCGACGGGGCCGACAAGGGCACCACGAGCCTGCCGGAGGCGCTGTTCGGGCAGCAGGTGCACGAACACCTGCTGTACCTCTCGGTCAAGCGCCACCTCGGCAACCAGAGGCAGGGGAACGCCAAGGTGAAGAGCCGCGCCGAGGTCTCGGGCGGCACGCGCAAGCCGTTCCGCCAGAAGGGCACCGGCCGTGCCCGTCAGGGCGCGAACAACACGCCGCTCATGCCCGGCGGCGGCCGCGCCTTCGGTCCGAAGCCCCGTGACTACCGCACGGAGCTGCCGAGGCAGCAGCGCCGGTCGGCGCTCGCGTCGGCACTCTCGCAGCTGGCCTCGGCCAACGCGGTGACGGTGCTCGAGTCGCTGTCGTTCCCGGAGCCGAAGACGAGCCAGATGGTCGAGGTGCTGAAGCGCCTGGGTCTCGCGGACAAGAAGACGCTGCTGGTCGTGGACCAGGCGGACGCGAACCTGCTCCGGTCCTGCCGCAACCTGCGGAACCTGAGCATGACGCTCGCGCACCAGGTGAACCCGTACGAGCTGCTGAACAGCGATGCGCTGCTCGTGACGGCCGGCGGCCTCGAGCGCATGAAGGAGGTCTTCGTCAAATGAAGGATCCCCGCTCCATCGTGCGCCGGGCGCTCATCACCGAGAAGGGCACGGTGCTCCGCGAGACGCGGAACCAGTACCACTTCGAGGTGGCGAGGGACGCCAACAAGATCGAGATCAAGAACGCGATCGAGACCATCTTCTCGGTCAAGGTGGGTTCGGTCCGCACCCAGCAGCTGCGTGGCAAGGAGAAGCGGCAGGGCCGCTACGCCGGCCGGCGCAGCGACTGGAAGAAAGCCATCGTCACGCTCAAGCCCGATCAGAAGATCGAGCTGTTCGAGCAGATCTGAGAGGAGCGGCCATGGGTCTCAAGAAATTCCGTCCGATCACCCCGACGCTCCGGCACACGGTCCTGCCGGACTATTCGGAGTTGACGCGGAGCCGCCCCGTGAAGTCGCTCACCGAACGGCTCTACAAGACCGGCGGCCGCGACAACCAGGGACATGTCTCGCAGCGCTGGATCAGCGGCGGACACAAGCGGCGCTACCGGATCATCGACTTCGCGCGGACCAAGGACGGAATCCCCGCGCGGGTCGCCAGCATCGAGTACGACCCGAACCGCTCGGCACGCATCGCGCTGCTGAACTACGCCGACGGCGAGCGGCGCTACATCGTGGCGCCGGACGGGTTGAAGGTCGGGATGAAGGTGCAGTCGGGTGCGGACGCCGAGATCAGCCCGGGCAACTGCCTGACGCTGAGGACCATCCCGCTCGGCACCAACATCCACAACGTGGAGCTGTTCCCGGGCCGGCGCTCGCGGATCGCGCGTTCGGCCGGCACGTACTGCCAGCTCATGGCGCGTGACGGGGACTACGCGCAGCTCCGCCTGCCGTCGGGCGAGGTGCGGAAGTTCCACGTGAACTGCCGGGCGGTGGTCGGGCAGGTCGGCAACCTGGATCACGAGAACGTGTCGCTCGGGAAGGCCGGGCGGAACCGCTGGCGGGGGATCGCTCCCAAGGTCCGCGGCGTGGCGATGAACCCGGTCGATCATCCGATGGGCGGCGGCGAGGGCAAGTCCTCGGGCGGGCGCCATCCGTGCTCGCCGTGGGGCAAGAAGTCCAAGGGTCTCAAGACGCGGAAGCGCAAGCTGAGCGACGGGCTCATCGTGCGCCGCCGGACGAAGTAGCGGGGAGAGGACTCCATGGCGCGATCAATCAAGAAGGGACCGTACGTCGTCGAGTCCCTCGTACGGAAGATCGAGACGCTGAACCGCAGCGGCGAGAAGCGCGTGCTCAAGACCTGGGCGCGCCGCTCGACCGTGCTGCCCGAGTTCGTGGGGCACACGCTCGCGGTCCACAACGGCAACAAGTTCATCCCGATCTACATCACCGAGAACATGGTCGGACACAAGCTCGGCGAGTTCGTCCCGACCCGGGTCTTCCGCGGCCACGGCCAGCACGTCGCCGAGAAGACGCCCGTGCCCGGAACCGGACCCGGACCCGGAAAGTAGAGCCATGCAAGCGAAAGCCATCCAGCGGTACGTGCGGATCACCCCGCGCAAGTGCAACCAGGTGCTCGATCTGATCCGCGGCCAGGCCGTGGAGAGCGCCCAGACCACGCTGCAGTTCACGCCCAAGGCGGGAGCCCGCATCGTGCAGAAGGTGCTGAAGTCCGCGGTCGCCAACGCGCTCCACGAGGGCAAGGTGCGGCTCGAGGACCTGTACGTGAAGGAAGCGATCGTCGGGGCCGGGCCCACGCTCAAGCGGTGGCTGCCCCGTGCGCAGGGGCGCGCCACGCCCATGCTGAAACGCACGAGCCACGTGTCCGTGACCGTGGCCACGAGGGAGTAGCCATGGGCCAGAAGACACACCCCATCGGCCTGCGCCTGGGCATCGTGAAGACCTGGGACTCGCGCTGGTTCGCCAGCCGGAACTACGCCGAGTGGCTGAAGGAGGACCTGCTCATCAAGCGGTACCTCAAGAAGCGGCTCTACCAGGCCGGCATCTCGAAGATCACGATCGAGCGCAAGGGCGACAAGATCACGGTCGGCATCAAGACCGCGCGTCCGGGCCTGGTCATCGGCCGCAAGGGCGAGCAGGTGGACAAGCTCTCCGAGGAGATGAAGGCGCTGACCAGGAAGCACGTCCAGCTCAACATCGAGGAGATCAAGCGGGCCGACCTCGACGCCCAGCTGGTGGCGGAGCACATCGCCAAGCAGCTCGAGCAGCGCGTCTCGTTCCGCCGCGCCATGAAGAAGGCGATCGCCTCCTCGATGCGCGCCGGGGCGCAGGGCATCCGCGTCGCGGCCTCCGGCCGCCTCGGCGGGTCCGAGATGGCGCGTTACGAGACCTACCGCGAGGGGCGGGTGCCGCTGCACACGCTGCGCGCGGACATCGACTTCGCCCGTGCCACCGCGAACACCGCCTACGGGACCTGCGGTGTGAAGGTGTGGATGTTCCACGGCGAGGTCCTCGACAAGCCCGCGGCCACCGCGCCGACCGGCGCACGGTAGGGGGACGCCACCATGCTGATGCCGAAGCGCGTCAAGTACCGCAAGCAGCAGCGCGGTCGCATGAACGGCAAGGCCTACCGCGGCTCCGCCGTGGTGTTCGGCGAGTACGGCCTGATGTCGCTGGATCCGGCGTGGGTCACGAATCGCCAGATCGAGGCCGCCCGTGTCGCGATCACGCGGTCGATCAAGCGCGGCGGGAAGATGTGGATCCGCGTGTTCCCCGACAAGCCCGTGACCAAGAAGCCGGCCGAGACCCGCATGGGCAAGGGCAAGGGGGCGCCGGAATTCTGGGTCGCCGTCATCAAGCCGGGCCGCGTCATGTTCGAGCTCGAAGGCATCTCGCGGGCGTCGGCGCAGGAGGCGATGAAGCTGGGCGCCTCGAAGCTGCCGATCCGCACGCGATTCGTCGAGCGCCACGAGCTCGGGAGGGAGTAGCCGTGCCACACGTCAAGGCCAAGGCCATGCGGGAGATGTCCGTCGAGGAGATCCAGACGCGGCTCCAGGAGTTGCGCGAGGAGCTGTTCAACCTGCGCTTCCGGAACGCCATGAAGCAGCTCGACAACCCGCTCAAGATCCGCGAAGGCCGGCGCGAGATGGCGCGCCTGCTGACCGTGCTGCGCGAGAAGGAGCAGGTCGCCAAATGAGCAACGATACCGAGCGCAATCGTCGGAAGCTGCGTGTCGGCAAGGTGGTGAGCGACCGCATGGACAAGACGGTCGTGGTCTCCATCGAGCGTCTGGTCAAGCACCCCGCCGTCGGCCGGTACGTGCGCCGGCGCGCCACGTTCAAGGTGCACGACGAGAAGAACGAGTGCCACATCGGGGACGTCATCCGCTTCATGGAGACGCGGCCGCTCTCGAAGGAGAAGCGCTGGCGTTTCGTGGAGTTCGTCGAGCGCGCGAAGTAGCGCTCCGGGAGTCGAGCCATGATCCAGTTGAGAACGATGGTGACCGTCGCCGACAACTCGGGCGCGAAGCGTGCCCAGTGCATCAAGGTGCTGGGCGGCCACCACAGGCGCTACGGCCGGCTCGGCGACATCGTCGTCGTGTCGGTGAAGGACGCCATCCCCGGGGCGGCGGTGAAGAAGGGCGACGTCGCCAAGGCGGTCGTGGTGCGCGCCGTGAAGGAGGGCCGCCGCAAGGACGGCTCCTACATCCGCTTCGACGAGAACGCGGTGGTGCTCATCAACGACGACAAGGAGCCGCGCGGCACCCGCATCTTCGGGCCCGTGGCGCGGGAGCTGCGCGAGAAGCAGTTCATGAAGATCATCTCGCTGGCTCCGGAGGTGATCTGATGGCGATCAAGATCCGCAAGGGCGACACCGTGATGGTGATCGCCGGCGACGACAAGGGGAAGACCGGGCGCGTGCTCGCGGTGGACGTCGAGAAGCAGCGCGTCGTGGTCGAGAAGGTGAACTTCGTCAAGCGTCACACGAAGGCGCGGCGGCAGGGCTCGCAGGGCGGCATCCTCGAGAAGGAGGCGCCGCTGCACCTGTCGAACGTGCAGCTCTTCGACCCGAAGGCGGGCAAGGGCACGCGCGTCGGCGTCCGGGTGCTGCCGGACGGGCGGCGGGAGCGCATCTCCCGCGCGAGCGGCGAGACGCTGTCGAAGGCGGAGTAGCGGACATCGAGGGGGGAGCGAGACGCTCCCGGGCACGGCCCTGAGACACCAGGGTCGAGTGGGCCGTGCGAACCGGACCCTGGAGAGATCGAAGCATGGCGGACGAGAAGAAGCCCAAGGCGGACAAGGCGGCGAAGCCGGAGAAGTCGGCGAAGCCGGAGAAGGCGCCGAAGGGTGGCAAGGGCGGCGAGGGCGCGAGGGGCGGCAAGGCCGGCGCGGTCGAGATGGGCCGGCCGACGGGCCCCGCGGAGAAGCCGCGGCTCGCGAAGTTCTACGAACAGACGGTGCGCCCGGCGCTGATGGAGAAGTTCCAGTACACGAGCGTCATGCAGGCGCCGCGCCTGGTGAAGATCGTGCTGAACATGGGCGTCGGCGACGCGCTCGTGGACCAGAAGCTCCTGGACGCGGCCGCGAACGAGCTCTGCGCCATCGCCGGCCAGCGGCCGACGATCCGGCGCGCGAAGAAGTCGATCTCGAACTTCAAGCTGCGCGCGGGCGTCCCGATCGGCTGTGCGGTGACCCTGCGCGGCGCGCGCATGTTCGAATTCTACGACCGCCTGGTCAACGTGGCGGTGCCCCGGATCCGTGACTTCCGCGGCCTCAACCAGCGGTCGTTCGACGGTCGCGGGAACTACACGATGGGCCTCACGGAGCAGATCATCTTCCCCGAGATCAACTACGACAAGGTGGGCAAGGTGCGCGGACTGGACGTGACCATCGTCACCACGGCCCGCACCGACGAGGAAGGGCGCGAGCTGCTGAGGCTCATGAACCTGCCCTTCCGCCAGCGGTAGGAACGGGAGCGCGTATGGCGAAGAAGTCCATCATCGAGAAGTGGAAGAAGACCCCGAAGTTCAAGGTCCGCGCCTACACCCGCTGCCATCGCTGCGGGCGGCCGCGTGCTTTCCTGCGCGACTTCGGGCTGTGCCGCATCTGCTTCCGGGAGCTGGCGCTGTCCGGCCAGATCCCCGGCGTCGTGAAGTCGAGCTGGTGAACCCGCCCGGGCACCCACGCGAAGCGTGGGGCCGGGGCACTGCGGGACCAGGCAGCAGGGCGCGGGTGATCCGCGCGCTGAACGGTGGTCCTGGGAGGTCGTGAATGTCAGTCAGTGATCCGGTGGCGGACTTCCTGACCTGCGTGCGCAACGCGATCCGCGCCAAGCACCGCAAGGTGGACGTGCCCGCCTCGAAGCTCAAGACGGAGCTGGCGCGCGTGCTGCTGCGCGAGCGCTACATCAACAACTTCAAGGTGATCGAGGACGACAAGCAGGGCGTCCTGCGGGTCTACCTCAAGTACACGCCCGACGACGTGCCCGTCATCAGCGGCCTGCGCCGCGTGAGCACGCCGGGGCGGCGCGTGTACCTCGGAAAGACCCGGCTGCCGAAGGTGATGGGCGGCCTGGGCTCCTCGATCGTGTCCACGTCACGCGGGCTGATGACCGACCGCGAGGCCCGCGAAGCGGGTCTCGGCGGCGAGCTCGTCTGCCAGGTCTGGTAGGGGGTCGGAATGTCGAGAGTCGGAAAGCTCCCGGTCCCCATCCCGAGCGGCGTCACGGTGGTCGTGGAAGACGACCGCGTGGTCCGCGTGAAGGGGCCGAATGGAGAGCTCACGCACCCGGTGCTGACCGGCACCCGGGTGGTGGTCGAGGGCGCGGAGGCGCGCGTGTCGTCCGAACGCGTGGTCCGCAACCCGGCCTTCGGGACGATGCGCGCGAAGCTGAACAACATGGTGCTGGGCGTGACGACCGGCTTCAGCCGGAGCCTCGAGATCCAGGGCACGGGCTACCGTGCCGCGATGGATGGGAGCACGCTCGTGCTGCAGCTCGGCTACTCGCACCCGATCCACTTCCCGGTGCCGCAGGGCATCACCATCAAGGTCGAGAATCCCACCCGGATCAAGGTGAGCGGCGCGGACAAGGCGCAGGTCGGCCAGGTCGCCGCCAACATCCGGGGATTCCGCCCGCCGGAGCCCTACAAGGGCAAGGGCGTGCGTTACGAGGGCGAGTACGTCCGTCGCAAGGCCGGTAAGGCCGCGGGGTCGGCATCATGAGCGGACAGCACAACAAGTACGAGCGGCGCCGGATCCGGCGCTATCGCATCCGCAAGCGGGTCTCGGGCTCGGTCGAGCGTCCGCGGCTCTCGGTGTTCCGCAGCTCGAAGCACATCTACGCCCAGATCATCGACGACGTGCGGGGCGTCACGCTGGCGGCGGCTTCGAGCCGCGAGGACGTGCCGCGCGAGGGCAAGGGCAAGCTCGGCGTCTGCACCGAGGTCGGCAAGCGGCTGGCCGCGCGCGCGAAGGAACTGGGCGTGGCCCGCGTGTGCTTCGATCGGGGTGGTTACCTGTATCACGGGCGCGTCAAGGCGCTCGCCGACGGCGCACGGGCCGGCGGCCTGGAATTCTAGGAGGACGACGTGAGAGGCCAGGAATCCCGGGGCCGGGGCGGGCAGCAGGAAGCCCCCAAGTCCGAGTTCGTCGAGCGCGTCATCAACGTCAATCGCTGCGCCAAGGTCGTGAAGGGCGGGCGTCGCTTCTCGTTCAATGCCATCGTGGCGGTGGGCGACCAGAAGGGGCGCGTCGGGGTGGGGCTCGGCAAGGCGAACGAAGTCGCGGACGCGATCCGCAAGGCCGGTGAGGCCGCCAAGAAGGGCATGTTCCGCGTCCCGGTCACCCGGGGCAGCTCGATCCCGCACGCCATCGTCGGCAAGTTCGGCGCGGGCGAGGTGCTGCTCAAGCCGGCGTCGCCGGGAACCGGCGTGATCGCCGGCTCCGGCGTGCGCGCGGTGCTCGAGGTGGCGGGGGTCCAGAACGTGCTGACCAAGTGCCTGGGCAGTCGCAACCCGCACAACCTCGTCAAGGCGACGGTGAACGGGCTGCAGCGCCTGCGCCGGCCTTCCGAGATCGCCGCCATGCGCGGCATCAGCCTGGACGAGTTGTTCGCCATCCGGAGCGAGCCGCATGCCTAAGACGATCCGCATCCGCCAGATCAAGAGCGCGAGTGGTCACCCGAAGGACCAGCAGCGCACCATCGATGCCCTCGGGATCCACCGCCTGCAGCAGGTGGTCGAGCACGACGACACGCCCCAGATCCGGGGCATGATCTTCAAGGTCCGCCACCTCGTCGAAGTGGTGGAGGGGTAGGGAGACGGCGATGATCCGAATGGGGACGATTCGCCCGGCCTCCGGGGCCACGCAGACCCGCAAGCGTCGCGGCAAGGGCGCCTCGAGCGGTCTCGGTGGCACGGCGGGACGCGGGCACAAGGGCCACAAGGCCCGGACCGGCGGGAAGATCCCCGCCTGGTTCGAGGGCGGCCAGATGCCGATCCAGCGCCGGCTTCCGAAGCGCGGCTTCAAGAACCCGGGGCGGGTCGAGTACCAGGTCGTGAACGTGGGCCGGCTGGCCGGGATCCCGGCCAACACGCTGGTGGACCGGACGTGGCTCGCGAAGCAGAAGCTCGTGCGCGGTTCCCTGCCGGTGAAGCTGCTGGCCGGCGGGAAGCTCGAGGCGGCGCTGACGGTTCGAGTGGACGCCGCGAGTGAAGCCGCCCGCCGTGCGGTCGAGGCCGCCGGCGGCACCGTGGAGACGCCCAGGCCGAAGGCCGAGGCCTAGGCGCGCCGAGGAACCATGATCGAGAAGATCCGGAACATCTTCCAGGTCCCCGAGCTGAAGCGCCGCATCCTGTTCACGATGGCGCTCATCGCCATCTACCGGCTGGGCGAACACCTGCCCACGCCGGGCGTCAACGCGCGCGCGCTGGCCGGAGCCTTCGCCGCGTCGGGCGCCTCCGGCGGGCTCTTCGGGCTCTACGACCTGTTCGTGGGCGGGGCGTTCTCCCGCGCCACCATCTTCGCCCTGGGCATCATGCCGTACATCTCCGCCTCGATCATCCTGCAGCTGCTCGGCTCGGTGGTCCCGTACTACGAGAAGCTGCGCAAGGAGGGCGAGGAGGGCCAGAAGAAGATCACGCAGCACACCCGCTACGGCACGGTGCTGATCTCGTTCATCCAGTCGTACGCCTACAGCGTGTTCCTCACCAATCTGGGGCACTCGCAGGGCCTGTCGATCGTGCCGCAGCCGGGCTTCCTGTTCGTCTTCTCCACGATCGTGACCCAGACCACGGGCACCATCCTGGTGATGTGGCTGGGCGAGAAGATCACCGAGCACGGCATCGGCAACGGCATCTCGCTCATCATCTTCATCAACATCGTCGGGCGCGTGCCGAACACGATCCTGAAGGCGTTCGAGAGCCTGCGCGGCGGCTCGCTGAGCTGGCCGCTCTACCTGAGCATCCTGGCGATGATGGTGGCCGTGATCGCGGCCGTCATCCTCATGACCCAGGCCGTCCGCAAGATCCCCGTGCAGTACGCCAAGCGGATCGTCGGCCGGCGCATGTACGGCGGGGCGAACACGCACATCCCGCTGCGCGTGAACACCGCGGGCGTGATCCCGATCATCTTCGCGTCGAGCGTGATGATCCTGCCGGCCACCATCGCCGGCTTCGTCAAGCCGGACAGCCCGCTGGCCGGGCTGGGGCAGCTCTTCCGGCCCACCGGCTGGGTCTACAACATCCTCTACGCCATCATCATCGTCTTCTTCACCTATTTCTACACCGCCGTCGTGCTGAACCCGAACGACCTGGCGGAGAACATGCGCAAGTACGGCGGCTTCGTCCCCGGCATCCGCCCGGGCCGCAAGACCGCCGACTACATCGACCGGGTGCTGTCGCGCATCACGCTGCCGGGCGCCATCTTCCTGGCCCTGATCGCCGTGCTGCCGGACCTCATCATCGGCGCGACCAACGTGCCGTTCCTGGGCTTCGGCGGCACCAGCGTGCTGATCGTGGTGGGCGTGGCGCTCGACACGCTGCAGCAGATCGAGTCGCACCTGCTGATGCGGCACTACGAGGGCTTCGTGAAGGGCGGGCGCATCCGCGGCCGCCAGAGGATGTAGCGTGCGGGTCGTCATGCTCGGCCCACCGGGAGTGGGCAAGGGCACGCAGGGACGCCGGCTCGCGGCCGAGTACGGCGTCGCGCTGATCTCGACGGGCGAGATCCTGCGCGAGGCGGTGGCGCATGGCACGCCGCTCGGGCTCGAGGCCCGGCGGCAGATGGAGGCGGGCAGGCTGGTCGACGACACGGTGATGATCGGACTCGTGCGCGAACGCACGGCCGAGCAGGACGCCCGCGGGGGCTTCGTCCTCGACGGGTTCCCGCGCACCGTGCCGCAGGCCGAGGCGCTGGACGCGATGCTGGCGGAGCGGGGGTGGGGGATCGACGCGGTGCTCCACCTGGAGGTGAGCGAGGACGCGCTGGTCCGACGGCTCCAGGGGCGGCGCGAGTGCCCGGTGTGCAAGCGCGCCTACAACGCGGACGGGGCTCCGGCGGCGGACGGCCGTCACTGCGACGACCACCCGACGACCGAGCTGCAGACCCGCCCCGACGACCGCGAGGAGGCGGTGCGGCAGCGGTTCGCCGAGTACCGCGCGAAGACGGAGCCGCTGGTGGACTACTACCGGATGACCGGGCGGTTGCGCCCGGTGCCCGGGCTGGGGACGGTGGACGGGGTGTTCGCCGCGCTGCGACGGGAAGCCGCCCGCGGGCTGCAGGCGCCCCGGACGGCCTGAGAATGGTGTATCTGAGGGATCGGCGGGAGATCGATGCGATCCGGGCCGCGGCGCGGCTCGTGGCGCAGACGCTCGAGATGCTGGGCCGCGAGGTCCAGCCGGGCGTGACCACCGCCGCGCTGGACCGGCTGGCGGAATCGTTCATCCGGGATCACGGCGGGAGGCCGGCGTTCAAGGGCTACCGCGGGTTCCCGGCGTCGATCTGCCCCTCGGTGAACGAGGAAGTGGTCCACGCGATCCCGGGATCGCGGCGCCTGCAGGCCGGCGACGTGATCGGGGTGGACGTGGGGGTCGAGATGAACGGTTACTACGGCGATTCGGCCCGCACCTTCGCGGTCGGGGAGGTGAGCGCCGAGGCGACGCGACTGATGCAGGTCACGCGCGAGGCCCTGATGGCGGGGATCGAGCGGGCCCGCGGCGGGAACCGGGTGGGGGACATCTCCCACGCGATCCAGACGCACGTCGAGAGCAACGGCTTCTCGATCGTGCGCTCGCTCGTCGGGCACGGCATCGGACGCGAGATGCACGAGGAGCCGCAGGTGCCGAACTTCGGGCCGCCCGAGCGGGGGCCGCGGCTGATGATCGGCCAGGTGCTGGCGATCGAGCCGATGGTGAACGCGGGTGGGCCGGAGGTGGTCACCCAGCCGGACGGCTGGACGGTGGTGACGAAGGACGGGAGCCTCAGCGCCCACTTCGAGCACACCATCGCGGTGGGTCCGAACGGTCCCGAGATCCTCTCGGTGGCCGAAGGGGAGTAGCGAGGGGAGCTTTGGCGAAAGAGGAAGGCATCCAGGTCGAAGGCACCGTGGTCGAACCGCTGCCGAACGCGATGTTCCGCGTGGAGCTCGAGAACGGTCACAAGGTGCTGGCCCACATCTCGGGCAAGATGCGGATGCATTTCATCAAGATCCTGCCGGGCGACAAGGTCACGATCGAGCTGTCGCCGTACGACTTGACGCGCGGCCGGATCGTGTACCGGTACAAGTAGCCGGTGGGACCGGTCGCGGGCCGTCCGCGTCAGGGCGGTCTGCCGGAGGCATGGCGATGAAGGTTCGTACTTCGGTGAAGAAGATCTGCGAGCACTGCAAGGTGGTGCGTCGCAACGGCGTGATCCGCGTGATCTGCAAGCGCAATCCGCGGCACAAGCAGCGTCAGAAGTAGCGAAGGAGGCGTTTCGTGGCACGCATTGCCGGCGTTGATCTGCCGAACGACAAGCGGATCGAGATCGCGCTGACCTACGTCTACGGGATCGGCCGCACGACCGCGCGCAAGATCCTGGACACGGCCGGCGTCTCGGGCTCCATCCGGGTGAAGAACCTGACCGACGAAGACACCGGTAAGCTGCGCAACATCATCGAGCGCGAGTACAAGGTCGAGGGTGCGCTGCGCAGCGAGATGGCGATGAACATCAAGCGTCTGATGGACATCGGAGCCTATCGGGGCCTGCGGCACCGCCGTGGCCTTCCGGTGCGCGGTCAGCGCACCAAGACCAACGCGCGCACCCGCAAGGGCCCGAAGAAGACCGCCGGGGCCGTGAAGCGCACCGTCGCCAAGCCCGCGCCCAAGAAGTAACCGTCGAGGAGGTACCGAGTGCCTGAGGTCAAGAAGACGAAGAAGCGCGACCGCAAGGTGGGCACCAACGGGGTGGCCCACGTGCAGGCGAGCTTCAACAACACGATCATCACGATCACGGACATGGACGGTGCCGTGATCGCGTGGGCCAGCGCCGGCAAGGCCGGCTTCAAGGGCTCGCGGAAGAGCACCCCGTTCGCGGCCCAGGTGGCCGCGGAAGCCAGTGCCCGTGAGGCCCTGAACCTCGGCATGAAGCGTGTCGAGGTCTGGGTGAAGGGCCCGGGCGCCGGGCGCGAGGCGGCCATCCGTTCGCTCCAGGCGGCGGGGCTCGAGATCTCGGCCATCAAGGACGTCACACCCATCCCGCACAACGGCTGCCGCCCGCCCAAGCGGCGCCGGGTCTAGGAGAGCGACATGGCGGTCTACCAGGATGCGCGCTGTCGCATGTGCCGGCGCGCGGGCATGAAGCTCTTCCTCAAGGGCGCCCGCTGCTACACCGACAAGTGCGCGATCGAGCGGCGCGCGTACGCGCCCGGAGAACACGGCAAGAGCCGCAGGATCAAGGAGACGAACTACGGCGTCCAGCTGCGCGAGAAGCAGAAGGCGCGCCGGATGTACGGCGTCCTCGAGCGGCAGTTCCGGAACTACTTCGAGAAGGCGGCCGAGGCGAAGGGCGTCACCGGCGAGGTGCTGCTCCAGATGCTCGAGCGCCGGCTCGACAACGTCGTCTTCCGGATGGGTTTCGCGGTGAACCGCAACCAGGCCCGGCAGCTCGTTCGCCACGGGCACCTGCTGGTCAACGGTCGCAAGGTGGACATCCCCTCGTTCCTGGTGAAGCCGGGCGACGAGGTCCAGGTGCGGGAGAAGAGCCGCAAGATGACGGTCATCGTGAATGCGCTCGAGTCGCGCAAGGGGCAGACCTCGCCCGAGTGGATCGAGCTGAGTCCCGAGAAGCTGGCGGGCCGGGTGCTCAACGTCCCGTCGCGCGGGGCCATCCCGACGCCGGTCAACGAGCAGCTCATCGTCGAGCTGTACTCGAAGTAACCACGTCCTCTCCTCTGGGAGGCTCCCTGATGAAGTGGAAGAATCTGACCATGCCGAAACAGGTGGTCGCGGACTCCGGCAATACTACCGGATACGGCAAGTTCGTCATCGAGCCGTTGGAGCGGGGGTTCGGGATCACGCTGGGCAACGCGCTGCGGCGCGTGCTGCTTTCGTCCCTGCAGGGCGCGGCGATCACCGCCGTGCGCATCGAGGGCGTGCTGCACGAGTTCTCGACCCTGCCGGGCGTGATCGAAGACGTGACCGAGATCATCCTCAACCTCAAGCAGGTCCGGCTGAAGCTCCACGGCGACGGCACCAAGAAGGGTGTCTTCGAGGTGAGCGGCAAGCGGGAGGTCAAGGCGTCCGACATGCAGGTCGACGCGGACGTCGAGATCCTCAACCCCGACCTCCACATCGCCTCCCTGAACCGGGACGGCGACCTGCGCATGGAGGTGGACCTGAACGGCGGCCGCGGCTACGCGTCCGCGGACCAGCATTCGGCGACGGACCGCCCGATCGGGGTGATCCCGATCGACTCGCTGTTCTCGCCGGTCACGAAGGTGAACTACCAGGTCGAGGCCACCCGCCTCGGGCAGCGCATCGACTACGACAGGCTGACCCTCGAGGTGTGGACCGACCAGAGCATCCTCCCGGCCGACGCCGTGGCCTGGGCGGCGAAGCTGCTGCGCGAGCACTTCGACCTGTTCATCCACTTCGAGAAGGAGCCGGAGATCGAGGGCGAGGAGGAGGAGGATCCGGACCTCCTCAAGAAGCGGACCCAGTTGGACAAGAGCGTCGAGGAGCTGGAGCTCTCGGTGCGCTCGAGCAACTGCCTGCGTGCGGCCGAGATCAAGACCATCGGCGACCTGGTCCAGAAGACCGAATCGGAGATGCTCAAGTACCGCAACTTCGGCCGCAAGTCGCTCAAGGAGATCCAGGACCTGCTGGCCGAGAGTGGCCTCTCCTTCGGCATGGACGTGTCCCGGTACTACCAGCAGAAGTCGCCGACGACGGTCGAGGGCTGACCCGGACTGCGGGATGACGCGGCCGGCGCGGCCGGTCGAAAGGGAATCGGACTGACATGCGACACCGGAAAGATCATCGCAAGCTGAGCCGCACGGCGTCCCACCGGCGCGCGGTGCTGCGCAATCTCGTGACGGCGCTGTTCCAGTACGAGCGCATCGAGACGACCGTCGAGAAGGCCAAGGAGTCGCGGCGGCTCGCCGAGCGCCTGATCACCTTCGCCAAGCGCGGCGACCTGGCGGCGCGACGGCACGTCGCGCGCTTCGTGATGCGCCCGGCGGTCACCGCCAAGCT
>Ga0335071_10004354_pt1 | contig 14782 bp, 11 predicted proteins | sample Lox_Sample_15_FD_206724 | JGI IMG/M metagenome (GOLD analysis project Ga0335071, IMG submission 206724) | Soil microbial communities from Loxahatchee National Wildlife Refuge, Florida, United States - Lox_Sample_1.5 | ecosystem: Environmental > Terrestrial > Soil > Wetlands | place: USA... | reverse complement strand
ACCTTTCTTGGTCGAAACATAATCCTGCTTCGCGCCGAAGCCATCCGTGAATTGCTGCTGCCACGTCGGCACAATGCGCCGCTGTGCGTCATCCACAAATCCCGGAACGATATTCAGCGACAGAATCGCGTGATGCGCCTTCAACGGCTCAATCATCGAATGCCGGATCTGCTCCTGCGACAGCGCCGGATAGTGCCAGTGCTCGAGCCACGCATTCTGCGCGTTGCCCATATCGTCCATCGTCAGGACGATGGTCTTGGTCCATGACTTCGTCACCGCATATCCGATCGCCTCGGTTACTGCACGGCGCAACGCTGTCCGTATGGATTGATACAGAAGCATCTGATCGATGTCGCCGCCAATCCAGATCGCGCGCGTGTCGCCGTTGATCTCGCGTTCGGTCACCTGCGGCTCGCCTCCGGCCTCGGCAAGAACCTTTGCGTCACTGGCTTCGACCTGCACACGCCGCATCGAGATCACGTCCGGTCCCTGCCCCGGAGCACGCAAATCCGCAGGCAGCCCGCGCAGCACAAACGAATCTCCCTTCACCATGGGATGCGCGCTGTTCATGTGCTCGCTTTTGTAGTGGATTCCGAGCACCTGCTGGATCACTGGTTGCCGCACCCGGTCCCCGATCGCGATCAAGGAAATGTGCAGCTTCTGCACGGCATCGGCCACCAGCGCCTGATCTGCGTCGGAAACATCCCCGGGCACATCCCAGAGAATGGCTCCATAGCGCGCCGCGCCGGAGAACTCGGTGAAGTGGCTGGGGTCCATCAAAGTCTGATCCAGTCGCAGGATGTCGAACGGAATTCCCCACGACTTGAACATGGTGACGATCGTCTGGAACTCTCCCCCGCCGCTCACCAGGAAGCTGCGCGGGTCTTTCCATTGGTCGGAAATCACAATCAGGACGCGGTAGGGCTTCAGTTGTGCGGCCGCGAATTGCGGAAGAATGACGAACAGGATGAGAACAGAAACGATAGCCCGGCGAAACATGGCCTGCCTCACGCTTGGGTTGAATAGAACGTCCTATACTACTCGACCAAGCAAATCCATTTCCGCGTTCCGGCATTGGTTATAATGTCCGGCTCAATTCGAACTGCATTCCGAATTTGAAAACACGCTTTATCCGGAGGCTACGCCATGCGTGTTTCGACTGATCGCATTCCCCCATTCCCGCTTCGGTCCTTCATTCCGTTTTTCACTTGCATCCTCACCCTTGCGCCGTCGCTCATCGCTCAACAGCAAATCTCTCTCGCCGGCTCCTGGGAGCGCTGGATCGCCGGTCAGCTCTATGACAACGTCCAGGTTCCCTCGTCCTACCGGCCGGTTGGCACCGCAATCCTGAAACGCAACCTCGACCTTCCGCAGATATCTTCCGGTCAGCGCGTGCTCCTTCGCTTCGAAGGAATCGCCGGCAACGGAACGCTCCGCGTCAACGGCCATGAGATTGGCACGCTCGCTCCCTACATACGCCACGTCTTCGACATCACCAGCGAGGCCAAGCCCGGCGCGAACCAGATCGAAATGCAGCTCATCGACTGGCAAGCACCGCTGGGGCTGGGCCCTGCAGCGGCATGGGAGAGTTCAGGCGGAATCATCTACGACGCCTACGCCGAGATCCGAACTGATCCTTACATCGAAAACGCGCGCCTGAGTTATCAGCTCTCGCCGGATTTCAAAACCGCCGACTGCACCCTCGACGTTTTCCTCCGAGGCAACGCGCCCCAGGACGTGCATCTCGTCTCAGATCTTCTCGATCACAACGACCGCGCAGCTCATGCCGAGGTCGACACCAAAGCAAATGCCGGCACAACGACGGCAACGCTGCATTGGAAGCTGGAAGCCGTGCACTTGTGGTCGCCCGACAATCCCGCGTTATATCAGCTCTCAGTGACGCTCAGCTCATCTCACGGCCAGGACACGTTTGCGACCGACACCGGATTCCGCAGCGTGGGCGTCCAAGGAAACAAGATCCTGCTGAATGGCCATCCCTTCGTCTTCAAAGGCATCGCGCGCCACGGACTCTGGGCCAACCAGGGATACACGTTGACCCCCGAGCAGATGGAGCAGGACTTCCGCATGATCAAGTCCATGGGGGCCAATGCAATCCGGCTGGTGCACTATCCGCATGCTCCACACGAGATCGAACTGGCGGCTCGCCTTGGCCTGTTCGTCACACAGGAATCCGGACTCACCTGGATCGACTTCCGCAAAGCGCCGCCATCGACGCTGCAGACGGGCATCAACATCCTGGAACGGGTTGTTCAGCGCGATTGGAACAATCCGGCGTTCTGGGCAATCCTCCTCGCGAATGAAAGTACCCCAACGGTTGAGGTGATGCGCGAAGCGCGGCAAAAAATCAAAGCTTTGGAGCCGACCATTCTCATCTCCACACCGGGTCCGTCCGCGCCCGACGGAAGCAATGCATCTGTACGGAAGATGTTTGACGATGCTGAGTTCGACCTGTACAGCGCCCATCCCTACACGTCTAACGAGGGTCACTTCGCCGAAGTGCTCCGCGAGTTCGGCAGCGCCAAACCCATGCTCTTCACCGAGTGGGGAGGGCCCGTTGGCAAACTCCCGAGGCTGCTTGATCGCGAGGTGCGCGCCCTCGGCGCGCTCGAGCAACAGGGCCTGCTCGCGGGCACGTTTTTCTGGGAGTGGGCCGACATGATGCAGTACATGCGCGAAGACATTTCCATGGACGGCCCTGTCCTCGCGGAAGGTGTAGTCACGCAGGACCGTAAAGTCCGCGACGACGTCTTTTCCCGATTAGCTGAGCTGTACCGGTATGACATCGGCGAACCTGCGCCGGTTCCCCGAACCGCTGTTGCATTGCCCGCGCCGCGCATCACAGCCGAAGCCAGCAGCGCGTATACAATCGTTCCCCTGCAGCCCATCGCCGAAAAGCAGACCAGCGATTGGCAATCGCTGCAATCGGCCAACGTAGATTTCTGGAAAGAGAACTTCGGCGATTACCTGCAGAAAACGTCAGGAGACTTCTACACGTGGGACTCACCCTCACTGCGGATCGGCCCAGTCCCGTTCGCAATTCCGCAAGTCGATAGCCACACGCGACCCATTGTTGTGATGACGGGAAAAACAGTCGAGATCCCCATCCACGCGGAAGCCGGCCGCCTGCATTTCCTGGGAAACGTCACCGTTCCCGACGGCTATCCCACGCGCGGAGAAGCCGGCGCCGCAATGGGAAGTTACACGATCGTCTACGCCGATGGATCCAAGCAGGAAGTACCGCTCCGCTGGGGACTGGAAGTCGCGCGCTCCAACGTGTTGTCGTCGTCAACGCAGCTGAACCCGGTGGCGCAACTCGCCACTCCGGTTTTGAAGTATGTGCGCAACGAAAGCTACGAAGACTACCGAACGTTCTTGTACACGGTTCCGGTCAAGCGCAAGACGATCGACCGCGTCGTGATCACGCTGAAGCCGCTGCCGAGCGAACGCCCCCTGATCAGCTTGCCGAATCAAACCGGCGCAGGCTACGCCGCAGGGGAAACAGCATTGTTGTTGTACGGCCTAACCGCCGAGCGCTTCTAGAACGATTGTGTAGGGGCGGACGCATTGGTCCGCCCCCCGACCCGAGCGAAGCGAAGGGTCACGTGTGGTCAGCATTGGTGCGCGGTCAGGTAAAGGCGTCATCCGAAGGCCCGCATTTTCACCAGCGGGCGAGAGATCCTTCAGCACCGAGACCTTAGTGGCCAGGATGATACTTCGCTCCCGCTCGCCAATGACGCCACTCAAAACGACCGGCCCTTGAGCCAAGGGATGCGCCAGCGATCTTCATTGCGCGCCCTGCGCGCAACCGCGGTCCAATGGGACCGCGGCTACACTACTTCTTGTACGTCCTCTCCACTTTGTTCCGCGAGTTCTCCACACGAAACGTCCCGTTCGCCTGCGCCACTACTTTGATGGAGTGCCCATCGGCATCGCCGTCCAGATTCGCGATCTGATCTTTCGCCACGTTGTGATCCCCCGAACTCGCGGTGTAATGCAGTTGCCACAAGTCCTGTAAGCCGGGAGAGTCATGCACCGTCTGCCAGGCTTCCGGCGAATCTCCCTTTTTCGCTCCATTTTCCATGATGGCAACGCGCGGGTGCAGCGCATCCACCAGGGACTTCGTGTTCGACATGTTCATGCCGTGATGGCTCACCAGGAACAGGTCCGCCTTGCCGATCAGGTTGCTGGGACAAACCAGTCCCAGTTCCTTGTCCTTCGTGAGGTCGCCCAAATCAACGAAACGGAAGTCGCCATACGTCACCAGAATGCCCATGGAGGCCCCGTTCTCGGTCTTGTCCTCTGGCCACTTTGTTTCCGACGCGCAGTTCGGGTTCGGCTGTCCCGCTCCGGCAACCGGTTGCGTGATGTGGGCGCCCGCGGCCGCGAGCACTTCAACGTCCAGTCCCCGGATCGGAATCCGGTCTCCCGGCCTCGCCACAACGCGCTTGATCGATCCCATGCTCTTCAAGTACGCGGCATAGCCCTCAGGCGCCATCTCATCGTTTTCGATATTTGGCCCGTGATCGATGAACTCGCCGACTTTTATCTGTTTCAGCAATTCCGGCACGCCGCCCACGTGATCGGGGTGGTAATGGGTGATCACGACGAAGTCGATCTGTTTCGATCCGGAAGCTTGCAGCGCTTCGGCGATGCGCTTGATGTCGCGATCCGTATCCGGCCAGCCCGTATCAACCAGAAGCGATTGTCCAGAGGGAGAAACTAATAGCGTGGATTGCCCTCCCTCGACGTCAATGAAATAGATCTGCAGGTCTTTCGCCTGGGCGCTGGAGCCGAAGCAGACACCTGCGAAAATCATCCATGCAAGAACTCCGACAGATAATCGAGTCATTTTCATACCATCCGTTTTGAAAGGGCGCGGCTTCAGCCGCGCCGCAAGCCTGCCCCAAAGTCGCGGCTTTAGCCGCTGGGGAATTCACACCACGCAGCAAATCCGGAATCCATTCCGGATTTCAAACCCACGTGCAAAACTCCGCCAGTGAGGGTAACATACGACGCGGGCAGGAGGCGCTTATGCCGGGAGAGATGAGTCGGCGCGAATTCGCGAAACTTGCCGCCGGAGCTTGTTGTGCCGCGGGTTTTCCAGGCTCTGAAATGCGGGCTGCAAGCGAGCCAATCCGCAAACTGCAAACGTTCGACTACTCCGGGGTCAAACTGCTCGACAGCCGCTTCAAAGATCAGTACCAGGCGGCACGCGAGCTGTTCTTCAACATCCCGAATGACAACCTGCTGCTCGGCTTCCGCCAGCGTGCCGGAGCCCCCGCCCCGGGAACGCCCCTTATTGGCTGGTACGGCGGCCACTGGACCGATCCGACCCACACATCCGTCAGCGACCCGGACATCTTCAACGCCTTCGGGCAATTCATCAGCGGCATGGCCCGCATGTACAAAGCCACCAATGATGCAGCCATCCTCGACAAGGCGTCTTACCTGATTGACGAGTGGGCTAAGGCCATCGACCCCGATGGCTATTTCTACTATTCCCGCAAGCCGCAGTTTCCTCATTACATCTACGAGAAAACGGTCTGCGGACTCGTCGACATGTACGCCTACGGCGGCAACAGGAAGGCGATCGGCTACCTGGAACGAATCACCAGCTGGGCGGAGAAGAATCTGGATCGCTCCCGCCGCGTTCCCCGCGATGGAGAGCGCGGCTTCAGCGCCGACGGAACCGAGTGGTACACGCTTTCGGAGAATCTGTATCGCGCCTTCGAACTCACCGGCGACCCGCGCTACAAGAACTTCGCGGATGTCTGGCACTACGACAATTATTGGGGTCAGTTCAACCGGCCCAATCCCCGGCCGGATTATCGTCACGCTTACAGCCATTGCAACACGCTAAGCAGCGCCGCGATGACCTACGCGGTCACCCAGGATCCAAAGTATCTCGATACCATCGTGAACGCGCATGATTGGTTTCATCGCACCCAGGCCTATGCCACCGGCGGGTTCGGTCCGGATGAGCAACTCATGCCTCCGGATGGAAGCCTGGGGGATTCGCTCGACACCGTGTCTGCAACATTCGAAACCGGCTGCGGCTCGTGGGCCATCTTTAAGCTCTCGCGCTACCTGATGTCCTTCACCGGGCAGGCAAAATATGGCGACTGGGTCGAGCAGATGTTCTACAACGGCATCGGCGCAGGTTTACCGATGCAATCCGACGGGCACACGTTCTATTACTCCGATTATCGTGTCGGCGGAGGCACGAAGGTTTATCGAGAAGATCAAAAATGGTGCTGCTGCTCAGGAACCTATCCCCAGGCTATCGCCGATTATCACAACCTGATTTACTTCCACGACGACGAAGCCTTGTACGTCAACCTGTTCGTGCCCTCGGAAGTTTCCTGGCGGGGCGTCACTCTCCGGCAGGAAACACAGTATCCCGAATCCGATTCCGCGACCCTCACCTTCTCCAACGTCAGTGCCACCCGCATTCCCTTGCGAATTCGCATTCCCGGCTGGTGCAAAGGCGCATCGCTGAAAGTAAACGGTGAGCGGCAAAACGTCTCCTGCACTCCCGGAACCTGGGCCGCGCTTGATAGAAAATGGATCTCCGGGGACCGTGTCTCCATCGAACTTCCAATGGAACTCCAATCAGCACCCATCGACCAGCAGCATCCCAGGCGGATCGCGCTGGTCTATGGCCCGACGGTGCTGGTCAAGCGGACGAGGCCGCTGAAAGGGAATGCTCTGTCCGCGTTCGCCAGGAGCGGGAACAAAAACAGCTTCCATCTGCGGCCGGAAGCCGAAGACGAGTTTGTTCCTTTCTATACCATGGGATTTCACGAGCCGTACGAAATGTACTTCGATCTTGCTTAATCCATGAAACTACAGTCTGAAGCCATCCAAAACCGCACGCTGCAACTTGATCCCCACGACAACGTTCTCATCGCGCTCTCGCCCCTTCGACAAGGAGAGAGCTTTCCCTTCGCTGACAGCACAATTTCGCTGCTGCAGGATGTCGGCGGCAAGCACAAGTTCGCCGTCGAGGACCTTCCCGCGGGCGCCGAAATTCGCATGTACGGAATCGTCGTCGGGAAGGCCGCCAAGCCGATCCGGCGCGGCGAACTGCTCACCACGGCGAACGTTCAGAACCAGACGTCGCCTTTTCGTCAGCAAACCAAACCCTTTCGTTGGACGCCGCCGGACATCTCGCGCTGGGCCGGCAAAACGTTCCAGGGATACCGCCGGGCTGACGGGCAGGTAGGCACGCGCAACTACTGGCTGGTTGTGCCGCTCGTATTCTGTGAAAACCGGAATATCGTGAAGTTGAAGCAGGCGCTCGAGGAGGAGTTGGGGTTTGTGCCTCCCCCGGCGTACCGCCAGCAAGTGGCCGACCTCGCCAGGGCCTACCGCGAGGGAAAAACACTGCCGTCAGGCGCCGGTCCGTCGCCTTATCTGCAAATAGGCGGCACAACCAGCAAGCTCTTTCCCAACGTGGATGGAATTCGTTTCCTGCTGCACGAAGGCGGGTGCGGCGGAACGCGGGAAGACGCGAACAACCTGTGCGCGCTCATCGCCAACTACATCCACCATCCCAACGTAGCCGGGGCCACGGTTCTCAGCCTCGGATGCCAGAACGCCCAGATCACGATCCTGCAGCAGGAACTGGAAAAGAGAAATGCCAAAAAGCCCGTGTTCGTGCTGGAGCAGCAGCGCAGCGGTTCCGAGCACAACATGCTTTCCGAGGCGATTCGGCTCACGTTTCAGGGGCTGGCGGAAGCCAACCAGGCCAGGCGTTCGCCTGCTGAATTGTCCGAGCTGTGCCTCGGCCTGAAGTGCGGCGGGTCAGACGGGTTTTCCGGTCTTTCCGCGAATCCCGCATTGGGCCACGCATCCGACGTTCTGGTGGCGCTGGGAGGCAGGACGATTCTCTCGGAGTTCCCTGAACTCTGCGGAGTTGAACAGGAGCTGATCGACCGCGGCGCACGGAAGGAAGTGGGAGACCGCTTCATCCATCTCATGACGGAGTACGCTGCTCGCGCCCGCGCCGTGGGTTCCGGCTTCGACATGAACCCGTCGCCCGGGAATATCCGCGACGGCTTGTTGACCGACGCGATGAAATCCGCCGGGGCCGCAAAAAAGGGTGGAACCGCAACCGTCGCCGCCGTGCTCGATTATCCCGAATACGCGACAGAGCAAGGCCTGCACCTGCAATGCACCCCGGGAAACGACGTGGAATGCGTGACCGCCCAGGTCGGAGCCGGGGCCAGCGTTGTCGTCTTCACCACGGGATTGGGCACGCCCACGGGAAATCCCATCGCCCCCGTCATCAAAGTGTCGACCAACAGCGATCTCGCCCGTCGCATGGGTGACATCATCGACCTCGACACAGGGCCGATCGTCGAAGGATCCTCCAGCATTGAAGAGATGGGGGATGAAATTCTGCAACTCATCGCGCGAGTTGCCAGCGGCGAGACACGCACCAAAGCCGAACTCAACGGCCAGGAAGACTTCATCCCATGGAAGCGCGGCGTCTCCCTGTGATTGTGCAGGGGCGGACGCGTTCGTCCGCCCCGAAAGCGTCGGTCAACATGGCAGGTCGGGCGAGAACGGCGCTGGAAGCCGGGTCTGATGCGATGGCCTACAAGGGCGAATTGTATTCCCCCATTCACGGTGCTACCATCCGCTTTAGCTCTTAAATTTCTTGGAGGGACGTATGTCGGATCGTGACGGCAACGGTTTTGTTTGGTTCCTGGCGGGGCTCGGACTGGGCGCTCTGGTGGGAGTCCTGTATGCTCCCCGCTCGGGCAGCGAGACGCGGGAAGCCATTCGCGCCCGTGCGGAAGAAGGGCGGGATTACATGCGGAGTCGGGCCCGGGATGCACGCGACCAGGCGAACCAGTGGGCCGACCGCGGCCGCGATGTTCTCAATCAGCAGAAAGAGCAATTTCGAGCCGCTTACGAAGCTGGACGTCAGGCCTATCAAGAGGCAACCACGCAGCCTGAGGCCGCGAAAAACTCCTGACTTTGTGCACTCCGACTTTTTTCTGCTGAGAGGGGGCCCTGGTCGAGGTAGAGAGGCATAACTATGGACAAGCTCACGGTGTTCATCGCCCTGACGGCATTCGCGGTGTTGCTGCAGGCGTGTGTTCTCGCTGCCATGTACCTTGCCCTGCGCAAGACCAGCGAACGCATGGAGTCCCTCTCGACTGAGGTCAAGGACAAACTGCTGCCGACCATCGAGCAGGCGAAAACCATGCTGACGGAAGTCCAGCCGAAAGTTCAGGGCATTGCGTCGAACCTGGAAGAGATCACCTTAAGGGTGCGCGGCCAAATGGAACGCGTGGATGCCGCCGTGGGCGATGCCGTGGATCGTGCCCGGTTGCAGGTGATTCGCGCAGACGAACTGCTAAGCCGTACGCTCGATAAGGTCGAACATACTTCCGAGATGGTGCAAAAGACCGTCGTCTCGCCTGTGCGCCAGTTCTCTGGATTGCTGCAGGGCATCACGGTAGGCTTGGAATTCCTCTTCAGCCGCAGCGCACGCAAAAACGGCGGCGGCCGCGAACAGCGGAGGCCTCTGCCCCAGGACGAGATGTTCATCTGAGAACTCTTGTGTAGGTGTGGACCCATTGGTCCGCACTGTGACCTTGGCGGAGCGAAGGGGCGCGTGCCGTGCGGTCCGGGTTTACCGAAAGTTGAGGTAGACTCCCGGCTGTTCCTAGGCGCGCTTTGCGCGCAATCGCGGACCAACGGGTCCGCGCCTACATACCTGCCTGGGGAAATCCTTTATGCGTTACTTAGTGCGTGCCCGGGTAAAGCCTGGCCGTGAACCGGATCTGCTCGACGCCATTGAAAAGGAGACACTTGGCCGCGGATCGGTTGCCGAGGGCGAATACCTGCGTAACATGCAGCAGGCACGGCTCTTCCCCGACCAGACCGCGCGCTGGGTGGAAATCTGTTACTGCCCTACGCCCCTGCAGGAAGAGCGTCCGTACTGGGAAGAATACTTCGACCTGACCCGGATCCAGGACGCGCATGACCGCCGCAAGTGCCGCGACGAGAATGGGAGTGAGTCCTGGGCCTGCGATCGTTGTGATTGCACCGCCAGACTTGAACAAAAACTTCAGGGTTCAGGCAAGCCGTTCTTGACTCAACTTCGCGATCAGACGGAGATGTCCTGCAAGCGGCGGGATGGATCGGGCTAATCCGGTTGCGACGAGCGAGGCCCTTTGCGGAGGTTCTCCGGCCGTTGCACAGGCGAAGCGGACCAGAGCTGAAGCGAAGGTGGTTGGTGTTTGCTGGCGATGCAGCGGCGAGTTAAATCGATTTAATTGCGGGTTTTAAGTTATTGCTGGCTAAAGACTTGCGGCACTTTATTTGCACAGCGCTTCAACTGCGAAAAGCTTTCCTTTGAGGCGTTTGCTGCGTTTTGCACTATTCACGGTGCAGTGAGTAGTCAGTTGAGGTCTTGACTTTTGTCCGCGGCGCGGGCTCCCGCTCAGAGTCGGAGAGCTTGGCTCACGCGATCCAGCCACCGCCGACCACGATATCACCCTCGTAGAAGACTGCCGCCTGGCCCGGCGTGATGGCGCGCTGCGGTTCGTCGAACGTCACTCGAACTTCGTCGGCTCCGATCTTTTCTAGTACGGCTGGGGCGGGCTCATGGCGGTGGCGGATTTTCACCGACACCGGCATCGGTTCGTGCAGATCATCGACCGCAATCAGATTGACGCGCCGCGCTGTCAGCGTGCGCGAGTGCAGATTTTCGTCGCCGCCCACGATCACCTGCTTGTTCGCTCCGCTGATCTGGATGACGTAGAGGGGCGATCCCGTAGCAACTCCCAGGCCCTTGCGCTGGCCGACCGTGAAATTGTGAATCCCTGAGTGCTCTCCGATTACTTGCCCGCTCGTGGTCACGAGTTCGCCTGCGGTGTCGGGCAGGGATTCTCCCTGCTCTGCCAGATAAGCATCGATGAAGCGCTTGTAGTCGCCACCGGGCACGAAGCAGATTTCCTGCGAGTCGGGCTTCTCGGCCAAAGCCAATCCATACTCGCGCGCGAGTTCGCGCACCTGGGGCTTGGTCATGTCTCCCAGTGGAAACAGCGTGCGGCTGAGCTGTTCCTGCGTGAGTCCGAACAGGAAGTAGGTCTGGTCCTTGCTCGCGTCCGCGGGACGCCTCAGCAGCCATCGCCCTCGCTGTTCGTCGTAGGCCACGCGAGCATAGTGTCCGGTCGCGACGCGGTCCGCGCCAATCTGCTGCGCGACAACCAGCAGCTGATCGAACTTCAGATGATTGTTGCATAGGCTGCACGGGATGGGGGTGCGTCCGGAGAGATATTCCGCGACGAAGGGACGCACCACGTCGCGCTCAAAACGATCTTCGTGATTGACCACGTAATACGGAATGCCGATCTGCTGGGCCACGCGCCGGGCGTCGTAGACGTCGTCGAGCGAGCAGCAGCGTCCCTGGACCGACTCCGGCATGCCTTCGCGACCGGCTAGGCGCCGCTGGTTCCACAGTTGCATGGTGAGGCCGATGACGTTTGCGCCGTCGGCACGCAGCATGGCCGCGACGGTGGACGAGTCCACACCGCCCGACATGGCCACGGCGATGGTTTCTGTACTCAGCTTCTAGCTCCTAGCTTCTGGCTAATCTCGATCTTGTCATCCCGAGGAGCGTTCTTTGCGACTAAGGACCTATGTACTCTGCCCGAAGCGCCGATGGTGCAAGCCAACGGCACGGGTCGTTCGCTTAGCTCAGGCTGACAAAGCTTGAATAGAGACAGCTCTTACGTGCTTACCGCCTGTTTCGTATATCTGGGCGAGATGGCGCGCAGGCGCCCCACGCTTTCCGGGACGAGCCGCAATGCCTCGCCGATGTCCTCCGCCGTCGTCTGCTTGCCCAGGCTGAAACGGATGCTGGCGCGTGCCTGATCTGGGCGAAGGCCGATCGCGACCAGCACGTGCGACGGTTCGATCGCCCCCGAGGAGCATGCCGCTCCCGTGGACACCGCCAATCCCTTCAGGTCGAGCGCAATCACCAGGGCTTCGCCCTCGATATGGTCGAAGCGGATATTGCTCGTGTTCGGCACGCGGGGCGCTCCCGCGCCGTTGACTACCGCGTCTTCCACCTGCGCAAGAATTCCCTGCTCGAGCCTGTCGCGCATCGTCGACATTTCCCTGTCGCGTCCCTGGTCGAGGGTTGCCTTTGCCAGTTGCGCAGCTTTGCCCAGAGCGACAATTCCGGGAACGTTTTCCGTGCCCGCGCGGCGGGAGCGCTCGTGACGTCCGCCATGCAGCAAGGGGCGGATTGGAATGTCCTTGCTCACGTAGAGCGCACCAATCCCTTGCGGAGCATGTATCTTATGACCGGAGATCGATAGCGCGTGGCAGCCGATCTGCCGCACATCGATCGGAACCTTGGCCGCAGCCTGCACCGCGTCCGTGTGGAACACGGCGCCTGATTCCGCTGCAATCTCTGCCATCTCGTGCACGGGTTGAAGAACGCCCGTCTCGTTATTCGCCATCATGATCGTGATGAGCCTGGTGTTGGGGCGCAATGCCCGTCGAACATCGTCGGGATCGACCAGTCCTTTGCTGTCCACGGGAACGCAGGTCAACTCACAGCCTTGCTCCTCTAAATGCTTGCAGGCGTGGAGCACCGCATGATGTTCAATTGCCGAGGTAATCACGTGATCCCCGGGCGCTGCCAGACCGGCCACGGCCAGGTTGTCGGATTCAGTACCGCCGCTGGTAAAGATGATTTCCGCCGGACGACAGCTTAGAAGAGCTGCCACCGACTCTCGCGCACCCTCGACGGCGGCCCGTGTCTCCTGCCCGTGGTGGTGAATGGACGAGGCATTCCCGAAGTGCTCGGAGAAATAGGGGCGCATGGCCTCGAACACTTCGGGCAGAACAGGCGTGGTCGCGTTGTTGTCGAGGTAAATGCGCCGCATACAGAACCCAGCTTTATTTTACGCTGTCGCTGTCTTAGAGACGTAGCAGCGTTGCGTCTTAACCAGGGTGGAGGGGATCTGTGAGGTGTGTTCCACACCCCAGCGGCTAAAGGCGATTGTGAACCTTCCGCCTCCGGCGCGGCTGAAGCCGCACCCTTTCAAGGCAGATCCATATGTTGAAATGCTGCTCGTATGCGTGTGGCGAGATCTTCGAGGAGGGTAAAGGAAACGGCCCCCCAGGCTTTTGGACAGACGAGACGTTTCGAGCAACTTCTCTACGCACGCTGATCGAGCGCGACGTACTGGGCTGGATATTCCGGGCCTAGATACTCGGCCCTTGGCCGTATCAGGCGGTTGTCGTCGAGCTGCTCGATGACGTGCGCGGCCCAACCGCTGATGCGGGAGACGGCGAAAATCGGCGTGAACAGATCCACATCGATTCCGAGCGTGTGATAGGTCGAGGCGGAGTAGAAGTCGACGTTCGCGTTCAGCTTCTTGTCGGCCTTCACAAACTCTTCAATCTTCCGCGAAATCTCAAACCACTTCGCCTGCCCGCTCGACTGGCCCAGTTCACGGGACATGGCTCGCAGGTGAGTCGCACGCGGATCTTCCGTGTGATACACGCGATGGCCGAATCCTGGGACCTTCTTCTTTTGCGCCAGCATGCCTTTCACGTAGTCGATCGGATCTGCTCCGGAGGAATCAATCGCTTCGAGAATCCGGAATACCGCCTCGTTCGCTCCCCCATGTAGAGGTCCTTTGAGCGCTCCGATCGCCGAGGTGATGGCCGAATGCATGTCGGAGAGCGTGGCGGCGGTCACACGGGCGGCGAATGTAGAGGCATTCAGTTCGTGATCAGCATGCAGGATCAGGGCAATATCGAGCGCACGCTCGGCCGTAATGCTGGGCTGCTTGCCATTCAGCATCAGCAGGAAATTTGCGGAGTGCGAGAGACTGCGGTCGGGTTCGACCACGGGGTGTCCCTTACGGATACGGTCGTAGGCGGCGACGATCATCGCAATCTGCGAAGTCAGGCGGATCGCCTTGTGGACGTTCGCGGTGCGGTCGTTGTTTTTCTCCTCGGGATCGTAAAACGATAGCGCCGACACCGCCGTTCGGAGCACGTCCATGGGCAGGGCGTGGCGGGGCGCATTACGCAGCAGGGTGATGATCGAGGCATCGAGCTTGCGCTCCTCGGCCAGACGGTCGCGTAATTCACGGAGTTCCGTGCGCGTGGGCAACTTCCCGAACCAGAGCAGGTAGCAGGTCTCTTCGAAATTCGATTGATGCGCCAGTTCGTGGATGTCAATGCCGCGGTAGGCGAGGACGCCGCGGTCGCCATCGATGTAGCAGATCTTTGAGGTCGTGGCGACTACACCTTCCAGACCTTTCGGGGCATGCGTAGGGCTAAGGCTCGACATTCGATCTTTGTACCTTCTCCGATTAGATGCTGGATCGCGCTCAGGGGACGGGGAGCAGAACCTTTGGTTATACCCGAAATTATGCGGCGATTCCAAGGGATCGGCAGTTTGCCCCTGAATCGGCGTCATCCCGAGCATAGCCGGAGGCGGGATCTCCATAGCCCGGGCTTTTTGAGCCAGGAGATAATTCGGCTCGCTGATGAAGGGGCGGGCCTTCGGATGACCGCCCGCCAAGGTTCGTAAAACCGGGGGCATCATGACCCTAGCTCCAGTGGCAGCGCGGGCGGCGCGGGGCGTATGATTATGGGTACCCTGCTTTGCCTTGCTCTCCCTGGTTTCTCGGCTTTCTTACTTCTTCATGGAGGCTCACTCTGCAATGAAACGCTGTTTTCTGATCGCGCTCGTACTCTGTTTCCTGTT
>Ga0335071_10004353_pt1 | contig 14783 bp, 12 predicted proteins | sample Lox_Sample_15_FD_206724 | JGI IMG/M metagenome (GOLD analysis project Ga0335071, IMG submission 206724) | Soil microbial communities from Loxahatchee National Wildlife Refuge, Florida, United States - Lox_Sample_1.5 | ecosystem: Environmental > Terrestrial > Soil > Wetlands | place: USA... | reverse complement strand
CAAGCACGCGCTCCGCAATGCCCTCATCCCTGTCGTCACGCTCATCGGCCTCAACGTGGGCGTCCTCTTCACGGGCGCCGTGGTCATCGAGACGCTCTTCGGGTTGCCCGGGCTCGGCGCATTCCTTGTCACGGGCATCCTCAAGCGCGACTATCCGATCGTTCAGGGCGCCATCCTCTTCATCTCGACGTTCCTCGTGCTCGTGAACCTGGCCGTGGATCTCCTCTACCGGGCCATCGACCCGCGGCTCCGGCGCGCATGAAGAACCGCCTCCTCTGGGGCGGGGGCGCGATCGCCGGACTGGTGCTCCTGACGGCGCTCGTCGGCCCCGCCCTCATCCGTCGCGATCCGACGGCGCAGGACATCCTCGCCCGCACGCGGCCGCCGTCGTCACAGCACCCGTTCGGCACGGATCGCCTCGGGCGCGACGTGTTCGCGCGGGTCGTCTACGGCGCGCGCATTGCCCTCCTCACCGGCGGCCTGGTCGCGGTCGCCGCGCTCGCCGCCGGGCTGGCGACCGGCACGGTGACGGCGTACTACGGCGGCCGTGTGGACGCCCTCCTCATGCGGGGCATCGACGTCTTCATGTCCTTCCCCGGCATACTCGTGGCGATCTCCGTGATGGCCGTGCTGGGGCAGGGGCTCTACAACATGATCCTGGCCCTCGTGCTCGTGCAGATCCCGCGGCTGGTGTGGGTGGTCCGCTCCGCCGCGCTCCAGGTGCGCGAGCGCGACTTCGTGCAGGCCATGCGCGCGGTGGGCGCCCGTGACGGCTACATCATGTGGCGGCACATCGTGCCCAATTGCCTGGCCCCCGTGGCCGTGCAGGTCTCGCTGAGCTTCGTGGAAGCGGTGCGCACGGAAGCCACGCTGTCCTTCCTGGGCCTGGGCGTCCCGCCGCCCGCGCCCAGCTGGGGCAACATGCTCGACGACGGGCGGGTCTTCCTCCAGACGGCGCCGTGGATGGTACTCTTCCCCGCGGGCGCGCTCGCGCTGACCATCCTGGGCATGAGCCTCCTGGGCGATGGCCTCCGCGATGCGCTGGATCCGAAGCTTCGCTCTCACTGAAGGAGACCGCCGTGCCAACCATGTTCGAGAAGATCTGGAGCCGTCACGTCGTGACCGAAGGACCGGGCGGTCAGTCCCTCCTCTACGTCGACCGCCACCCGATGCACGAAGGCGCCACCGCCGCGTTCCTGCGATTGAAACGGTCGGGACGCTCCGTGCGGCGACCCGGCGGCCTCATCGCCACCGCAGACCACTACGTGCCGACGGGCCCGGGCTCGGAGGCGCTCGCCAATCCCGAGATCCGCAGCATGGTCGAGAACGTGGCCCGCTCCACGCGTGAAGAGGGCGTGACCTTTTTCGGCCCCGGTGACCCGCGGACCGGCATCGTGCACGTCATCGGCCCCGAGCAGGGCTACACGCAGCCCGGCGTCGTCCTCGTGTGCGGCGACTCCCACACGGCGACCCACGGGGCGTTCGGCGCCATCGCCTTCGGCATCGGCTCCACCGAGGTGGAGCACGTGCTCGCCACGAGCTGCCTCTGGCAGCGCAAGCCCAAGGCCATGCGCATCACGGTGACGGGGACGCGGCAGCCCGGCATCGCCGCCAAGGACGTCATCCTCGCCATCATCGGCAAGATCGGCGCGGGCGGCGGCGTGGGGCATGCCATCGAGTACGCGGGGCCGGTGATGGCCGCCATGTCCATGGAAGAGCGCATGACGGTTTGCAACATGTCCATCGAGGCCGGCGCCCGCTGTGGCATGGTCGCGCCCGACGATACGACGTATCGGTACCTCGCAGGCCGCCCCTATGCGCCCAAGGGCGCCAGCTGGGACAAGGCGCTCGCCTACTGGAAGGCCTTGCCTTCGGATGCCGATGCGGTCTTCGACAAGGAAGTGACGCTCGACGGCGCCGACATCGCGCCCACGGTGACGTGGGGCACGAGCCCGCAGGACGCGCTGCCCATCACCGGGAGCGTGCCCGATCCGGCGCGCGAGGCGGACGCCACGCGGCGGCAGGCCATGGGACGCGCCGTCGACTACATGGGCCTGCGTCCGGGCATGCCGCTCACGGAGATCAAGATCGACCGCGTGTTCATCGGCTCGTGCACGAACAGCCGCCTCGAGGATCTGCGCGCCGCTGCGGCGGTGGCAAGAGGCCGCCATGCCGTTATCAAGGCATGGGTCGTGCCCGGCTCGGGCCTCGTGAAGCAGGCCGCGGAGGCGGAGGGTCTGCACGAAGTGTTCACTGCGGCAGGCTTCGAGTGGCGCGATCCAGGTTGCTCCATGTGCGTGGGCATGAACGGCGATACTGCGCGGGAAGGCGAGCGCGTCGCTTCCACCTCCAACCGCAACTTCGAGGGACGCCAGGGCAAGGGCGCCCGCACGCATCTCATGAGCCCTGCCATGGCCGCCGCCGCCGCCGTCACGGGCCGGCTCACCGATGTCCGCACGCTCACGAGCTAGGGGGGAGACACAGCCATGGAAGCCTTCAGCAAGCTGACATCCGGCGCGGTCCCCATGGACCTGCCGAACATCGATACCGATCGCGTGATCCCCGCGCGCTTCCTTCGCAAGCCCAAGGAGTCGGGCCTGGGCCAGTACTTCTTCCACGACGTGCGCTTCAATCCGGATGGCTCCGAGAACGGCGACTTCATCCTGAACCAGGCGCCCTTTCGGGAGGCGAAGATCCTGGTGACGGCGGAGAACTTCGGCTGCGGCTCCTCGCGCGAGGCCGCGGTGTGGGCGCTCATGGGCTCGGGCTTCCGCTGCGTGATCGGCCCGTCGTTCGGCGACATCTTCTTCGAGAACTGCTTCAAGAACGGCGTGCTCGCCATCGTCCTTCCGAAGGACGTGGTGGCAGGCCTCCGGCGCCAGCTCCACGATCGCCCCGGGGCCCGCATCTCCGTCGACCTCGCGAGCCAGACCCTGACGGCGCCAGATGGAACGACACAGCGCTTCGAGGTGGATCCCTTCCGGAAGCAGGCGCTGCTCAAAGGGCAGGACGAGATCGCGCTCACGATGGAGTACGCGCGCGAGATCGAGGCGTTCGAGGCGCGCCACGCGCAGGAGATGCCGTGGCTGACGGAGAGGGGCGCGTGATGGACGGCAGCCAGCGGCTCCCCGGCAAGAGCGCGGTGGTCGTCGGCGCCGCGCAGGGTATCGGGCGCGCCGTCGCGCTCTGCTTCGCGGATGCCGGGGCGCACGTGCTCTGCGCCGACATCGACGAGGCCGGCGCCAGGGCGACGGCTGCGCAGGTGGAGAAGGATGGCGGCAAGGCGGCGGCGGCGCGCATCGACGTGACGAGGTCGGCCGACTGCCAGGCGCTGGCCGCCCGTGCCGCAGAGGAGTTCGGCGGCCTCGATGTCCTGCTCTTCGGCGCGGCGACGCACGATGCGTCGGCCACCGTGCCGGAGCTCGAGGAGAGCGTGTGGGAGCGGGTGATGCGCGTGAACCTGACGGGCGCCTATCTCGTCAGCAAGGCGTGCCTGCCCGTGATGATCGGAAGCGGCGGGGGCAGCATCATCCTCATCGCCTCCCAGCTCGGCCGCGTGGCCTCGCCGGGCCGCGCCGCGTATTGCACCACCAAGGGCGGGCTCATCCAGCTGGCCAAGGTGATGGCCGCCGACCACGCGGCTCAAGGAGTGCGCGTCAACACGCTCTCCCCGGGGGCGGTGGAGACGGACCGGCTCGTGCGGCGCTGGGGTGACATGGCCAAGGCCCGCGAGGTCATGTCGCCGAAGCATCTCGTGGGGCGCCTGGGTCAGCCCGATGAGATCGCGCGCGCCGCGCTGTTCCTGGCAAGCCAGGCGTCGAGCTTCATGACTGGCGCGGACCTGCTCGTGGACGGCGGTTACACCGCTATCTGATTTCCCAGATGTAGCGGCTTCCCATTCCCCTTCCCCTGTATCTTGTGGTTGTCTGATACTAAACATGTGATGTGTAATATATCTCGGTCATTAACTACTGCCCTCTGCCATGGCTGCCTCGATCGGGTCCTTGCCCCCGCCAGGGAAGGACGGCCAGGGGTTCGACGGCTTGCTGGAGGCGTTCGGCACCAGCCGCCTCAGCGAGATCGTCGGGCCCCGATCCGCCGGAGGCGGGAGCCTGCTGCTGGCTCTGCTCTCTCGCGCCACGGCGCGCGGCGGGCTGGTTGCCCTCGTGGATGCTTCCGACTCGCTCGACCCGGCGACGGCGGCGCGTGCCGGGCTCGATCTGCGCGCGCTGCTCTGGGTCCGCTGCGGCGGGCGCCCGGCCTCGGCGTGGAGCGCGGTGGATCTCCTCGCACGCTGTCCGGGCTTCGAAGCGATTGCCCTGGATCTGGGCGCGGCGGGCGGCGCGCCCCCGCCCTCCGTGGGCGCGCGGCTGCAACGTGCAGCGGAAGGAAGCAGAGCTGCGGTCATCCTGCGCACGCCGCGGCATCTCCTGGGAAGCGCCGCCACGCTGGTGGTGGCCGTGCGCCGCGTGCGGACGCACTGGGTTGGCGGGAATCGTCCCACGCGCCTGGAGGGGCTCGTCTCCGAAGCGCGCGTGCTGCGCTCGCGTGCGGATCCGCGTCTGGCCACGCCGGAGCGGGCATGGCTCATCGAGTGGCGGGCATGACGCGCATCGCCTGTCTCGTCGTTCCCGGAGCCGACGAGCGGGCGCAACGTGTTCTCCTCGAGGTGGCGCTCGCGCATTCGCCCTCGGTGGAAGACGGCGGTCCCGGCCGCGTGTATCTCGATCTCCGCGGGCTCGGAACGCTCTTCGGAAGCGAGCGGGAGATCGCGCGCCGGCTCCTGAGCGCCGTCGGCGCGCGCGGGCTCGCCGGTCGCATCGGCATCGCGGGCAGCCGGGCGGGGGCGCGCTTCGCCGCGCGGAGCCGTGACGACATCACCATCATCCCGCCCGGCGGCGATGCCCGAATGCTGGGCCCCGCGCCGCTCGCGCTGCTCGACCTGGACCCACACATGGCCGCGCGCTTCCATCGCTGGGGCATCCGCACGCTCGGCGAGCTGGCCGATCTGCCGGCGCGCGGGCTCGCGGAGCGCCTGGGCGACGAGGGGCCGGGGCTCCAGCGCCTGGCCCGCGGCGAAGATGCCACGCCGCTCCGACTGTGGACGCCGCCGCCTATCTTCGAGGAGTCGGCGGATTGTCCGTGGGGCATCGAGACACTCGATCCGCTCGTCGATCTCGCGGCCAGCCTCGTGGAGATCCTCTGCGAGCGATTGAGCCGCCACGGCTTCTGCGCGGATGCCTTCGAATGGTCCTGCCGCCTGGCCGACGGGGCCGTGCACGAAGGCCGGTGCGCTCCCGCGGCGCCGCTGGCGCATCCCGAAGCTGCCGTGGCGCTCGTGCGATCCTCGCTCCAGGCGCATCCACCGCGCGTCGCGGTAGAGGAGATCACGCTCCGCGCCTGCCCCGTGCGCGTGGTCGCGGCCCAGCCGCGCTTCGACGAGCCGCCGCATCCCAGCCCGCGCCAGCTCACCACAGTCCTCACGCGTCTGAGCGCGCTCGTGCACGTGCACGGCGTCGGCTCGCCGCGCTTGCTCAATACCCATCGCCCGGACTCGATTCAGATGGCGCCATTTCTTCTCCCCTCACCCCGTCCCTCTCCCCAGAGGGGAGAGGGAGTCCACAACCCTCTCCCCCATTGGGGGACGCAGTTCGAGGTAAGCGCCAAAGGCGCGAGCCGAGGGCTGAAACAGATGCAGGGTGAGGGGGCGCTCAAGGGTGAGGGGGCGATTCTGGCCATGCACCGCTTCCGTCCGCCCCAACCTGTCGAAGTAGCCCTGGCCGCCGGCCTGCCCGCGCATCTCCGCGCGGCCGGTCTCACGGGGCGCATCGTTGCGGGCGCGGGCCCGTGGCGGATCTCGGGCGACTGGTGGACGGACACCACCTACGCCAGGGACGAATGGGACGTGGAGCTGGCGGACGGCACGCTCTGTCGTCTCGCGCGCGACGCCCGCGGCTGGCGCCTCGAGGCCATCTACGATTGAGCTACGTCGAGCTGCACGCCAGGAGCGCGTTCTCGTTTCTCGAGGCGACGGCGCTGCCCGAGACGCTGGCGGAGCGCGCGGCCGCGCTCGGCCAGCGGGCCCTCGCCCTCGTGGATGCCGACGGCGTCTACGGCGCGCCGCGCTTCTATCGCGCCTGCACGCGCGCGGGCCTCACCCCGCTGGTCGGCGCCGAGGTGACCCTGCGCGACGGAAGCCGGCTGCCGCTCCTCGTGGAGGATCGTGAAGGCTATGGCAATCTCTGCCGCCTGCTCACGCGCATCAAGATGCGCGCGGCCAAGGGCGAGGGCGCCGCGGGCTGGGACGATCTCGAGGCGCACACGGGGGGCCTCGTCTGCCTGACGGGCGGCGCGCACGGGCCCATCGCGCACCGGCTCGAGCGCGACGGCCACGAGGCCGCGCGCGCCACCCTCGATCGCCTCGTCGGCCTCTTCGGCCGCTTCAACGTCTACGCCGAGCTCCAGCGCGATCTGAGCCGGGAGCGCGAGGCCCAGAACGAGTGGCTGCGCGCGGAAGCGCAGGGGAGGAGGCTCCTGCTGCTCGCCAGCAACGCTCCCGTCATGGCCGAGCGCGGCGAGCGGCCCCTGCTGGACACGCTCACCTGCATCCGCCACGGCATCACCATCATGGAGGCAGGACATCGGCTCGCACGCAACAGCGAGCGATTCCTCAGGCCCACCGGCGAGATGGAGCGCCTCTTCGCCGACTGTCCCTCCGCGGTGGCAAACACCGGAGAGCTGTCGCTGCGCCTGGGCTTCACGCTGAAGGATCTCGGCTACCGCTTCCCCGATTACCCGCTGCCCCCGGGGCAGACGCCGATCGGCTTTCTCCGCGTGCTCTGCGAGCGAGGTGCGAAGGTCCGTTACGGCCGGGGATCACTGGCCGGGAAAGCCCGCGGCCAGATCGAGCGCGAGCTCGACCTCATCGGCCGCCTCGACCTGGCCGGCTATTTCCTGATCGTGTGGGATCTGATCGAGTACTGCCGCCGCCACGACATCCTCGTGCAGGGCCGCGGCTCCGCCGCCAATAGCGCGGTCTGCTACGCCCTCGGCATCACCGCCGTGGATCCGGTGGGCATGGAGCTGCTCTTCGAGCGCTTTCTCTCCGAGGAGCGGGGCGAGTGGCCCGACATCGATCTCGACCTGCCGAGCGGCGACCGGCGCGAGCGAGTCATCCAGTACGTCTACGAGCGCTACGGGCGCACGGGCGCGGCCATGACCGCCAACGTCATCACCTATCGCGGCCGGAGCGCGGCGCGCGAGGTGGGCAAGACGCTGGGGCTGCCGCCCGCGCTCTGCGACCGCCTCTCCGCGCTCGTCAGCAACTGGGAGTACAAGGACCCGGGCGACTCGCTGCTCGTGCATCTCCGTGAAGCCGGCTGCGATCCGGACTCGCCGGTGATGCGTCACTTCGCGCATCTCTGGACGGGGATCCAGGACCTGCCGCGCCATCTCGGCCAGCATTCGGGCGGCATGGTGGTCTGCGCGGGGCGACTCGACAGCGTGGTGCCGCTCGAGCCTGCCGCCATGCCCGACCGCTCCGTCGTCCAGTGGGACAAGGACGATTGCGCGGCCATGGGCATCATCAAGGTGGATCTCCTTGGTCTCGGCATGATGGCGCTCCTCGAGGACGCCCTCGGCATGATTCGCCGCCGCGGCGGTCACGTGGACCTGGCGCACCTGCCTCCCGACGATCCCGACGTCTACGCCATGCTCAAGCGCGCCGACACCATCGGCGTCTTCCAGGTGGAGAGCCGCGCCCAGATGGCGACCCTGCCGCGGCTCAAGCCCGAGCGCTTCTACGATCTGGTCGTCCAGGTCGCCATTATTAGACCTGGGCCAATTGTGGGCGACATGGTCCATCCCTACCTGCGGCGCCGCGCGGGGCGCGAGCCCATCACCGTACCGCACCCGGTGCTCGAGCGCATCCTCGACCGCACGCTCGGCGTGCCGCTCTTCCAGGAGCAGCTCCTGCGCATGGCCATGGCCGCCGCGGGCTTCTCGGGCGGCGAGGCGGAGGAGCTGCGCCGCGCCTTCGGCTTCAAGCGCCGCAAGCAGGCCATGGAGGAGGTGGAGAAGAAGCTCCGGGCCGGCATGGCGGGGCAGGGGATCACCGGCGAGCCCGCGGAGGCCATCATCCGCTCCATCACCTCCTTTGCGCTCTATGGCTTCCCGGAGTGCGTCGTAGGGGAGACGCGCATTGTCGATGCCGACACCGGCCGTCTCGTGCGGATCGAGGATGTCGTGAAAGGGCAGGAGCAGATCCGGCACACTCTCGCGTGCACTCCGGACATGAAGATCCGCAAGCGCCGGGTTCTCGAGGCCACTTCCAGCGGGCTCCGGATGGTCTATCGGCTGCGGACCATCTCAGGGCGAACGATTACCGCTACGGCCGAGCACCCCCTGCTCACCATGAAGGGCTGGCGCCCGCTCCACGAGCTTCATCCTGACGGCCATATCGCCACTATTCGTGCGTTGCCTCCTGTTGACCGGCTGGCTCGGCATTTCGAATCCAGGGGATTGAAAGTCTTGGCGGAATCCGACCTCTACTGGGATCGAGTTGCTGCCATCGAGCAGGTCGGTGTTCGCCCCACCTATGATCTCAGCGTTGAAGGCGATCATAATTTCGTTGCCAATGGCATTGTTGTCCACAATTCCCACGCGGCCAGCTTCGCTCTTCTCGCCTACGCCAGCGCGTTTCTCAAGGCGCATCACCCTGCCGCCTTCTACGCGGCCTTGCTCAACAACCAGCCCATGGGCTTCTATCACCCCGCCACCATCGTGGGCGATGCCGCGCGCCACGGGCAGGTGATCCGGCCGGTCGACGTCAACCGCTCCGGCTGGCTCTGCTCGATCGAGGACGACGGGACGGTGCGGCTCGGGCTTCGCTATGTCCGCGGGCTCCGGGAGGAAGCGGGCCGGCGGATGGAGGGCGGGCGGCCCTTCACCTCGGCCGACGATCTCGTGCGCCGCGCCGGATTGCACCGCGACGAGCTGGCGCAGCTGGCCGGGCTGGGCGCGCTCGGCAGCTTCGGCCTCGAGCGGCGGGCCGCCCTGTGGGAGGTGGAGCGGGCGGCGCGGCCTTCCGGGGCGCTGTACCGCGTTCTCGAGGCGCCTCCTGATTCGTCACCACTGGCGCCCATGACGCCGACGGAGGCACTGGTGGCCGACTATGAAGGCTCAGGGCTCACCCTGGGCCCGCACCCCATGACGTTCCACCGCGCAGCGCTCGCGCGCGCCGGCGTGGTGCTCGCCGCCGATCTTCAGGGGATGCGTGACGGCTCTCCCGTTCGGGTAGCGGGAGCTGTGGTCGTGCGTCAGCGTCCGGGCACCGCCAAGGGGTTCGTCTTCCTCAATCTCGAGGACGAGACCGGGCTGGTCAACGTGGTGGTGCCCCCACCTCTGTTCCATCGCTACCGGCTCATGCTGGTGAACGAGCCCTTCCTGCTGATCACGGGAGTGCTCGAGCATCGGGAGGGCGTGATCTCGGTTCGCGCGGGACGGATCGGGCCGCTTCCGCACCGGCTCCGGCAGGTGCCGTCCCACGATTTCCACTGACTCGGGGCGCGGCCCCCTCCGAGTAAGAATCAGGGGAGGGTGAGGGTCGTGTTGTCGCCGCTGGCCGTGATGGTATAGCCGTTCGACCCGCCGACGCTGTAGGTGTACGTCCAGCCGGCAGGCGGCACCGCCGTGGAAGCCATGAAGGGGCCGGCGATCTGGCCCGTGGCATTCGTCTGCGACACGGTCAGGTCGCCCAGAACGGCCGGCATCTGCCCCATGTGCGCCTGGAACGCGCCGATGGCGCTGGCCATGGTCCGCGTGTCCGCCTGCGCCTTCGCCAGCCGTGACCGCGACTGGACGTTGTGATAGAGGGTGAACGAGATGAGGGTGAGGACGGCGATGACCGCCACCACCACCAGCAGCTCGATGATCGTGAACCCCCCCTGATTCCGTCGCATGACACCCCCGTCTATCGCAAGCACGGTGCCACCCCGCTGCCGTCCTGGCCTCGAGGCAAAAGCGCCCAATCGAGGCCTATTGCGGGCTCTTTGGCCCCTCTGATCGAGACCGCATCGCCAATATTCGTAATGAAGTGACAACCATTGCCCATCGCCGGCCGGCCTCCCCCCTCTCCGCCTCCACGAGACGGCGCTCGCGCGTGCCGGGCGAGGCCCCGCCCGCGCTTGCAACCGCGTGATAGGATGTGGCATCTCAAAGGCCGGAAAGCCAAGGATGAAGCGGTGCCCATCTACGAGTACGACTGTCAGGGTTGCCATCGTCGCGTGAGCATGCTGATACGATCGCTCGCGTCCACCGGGGCGCCCCGATGTCCCCGATGCGGGAGCGGGGAGCTCACCCGCCTGATGTCCCGGTTCGCCACCCCGAAGTCCGAAGACGCCCGACTCGAAGCCGCCGCCGACCCCTCCCAGTTCGGAGACCTCGACGAGAACGATCCCGGCAGCGTTGCGCGCTTCGTCAAGCGCATGGGAGAGGAGATGGGCGAGGATCTCGGCGACGATCTCGACGCGGCCATGGACGAGGCGGCCTCGGACGACGGGGGAGGCGACATGGACGACTTCGGGGGCGCCGGCGAGGCGAGCCTGTCCGGGAGCGGCAGCGACGATGAAGGTTGAAACGCTCCCGGGCTTCGAGGCGCTCGACGAGAGACGCTGGAATGCCCTCCTGGCGAGCGCTCGCCAGCCATCCATCTTCCTTTCCTGGCAGTGGCAGACGGCGTGGGCCGCGGCCTTCCTGGAGGGGAGGCCCCTGCACCTGCTGCGTGTCACCGACGATGCCGGGGTGCTGGCGGGCCTGCTGCCGCTCTACGAGGAAGGCTCCGGCATCCGCCGCCTCGTGGGTGGGGTGGACGTCTCGGACTACCTCGACCTCATCGCGCCGGCCGGTCTCGAGGAGGAGATCTGGCAGGCCCTCGTGCAGCATCGCGCCGGCGAGGGCTCGGAGTGGGACCTGCACGCCATCCGCGCCGCGTCGCCGACCCTCGAGATCCTGCCGCGCCTCTGCGCAACCGCGGGCCTCCATGCGGAGGTGGCGCCGGAAGAGCGCTGCCCCGTGCTCGAGCTGCCCGGCTCGTGGGATGCCTATCTCGAGCGCCTGTCGGGCAAGGACCGTCACGAGCTCAGGCGCAAGATCCGAAAGCTCGAGCGGGAGCTGCCGGGAACGTCCGTGCGCTCCCACGCCTCCCTGGAGGGATGGGACGGGGCGCTCGGAGAGTTCCTCCGCCTCCATCGTCTCTCGAAGGTGGGCAAAGCGCGCTTCATGGACGAGCGCATGGAAGCGTTCTTCCGGGATGGCACGCACGCGCTGGCCGCCGCCGGCTGGGCGCGCCTGTGGTTCCTCGACTGGGACGGCGCGGCGGTGGCGAGCTTCCTCTGCCTCGAGTACGGCGGCTCGGTCGGCCTCTACAACTCGGGCTTCGATCCCGCGCACGCCAAGCTCGCTCCCGGCATCGTGCTCCTCGCCCACGTGATTCACGACGCCATCGACCGCGGCATCCCCGTCTTCGACTTCCTCCGCGGGGAGGAGCCGTACAAGTACGCCTTCGGGCCCACCCCGCAGGATCTCTACCGGGTGAGCGTGCGCCCATGAGCCTGCGCATCGCCGTGCTCAGCGTCCATACCTGCCCGCTCGCGGCTCTCGGCGGCAAGGAGACGGGCGGGATGAACGTCTACGTGCGGGAGACGGCGCGCGAGCTTGCCCGCATGGGCGTCAGCGTGGACGTCTTCACGCGCTCGCAGAACGCTTCGATCCCGCGCGTGGCCGTGCTGGGCGAGGGCGCCCGCGTCATCCATCTGCCGGCGGGGCCGCAGGCGCCCATGGAGCGCGAGGCCATCCACCACCATCTCCCCGATTTCGTGGAGGGCATCGAGGCGCACCGCTGGGCCGAGGGTCTGGACTACGACGTGGTGCACGCGCACTACTGGCTGTCCGGCGTGGCGGGCCTCGAGCTGCGCGAGCGCTGGGGCGTGCCGCTCGTGCAGATGTTCCACACGCTGGGCAAGCTCAAGAACTCGGTCGCGCAGGCGCCCGACGAGCTGGAGCCCGAGCTCCGGATCGCCGAGGAGTCGCGCATCGTGGCCGGCGCCGACCGCGTGGTGGCCGCCAACGTCGTGGAGCGCGCCCATCTCGTCTGGTACTACGGCGCCTCGGCCGAGCGGATCTCCGTCATCCCGTGCGGCGTGGACACCGAGCTCTTCCAGCCCATGTCGCAGTCGGCCGCCAAGGATCTGCTCGAGCTGTCTCCCGAGCCCGCGCTGCTCTATGTCGGCCGCCTCCAGCCCATCAAAGGGCTCGAGACGCTGCTCGACGCCATGGCGAGGATGGGCGGGGCGGCGCGCCTCTACATCGTGGGCGGCGACTCGGACGAGCCGGCCGGCGCGCACGCCGCGCGGCTCCGCTCGCGAGTGGCCGCCCTCGGGCTCGGCGGGCGCGTGCTCTTCCTGGGCGCGCAGCCGCAGCGCCGGCTCCGGTACTTCTACGCGGCGGCGGAGGCGACCATCATGCCGTCGTACTACGAGTCCTTCGGCATGGTGGCCCTCGAGGCCATGGCGTGCGGCAGCCCTGTCGTGGCTTCCCGCGTGGGCGGGCTGACCACGACGGTCAAGGACGGCGTCACCGGCTATCTCGTCCCCGAGGGTGACGCCGGCGCGCTCGCCGACCGGCTGGAGCTCCTGCTCCACGATCCCGAGACGAGGGCGCGGCTCGGCCGCGAAGCCACCCGCTGGGCGGCGGATCACCGCTGGCCATGCGTGGCCGAGGCCGTGTGCCGCCTCTACTCGGAGCTGCGGCCGCAGGCGCTGCCTCATCTGAGCCGCGGCCGGTGTCAGTCGTGATGGCGCGCGCGGACGGGCCGATCACCGTCAACGGGCGAAGCTACGCGTGGCCCGCGCGCCCGCTCGTGGTGGTCTGCGTCGACGGCTGCGAGCCGGACTACCTGACGCAGGCGTACGCGGCAGGCGCCATGCCGTATCTCGCCGCCGCGTCCGCGGCCGGCGCGGGCCTCACCGGCGCCTGCGTCGTCCCGAGCTTCACCAATCCCAACAATCTCTCCATCGTCACCGGCGTGTCGCCCGCCGTGCACGGCATCTGCGGGAACTATTTCTGGGACAAGGACGCGGGCGCCGAAGTGATGATGAACGATCCGAAGTACCTCCGGTGCGACACCATCCTGGCCGCCTTCGCCCAGGCGGGCGCCACGGTCGCGGTGGTGACGGCCAAGGACAAGCTGCGGCGGCTCCTGGGCCACGGCATGCGCGGGATATGCTTCTCGTCGGAGCAGGCGGACAAGGCCACCACGGCCGAGCATGGCATCGCGGACGTCCTCGGGCTGGTGGGGCTTCCGCTCCCGTCCGTGTACAGCGCCGATCTGAGCGAGTTCGTCTTCGCCGCCGGCGTCAAGCTCATGGAATCGGCCCGGCCCGACATCCTCTATCTCTCCACGACCGACTACGTCCAGCACAAGCACGCCCCGGGCACCGCGCAGGCCAACGACTTCTACCGCATGATGGACGGCTACCTCGCCAAGCTCGATGCCCTGGGCGCCACCATCGCGATGACCGCGGATCACGGCATGAACGCGAAGACAGACGCCGCGGGCGCGCCGCAGGTGATCTACCTCCAGGACGTTCTCGACGGATGGCTCGGGGCGGGCCGCGCCCGCGTGATCCTCCCGATCACCGATCCCTACGTGGTGCATCACGGCGCGCTCGGCTCCTTCGCCACCGTGTACCTGCCCGACGGCGTGGCGGCGCGCGGGGCGGCCGACAGCGTGGCCGCGCTTCCCGGCATGGACCTGGTGCTCGATCGCACGGAAGGCTGCCGCCGCTTCGAGCTGCCGCCGGACCGCATGGGAGACCTCATCGCGATCTCCGCGCGGCACACCGTGATCGGCACCAGCGCGGCCAAGCACGATCTCTCGGGTCTGGATGCCCCGCTCCGCTCTCACGGCGGCCTGTCCGAGCAGACGGTGCCGCTCGTGTTCAACCGCCGCCTCGGCGAGCTGCCGGCCGGGCGCCGGCTCCGCAACTTCGACATCTTCGACCTCGCCCTGAACCGCGCGCAGTAGATGCCGCTGCCCAGTCACGCCCGCGTCGTCATCGCCGGCGGCGGCATCGTCGGAACGAGCCTCGCCTATCACCTGGCCAAGCTCGGCTGGAGCGACACGGTGCTTCTGGAGCAGGGGAGCCTCTCCGGCGGCACCACGTGGCACGCGGCAGGACTGGTGGGCCAGCTGCGCTCGTCGAGCAATCTGACGCAGCTCATTCGCTACAGCGCGGATCTCTACAGCCGGCTCGAGGCCGAGACGGGGCAGGCCACGGGCTGGAAGCGCTGCGGAAGCATCAGCGTGGCACGGACGCGCGAGCGCATGGTGCAGCTCCAGCGCAATGCCGCCCTGGCACGATCGTTCGGCATCGAGGCCGAGGTGATCAGCGCGAAGCAGGCCGGCGAGCGGTATCCGCTCATGCGCACCGACGATCTCGTCGGCGCGGTGTGGATTCCGGGTGACGGCAAGGCCAATCCCGCCGACGTCACGCAGGCGCTGGCGCGCGGCGCGCGGGCGGGCGGCGCGCAGATTCACGAAGGCGTCGCGGTCACGAGCGTCCGCATCGAGCGGGGCCGGGTCGTCGGGGTCGACACCTCCGAAGGGTCGATCGCCACGGAGATCTTCGTCAACTGCGCCGGCATGTGGGCGCGCGAGCTCGGCCGGATGAGCGGGGTGACCGTGCCGCTCCATGCGTGCGAGCACATGTACATCGTCACGAACC
>Ga0335071_10004352_pt1 | contig 14785 bp, 10 predicted proteins | sample Lox_Sample_15_FD_206724 | JGI IMG/M metagenome (GOLD analysis project Ga0335071, IMG submission 206724) | Soil microbial communities from Loxahatchee National Wildlife Refuge, Florida, United States - Lox_Sample_1.5 | ecosystem: Environmental > Terrestrial > Soil > Wetlands | place: USA... | reverse complement strand
ATGATATGTTCGCCCACCGTTTACAGGCAACACCTCGAGATCCTCCGCCAGCTTGACACTCAGACAAAGCAGGTCCTCATCGAAGCGACCGTAGCCGAACTCAGTCTCACGGATGAACTGAAATACGGCGTAGAGTGGTATATCAATAATACCATTAACGGCGGTCCGATTACGGGAGGAACCCTCGGAAACCTCGGCATCAACACCCTGGGAATGACTTTCAGCTATGCCACGGCCACGGCGAATTTCAAGGCAATGTTGAATGCCTTGGCGACGAAAGACAAGGCCAACATTCTCTCGACCCCTCGTCTGACCGTTCTCGACAACCATGAGGCGATCATCCAGATAGGCCAAGATGTACCCATTGCCACGGGCGAGCAGACCACGGCCTCCTCTACTACCGAAAACCCAACTATCCAGAGGTCCATCCAGTATCGGAGCCTCGGAATCATCCTGCGGGTGAAACCGACGATCAATACCGAAGGTCTGCTCACCCTGGAACTGACCCAGGAGGTTTCGGATTTATCGCCGACAACCGGGATCAGCGATTCTCCAATCATTCTCATACGCCGGATCAATACATCCGTAGTCGCAGCTCATGGACAAACGGTGGCATTGGGCGGTCTGATGAGAGAGCGGAAGGCGGTTAAAGAGAGCAAGATACCCTTCCTGGGCGATATACCTGTGATCGGCAATCTTTTCAAGGTCACAGAAAATACAACGGAAAGGACGGAGTTGCTCGTCCTGGTAACTCCGACGATCCTAACGAAAACGGATGATGCCACGAAGATTACGGATGAACTGAAGAAAGAACTTAAATGGATGAAATTTTAGCAGGAGCGCGTGTCATGAAAAATAAAAAGCGAAAAAAAGATGCCGGATTCACACTGATCGAAATTCTGGTCGTGGTAATCATAATCGGCTTTATCGCCTCTCTCATCGCGCCGAACCTGATGGGCCGCTTCGAGCGGTCCAAGGAAGAAATTGCCAAGGCGCAGATCGAAATGCTCTCGTCGAGCGTCATGTCCTTCAAGCTCGACATGAACCGCTATCCCGCGAACCTGGAGGAATTAATCCAGTCGAAAGATCTCAAGTGGCGGGGGCCTTACCTTTCCAAGAATGTTGTGCCGAAGGACCCCTGGGACAGAGCTTACGGGTACAAGGCGCCCGGCGAGCACGGGCCTTTCGACCTGTACTCTCTTGGGCCGGACGGAACATTGGGGGGGAAATCCATAACGAACTGGTGAAATAAGCCATGCTCGAACAGATCCTCAGAGAACGTTTTTCCATCAAGCCCGAGATTTTGGAGAAGGCCCAAAAACTTCATAAAGAACTCGGCGGAGACATTGGCCGTGCCCTGTTGCGGTTGGGGGCCATCACCGAGGTGCAGCTCATCGACGCGCTTGCCGCCGGTTTGAATCTGACCGTTTATCAGGGCGAAGAGCTTCAGGATGACGAGCTCTTTCCGTTCCTCGAAGAACGTCTGGATCTCAACTTCCTCTTTAACCACCAGATTTTTCCTCTTAAAGCGGACCGGGAGCGACGCATTCTTTACGTCGCTACAGACGATCCTTTTCAGCATGGCACTTTTGATTACGTCATCGGCCGGACGGGCTTCAGGATTGTCCCCGTACTGGCGCCAGAAGGAACCGTCAAAGAACTGGTACGGGGCTATAAGGGTGACATGGGCAAGGACTTTGTGTCCCTCGACGGCGAACAGGACGCGGAAAAGCTCAAGGAAATGGCCTTTGAAGCGCCGGTCATCCAGTTTCTCAATCATATCATTGGCCGGGCCGTTGAGCTTCGGGCATCGGATATTCATATCGAGTCTTCGGAGCACCGTTACCGGGTTAGACTCAGGATCGACGGCATCCTCCACGAGAAGGACGTCCTCGAAGAACAATTTTATCTGGCGGCGGTGTCAAGAGTCAAGCTCCTGGCGGGTCTGGATATTGCGGAAAAGCGTCTCCCTCAGGACGGCAAGTTTTCCACCCGGCTTGCCTCCCATCTTCTCGATATTCGTGTGTCGACGATTCCCACCGTCACCGGTGAGGGGGTTGTCCTGCGGCTCCTTTACAGGGAAAAGCTCAGCTTCGATCTGGAGCATCTGGGCATGGAGGCGGATCATCGGCGCGTGATCACAGATCTGATCCGCCGTCCCCACGGCATGCTCCTGGTCACAGGCCCTACGGGGTCGGGCAAAACGACCACCCTCTATTCCATGCTGACCCGGCTCAACAGCGAGGAAAGGAAGATCATCACCACGGAGGACCCCGTAGAGTATCAACTTCCAGGGATCAATCAGATCCAGGTAAAGAGCGAAATCGGCCTGACGTTTGCGGGGGCTCTGCGGTCCATCCTGCGCCACGACCCGGATGTGATCATGGTGGGGGAGATACGGGACCGGGAAACGGCGGAGATATCCATCCAGTCCGCCCTGACAGGCCACTTTGTTCTCTCAACTCTCCATACGAACGACGCCTCGAGCAGCCTCTTCCGCCTCATGGAGATGGGCGTGGAGGGGTACCTCATCAACGCCGCCGTCACGGGGCTCATGGCCCAGCGGATCGCCCGGCGGAACTGTCCGTTCTGCAGCCGTTCCGAAACGCCTTCCCTTTATCTTCTTCAGGAATACGGCGTTTCCAGCATCATGAAACGCTTCGAAGAACTGATCCCCGACGGCCCAGCCTACATGAAGGGAGAGGGATGCCAGCAGTGCGCCGGCACCGGTTACCGGGGCCGGACGGCCATCTTTGAACTCTTCGATTACACGGATGATTTGAGGGAGGTATTCCTGAAGACACTGTCCCTCGAGGGTTTCCGGCAATCGGTCTCTGCCAGGCCTGGTTTTCGCCTCCTCCGGGAGGACGGCATGATCAAGGTGATCAAAGGATTGACCACCATCGAGGAGGTGCTCCGGGTTTGCTGAACGACTTTGTCTATGTCGGCATAGATCAGACTGGAAAGGAGGGACGGGGCGTAATCGCCGCCGCGGACCGCAGGGATGCCCTGGCGCGTCTGAAAGAGAGGGGACTGACCATCATCGACCTCACGGAAAAAGCGGGTGGGGAAAAAACCTTCGCCGGGAGAAGGCGGGTCAACCACCAGGACACCTACTACATGGCCAGGGAACTCAGCACCCTCCTGCGATCGGGGATGCAGATCGACAAGGCCGTTGATATCCTGATCCAATCGGCGGACAAGGAAGAAATGAAGGAAATCCTGTCCTTCATACTGACCAACATCCGGGCGGGAAAGAGCGTCACGGCGGCGTTTCAGGAGACGGGCCGGTTCAGTCAGTTTCTCGTCAACATGATCCACAACAATGAGGAGATAGGACGGCTGCCCGATGCTTTCGAAAGCATCGCCAAGTATCTGCGCTTTCAGATCCAGTTCCGGGGAGAAATCAGGGACGCCATGGTCTATCCGGCTTTTCTGATCGTCGCGAGCATCATGACCTTCTTCGTCATCTTTCAGTTCATTGTGCCCCGATTCCTGGGCATCTTCGGCGCCTCGGCGGACAACCTGCCGGCGGCGGCGAAGCTTCTGTTTGCCCTCAGTAAATGGCTGAGTGTGCAGAACGTGCTCATCGTCGCGTCGATTTTCTCCGTCCTCTATATCCTGAGCAGGGTCTATCCGGCAAAAGTCCGGTTCTCCGTCCTGCAGGACCGGCTTATCCGCCTGCCTCTGGCCCGCACCCTCATCCTGAACCTGGAGTTGTCCCGGTTTTCCTATTCCATGCACGCCATGCTGGAAGCGGGAGTCGAATTCATCAAGGCCCTGCGCCTTTCGACAGGCCTCATCCGAAATGGGAGTCTCCGGGAGAGTCTGGAAATGGTGGCTGTTCAAATCAGGGAAGGGCGGAAGATCGCCGATGCCTTTTCCCATGTATCCTTTCTGCCGCCCATGATTCCTAACATGATCCGCGTCGGCGAGGAGAGCGGCAGTTTGAAGGAAATATTTTTCGAAATTTATCAGATCTTTGACGAAAGGTTCAAGACCAGCGTCAAGCGTGCGCTGACCCTTCTGGAGCCGGCCATCATCATCATTATGGGCTTCCTGGTGGGGTTCATCGTCCTTACCCTCATCCAGACGGTCATGAGCGTGGGCAGCCTCAAGCTGTAAGTCAAAGGTTTTTCATGTCAAAGAATAAGACGCTAACGATCTATATTTTCCTGACACTTGCTACCCTCGCAGCGTTCTGGCAGGTCAATTATTGCGATTTCATTAATTACGACGATCCAAAATATGTAACCAAAAATATACACATTCAGGATGGTGTCACCATGGATGGTATTTGGTGGGCATTTACGACCGGTTATGCCGCTAACTGGCATCCCCTGACATGGTTATCCCACATGCTGGACTTTCAGCTCTTTGGATTGACATCGGGACGGCACCATCTTACGAATCTCCTGTTCCACATTGCAAATGCGCTGCTGCTCTTTTTTGTGCTCCATCGAATGACGAAAGCTCTGTGGCAGAGTGCTTTTGCTGCCGCACTGTTCGCCCTTCATCCCCTCCACGTGGAGTCTGTTGCCTGGGTGGCAGAGCGGAAGGATGTCCTTTCTACTTTCTTTTGGATTGTTACCATGGGCGCGTATTGTTATTACGTTGAGCGGCCGTCGCCACAGAGATACCTGTATGTCCTTGTATTCTTTACCCTGGGTCTGATGGCGAAACCCATGCTGGTCACACTTCCCATTGTTCTGCTTCTCCTGGATTACTGGCCTCTCGGACGGTTTGAGCGGAACACGGCGGATCAAACAGTTCAAGAAAAATCCGGCAATCGTGCGTTGCCTGATAAACAGAGAGTAAGACTCAGGAGGAGGGATGCGATCAAACTGAAAGAAAAAGTGCACACGGATAAGTCGGCAGATATCAGATATCAATTGGTATTAATTCGTCCTCTGCTTTGGGAAAAGATACCTCTTTTTGCCCTTTCTGTGATCTCCTGCATCATTACATACATTGCCCAGCAAAAAGGGGGAGCGGTTAGATCCTTCGAAGCTTTTCCACTGAGTGACCGTGTCTCAAACGCCATTGTTTCATATGTAGTATACATCCGGGACATGTTCTGGCCCAGAAATCTCGCCGTCTTTTATCCTTATTACCACGAGTGGAAACTCTGGCAGATCTTAGCAGCTTTAATAATCCTTTCGGCCATTACCTTCATGGTCATCCGGGCGGCAAGGAAACTGCGGTATTTGCCGATAGGATGGTTCTGGTATGTGGGAACCCTTATACCTGTAATCGGTCTCGTGCAGGTGGGTGCACAGGCAAGGGCGGACCGTTACACGTATATTCCAATGGTCGGGTTGTTCATCATGTTGGCATGGGGCATTCCGGAGCTACTGGAAAAATGGAGTTATCGTGAAAGAGTGTTTATCGGACTATCAACGCTAACCCTTTCCTGCCTCTTCATGCTTACATGGACACAAGTCGGTTACTGGAAGAACGATTTTACGTTGTATAATCATGCACTGCAGGTTACGGAAAAGAATCATATCGTGTCTTATAACCGGGGAAATGCCTATGCGGCCGTCGGCGACCATAAGCAGGCAATTGCGGATTATGACAAAGCGATCGAGATCAACCCCGGAATTGCAATTGTCTATTATAATCGGGGCAATGCCTATGCGGCCCTGGGAAATAAGAAGCAGGCAATTGCGGATTATGACAAAACGATTGAGCTCGATCTCGATTTTGCAAAGGCCTATTATAGCCGGGGCAACGCCTCTATGGCCCACCGTAACCAGAAGCAGGCGATTGCAGATTATGACAATGCGATCAAGATCAATCCCAACGATGCAGAGGCCTACATTAATCGCGGCAATTCCTATATGACCTTGGGCAACCCAAAGCAGGCTATTGCGGATTTCGACAAAGCAATCGAGATAAATCCCGGAATTGCAAAGGCTTATTATAACCGGGGCAACGCTTATGTAGCCCTCGGCAACCAGAAGCAGGCGATTATGGACTATGACAGAGCGATCAAGATCAATCCCAACGATGCAGAGGCTTACATTAATCGCGGCAATTCCAATACTGCTCTGGGTGACCCAAAGCTGGCGATTGCGGATTATGACAAAGCGATCGGGATAAATCCCGAAATTGCAACGGCCTATTATAACCGGGGTAACGCCTATGCAGCCCTCGGCAATCGGAAGCAGTCGATTGTGGATTATGATAAAGCGATCGAGATCAATCCTGAGTATGCGGAAGCGTATGTTGATCGGGGCAATGCCTGTGCGGCCGTAGGCAGCTATTACAAGTCTATCCTGGATTATAACCGGGCTATTGAGATCAATCCCGAATATGCATTGGCCTATTATAATCGCGCGGCTTCATATAACAAGCTTGGCAACCGCAGACAGGCATATGAGGATATGAAAAAAGCGGCAATGCTCGGCGACAGAGATGCGCGGAACATTATGAAAAGTCAGGAATAAGCAGACAGCGGGATAATAACCGGCGAAAAGACGGAAGATGAATCGAACCGGAAGAATTCATGATCATGTAACTTGCCTTTCAAGAAATTGCAACAAATGCCTGCTAGAATGTACCCAAACAAAGGAAAGTCCAAAAAAACTGGTGCGGCCCGGATGTGCGGTGGAATTGGACTTCACCGTGAGTTCAGCTTGATCCGGGGTTTCGTGCAAGAAGCGGGGATCGAACGGCAGGAAAACATAAGTTATCGTCATTGCATGGCTTTCAAGAATTAGCATATTCTTAATGCGGTTTTCATAAATTTACAACAATTGACTGCTATCAAAGTCGGCCGAAAGTAATGAACAGCAAGACGCCTTAAATACAGAGATATACATAAAGAAGACGCGGAAACCGTGGAAAAGCTGAAAAAGATCATCGATATGATTAAGGCCCTTATGGACAAGAAATTCACGGGATACATCAAGATCAATTTCAAGAGCGGGCACGTCGGGAAGATGGAGAAATTTGAAGAGATACTGAAAAAAGAATAAGATCATCAGGGTACTTTGCTGACCGGCGGAAAGATCTAACGAGGAACCAGAAAGCCCGAATCAAGAAGGTTGTATTTCTTGATTCGGGCTTTCTGTTTAATTAACGACTGATAGATGACTGAAGAGGAGACTTTTTGACATGAAAAAAATATCTTTATTGTTTGCTGTTATTGTTTTCGTCCTGGCTTTCTCCATGACATCCCATGCCGCGTACACGAATATCTATCTTTCCGCATTTCAGGATGTCCGCTGGCAGGACAAACTCACCGGCGAGATCTACTATAATATTGGGAGCATGAACTCTTATTCCTACTGTGTTGACCCTTCGACCAATATGCCGATCCCCGGAAACTATTTTGCGGAAAAGTTTTCCATTGTCGGAAATGCAGCGTTACTTCAGGTGGCTTGGCTCGTGGACAATTACGCCTACAGCAAGAAAGGGGTCATTTCCGGTTTTAATGCAAATGAGACCGGGACCATTCTCCAGCTTGCTATTTATGACGTAATCGGACAGCCCGTTTCCCCGGTTTCCGGTTATGAGGCGCTCTTCGCCAAGAAAAATGAGATCGAGGCCCTGATACCAAAGACGGATCTTTCTTATCTGGCAGCGAGTTACATCAGGTTCGATATCTATGGCGATAGTGACAAGGGGGTGAAGTACCAGAATGTTCTGACCCCTGTTCCCATCCCGGGGGTCGTGTGGCTTCTGGGCTCGGGCCTAATAGGCATAATTGGTATCAGAAGAAGGCAGTCTTAAGGGAAAGCTTTTGAAGCCAAAAAATATCTGATTAGAATTTGAGGTACTTTGCTGACCTGACAGAGGTAACAGAAAGCCCGGATCAAGAGCTTGTTGTACTTGGTTATGCTTTTTTTCGGAAAAGTAGACGGGCTCAAAAAACATAAAAAGAGAAAAGGAGGTGATAAGGTAAAGGAAGCATTTGCGGAAAGAACAGGCAGGTTGCGGCGCAAGCCAGCAGCCGGCTTCATTCAGATAAAGCCAAAGCCCGGGTGACCGGGTGACGGAAAGCCACGGGTCCACATTCTGTGGACGGCCGGGTTGCCTGAGAGGAAAGAGTTAAATGATATTTAATAAATTTCAAACTCAGGAGAAAAAAAATGAAGAAAAAAATCTTTGTACTGATTGCAGCGTTTATGCTCCTGTTCGGTGTCACCGGGCAGGCCATGGCGTCCTTTGCGGAAGGAGACCTAATTCGCGTCCTTTACACGCAGGATGGGATTGGCGGCAAAGGAGTAAAAGAAATAGTGACTGATCTCGGCGCGGGTTACAATTTTACCGCCGCCACAACCAACAACTATTCCTTCGCTGCCGACGCCAATGTCCTTACCGATCTTGGTGTCAGCAACTGGAGCAACGTGTATGTTGCCTATTTTACCCTGACAAGCGCGGGGCAGAGTGGAAACAACCGTTCGTGGATCAGCGGTGACGCAGCCGGTCAGACTATAGGAAAGGCACAATGGAGTCCTACACTGACTCGTTGGAACGAGCTATCATCTTTTAACGGGTTAAGTGGAAATGCACGGAACGTCAATCTTCAGGCAAACCCCTATTCATACTCATCGGAAATGGGTTTGGTCGGAAGACTCGGCAGTGCGGTGAGCACTAGCAGTCCCAGCTTTGCCGATAAGAGCCTCGCCGGCTTCGACGCAGCGGGACAGCAATATGTCGACCAGTATGTATACTATTACGCCAGCCCCAACTTTGTAAGCGGCGCCGATAAGGCAGGTTTGCAAATCTACCAGATCCGCACATACGAGGACGGCCACACGGTAATCAATCCCGTCAATCCCGTTCCTGTTCCCGCGGCGGTGTACCTCCTCGGGACCGGCCTGATCGGTCTTGTCGGGATCCGCAGAAAAATGGCGACTGCCTAACCTAATTATTACATTAAATCAAGGAGATAAGAATTATGAAACTCAAGAAAATACTCGCAACAACAGTTGCCGGTCTTGCCCTGTTTGCATTCGCAGGAACGGCAGCGGCTGATTTTCCGGCCGACGTCAATATGTGGGGCGCCTCGGCGCAGGTAATCATGTGGAAGAATAACGGCGCTGCCTACATGACAGGACAGGGGTGCACCGGCATCCAGTGGGGGGAGACGTATGACACATCAACGGGCTTGCCCGATAACAAAAACGTAATCTTCCAGGGCACGTGTGGTGGCGCCACGCGTTATTTCCGTATCTCCTCCAAGGCCTCCTATGATGCCATCGAGGCCCTGCAGGGGTTAATCTATTTTGGTGAGACAGCGCCATGCAGCGGATCGAATTATCAGCGCAAATTGCTCGATCCTTCGGGCTGCAACTGGGGTACACACACATGCACAACGACTTCATGCTATCCTGTAACGGTCGGCGCGACCGATACGAATCATACCTGCTTCAAGCAGATATCGGACGGTAATGTGAACGGGCCCGCGGGTGGCTCAAGACTTGTTAGAAATTTCATTTCCCATCCGCTTAGCTGGGGCGGCGCCGAGCCCTGCAAACCCCTCATCGTTCCCTTCGCGTTTTTTGTAAGCAAGAACGTTAAGAAAGGCAGCACGACCATCGACAACATAACCAGAGATCATGCCGAGATCATCTTCAGCAACCAGGTTTACGACTGGTCCGACTTGGTGGATGCCGACGGTAATGCTTTCGCCGCCAACGGGATCAGGAAGTGTTTGCGTCACGCCGGCTCAGGAACGCATAGCTCGCTGGATGCCTATCTGGTCAGTAAACTGATTCAAGCCCAAGACAGTGACAATCAGGTGTGGCACAATGACAGCTCCAGCACGATGATGCCTTGCGTCAATATGAATGTCGCAGCTTCCGGCTATGCCGCAATCGGTTATGCCGACGCGGATCAGGACCTATCGCTTTATACCAATACAGTCCGGGTTAAACTGAACGGTGTTCCGGCGGATGGCAGCAACGCTGAGCTTCAGAAAGCCATCAAAGGCGGCAACTACAACTTCTACGGCCTGCAGCATCTCTACAACGCCCCTGCCAGCCTCTGCACTTTCGCCGGCGGTGGTACAATCAGCGCGCCGTGGGTTCTGGAATCCGACATGAAGTATAAGAGAACCGATACCTGCGAATCTTTCCCACTAGAGCTAAAGTAAGTCATGCCGTGATTCTAGTCTAAGTGATAAGTGGGGGCCCTTCTTCTTGGGGCCCCCTTTTTTATTTGTTCGTGTACTTCCCCGATTTCATCCCCTCCTTTAATCTTGAGACAGCAACACGTCGCTTCCGGGGACACCTTCCTCGTTCACTCCTTATTGTAACTGCGCCATATTACCCGCAAAACAAAAACCTCAGCATCTCTCGCCTGGCCGGCCAATCCTTTCATTAATTCTTCAAGAAGTTGTAACACTCCTTCAACAATGCCGTGGTAGATTCCCAGCCACCGCAAGGGTACTTTGCTGATTTGGTGCTTTCAGGATCACCAACGACCGGGGAGCCCCGAAAAATTCTGTAAGACTCATGCCGTGTTGCGCTTGCCCTGGAAAGGGATCACCGGAGTTTCTTGTTTACTTACTGCCCTCGATGGGGCGATTTACCGTGAGGTTGCCATGGACAGGATGAAGAAGCTTATTGAGGCGATCAGGACGCTGATCGAAGGGGAATTCAGCGGCTACATCAAGATCAATTTTAGTCAGGGGAGCCTCGGCCGGGTCGAAAAATTCGAGGAGTTCGATGATGACATGGTAATCCTCGGGGGAGGGAGGAGTGACAAGAAGAAAAAGGAGGAGAAAGAGTTCCGTCATGAAAATAGATGAATTATCGGTTAAGGCGAAGTTCAAGAAGGCAGCCCCGGCTTTGCTGCTTCTGGTCATCCTGGCCGGTTGCGCCGCGCCCGCTAAGGTCAAATCCGTCGAACCCGGCGACGCTGCGGCAATGGTAAAGACCGCCATCGTGAAGCCCGGTGATATCGTGGATGTGAATTACACTTGTCGTCTCAAGACAGGAGATGTCGTGGCTGCGACCCGTGCCGTTGCGGAGACGGACTCCAAGTCGAACATATTTGTCGCGAGGAAGGGTGACCAGTCCGTTGCCATTGCGGCGGTAAAGCCCGAGGAGCCCTTGCCGGAAAGGTTAGGGCCGCAGGGTTTTGAGACGGAAATACAGGAACGGCTGATGCGCAATGTGACAGGAATGAAAGAAGGCGAAAAGCGTCGGATGGAGCTGACGGCCGAGATGATACAGCCAAAGGACGAACAAAGCGGCTTCGGCCGTCTATCCCGTGTGCGCACGCGCCACAAAGAGATGAAAATGTCAAAGGGTGATTACGAGTCTCTGACCGGCAAGGCGCCGGAGGTAGGACAATACTTTGCCAACGATCCGGCATTTCCTGGGCGTGTGGAGTCCGTGGCCGATGGGAAAGTAGTTATTCGGTTTTATGCGAAACCAGGCAGTGTTATTGAAACGCCCTTCGGGCCTGGTCTCATACGCGAGGAAGGAGAGAATTACAAAGTGGATATTGACGCCAGGGAAGGAAAACTCGTACGGACGGGCAATAATATCGGCCGCATTATCAGCGTTACGGACAGGGTCATAACAGTCGATTACCGTCATCCCTTCGGCTATGAAGCGCTGGTCTGCGAAGTGACGGCTGATAAGATAAGAGAGGCAGAGACAAAAAAAGAAGAGGTGAAATCCGAATACGAGAAACGCCCTGAGGATGGAATGAAGGAAAGAGGGGCTGAGGACAAGAAAGAGGAGGAAAAGTGACAGGTGCTGCGAGCCTGACCAGATGCCTATTCGTTTTTCTGGTCCTGACCACGATACTGCATATGACCCTCTCCCTGAGCTACGCCGCGGAAGATGAAAGAGGCGTGCTTTTCAAAATCAGGGCTTTTGAACTGGTTGGGAACAGCGTTTTCTCCGCGGACAAGTTGCAGGAAACCGTCAAGCCTTTTATCGGTGCCGGAAAGACGGCCACGGACGTGGAAAAGGCGCGGGATGCCCTGGAAAAATTTTATCACGAGGCGGGCTATCCCGCGGTTATGGTGAATATTCCGGAACAAACCCTGAAAGAAGGCATCGTCAAACTGCAGGTAATAGAGAGCAGGATAGGCCGGGTGCGGATCACGGGCAACCGGTATTTCACGATGGAAAAGGTAATGAAGGACCTGCCGTCATTGGCGCCGGGCGAGATACTATACTTGCCGAACGTTCAGAAGGAGATCGGCCGTTTGAACAGAAGCCAGGATTTCAAGATTGACCCCGTCATGTCACCGGGAAAGGAACTGGGGACAATTGACGTGGAGTTGAAGGTTGAGGACCGGCTTCCCCTGCATGGAAGCCTGGAATTGAACAACAGGGCCAGCCATGACACGAGGGACTTGCGGTTGAATGCGGTGCTCCGCTACGACAACCTCTGGCAGAAGGAGCACTCAATTGCCGTTCAGTATCAGACGGCGCCCCAAAATACAAATGAGGTGGAAGTGCTGGGCCTTTCCTACGTCCTTCCCACGCCCTGGGAGCCTGACCACCAGTTGGCCCTATACGGTATCTGGTCGAACAGCGACACGGCCTTCGGTGAGGGGTTCAAAGTGGTCGGAAAGGGAAAGATATTCGGGATGCGCTATGTGATACCCCTCTCCCCTTACAGGCTCTACGCCCATAACATTACACTGGGCCTCGACTACAAGCATTTTGACGAAGCCATAGGCTTCACGACGGAAACCGGAGAGACGACGCGCACGCCCATTTCCTACCTTCCTCTCTCATTTTCATACAGCGCCTCGCTTCCGGACGAGTGGGGAGGGATGACCCAGTTCAGCGGGGGACTTAACATGTCCTTCCGCGGAGTGGGCACAGACGAGAGGGAGTTTGAGCTTAAGCGCTTCAAGGGCAAGGCGAACTATGCTTACGCCACAGCAGGTATCCAACGTATGCAAAAACTGCCATGGGGCATGAGCATATTCGTGAAGCTGGACGGGCAGGTGTCCGATCAGCCGCTCATCGCTAACGAACAGTATACCGCGGGGGGCATGGAGAACGTGCGGGGATACAAGGAAAGCGAGGCGGCGGGGGATGATGCCTTGCATGGTACGCTGGAATTCTGTTTTCCGGACCCGCTCGCAAGGTTTGGGATCGGCAAGTGGCTTCAGATGACCCCTTTTCTCTTCTATGATGTCGCTGCACTTACTGTTAAAGAGCCTCTCCCCGGTCAGGATCGCAGTCACACGCTTGAGGGGACGGGGATGGGGGTGCGAGGCTCAATGACGAAAAACCTGGAATATGAGCTGGACTGGGCCGTGGCACTCGACGATACAGACCGAACACAGAAGAGCGATCAGAGGATTTATTTTAAACTGAAAACCCTTTTCTGATGATGCCTAGGAGGAATTTCATGAAAATCCGAGCTTTTTGTATCGTGTTACTGTTTCTTGCGTGCTTGGTGGTTCTGTTCCCCTTTTTCTGTCAGGCCGGTCAGCCCACTATACCCGGCTTTTACGGCACGATTAAATGGGACGCCAGAACGATGAAATCGGTTATGGACCAGGCACAATTCAGATCGGTCATCCAGGGGGCGCAAAATCCGGTCTATTCAAATAACCGGGTGGACATTAATCAGACGCAGGAGAAAGCGATCCTGGAGTGGAACACTTTCAATGTTCCGCCGGAAGTTTCGGTCAATTTCAACCAGGCCGCTTCGAGTTGGGTTGCCCTGAACCGTATTTATGATGCTAATCCGAGCTACATTTTCGGAAGCATCAACGCCCTCGGCAAGGTCTATCTCATCAACCAGAACGGAATTCTCTTCGGCCCCGGTTCCAAGGTGGACGTCCACACCCTTGTGGCCTCGGCGCTCAATATAACCAATTCCAATTTCTTAAGCACGCTGTACATCGCCGGCACAAACAGATATGAGCCGTTTGCTTTTGATGACTATCAGGGAACGGGGCGAAATTTCCTGGCGACTGTCTCGAACCAGGGAGAGATAAACGCCTCAGACGGCGGGTCTGTATTTCTCATGGCCCCCCGGGTCGATAATTCCGGCGTCATCAATACGCCGGCCGGCCAGGTCGGGTTGATCGCGGGAACAGATGTGACACTTATGCACTCGGGAGTGGATGATACGTCGAGATCAGGATACTACATCATCAACACTACAAATTTCAGCAACCCTTTAAGCAATGACCCTACGTTCGGCAAGGCCGTGAACCTGGAGGGAGGATCATTAACGGCCGACGGCGGCATTGTAGGCATGTACGGCAACAATGTCGAGCAGCTTGGGACCATCCGGTCTATCACCGCTTTCAGGAACAAAAGAGGTATGGTGGAGCTCAGGGCCGCCAACAATGTAACAACAGGGGCGAATAGCGTCATTTCCCTGCCTGTTGATACTTCAATCGACCCCGCAACCGGGAAGCTCGCCACAGTTGATGACTCCTTCGATATCCAGCCGCAGGTTTACATCGAAGGGCTGCAAGGTCTTTCGGACACAGGATCGGTTCTATCTTCCCCGGCCAAGCGGATTGAACACCAGGGGGTGATCCAGGCGCCTGCGGGTGTGGTCACGATGAATGCAGTCGACAGGATCTACCTCGAAACCGGAAGCCGCATTGATGTGAGCGGCGTTAATGCGGAGCTGCCCGCGAATATCCTATCCGCTAAATTGAATTCGCTTGAGCTCAGGGACGCCTATGGACAGAAGGGGGGAGTCCTGCAAGGGGCAACGGTCACCAGCACAGCAATTGCCGGGTCGGCTGTGGGAGATCTCTCGAAGATCATCCTGACGCAGGACAGAACAGCGCTCGAGAGAAGCATCGGAGGCGCAAGGAGAACAA
>Ga0335071_10004351_pt1 | contig 14785 bp, 12 predicted proteins | sample Lox_Sample_15_FD_206724 | JGI IMG/M metagenome (GOLD analysis project Ga0335071, IMG submission 206724) | Soil microbial communities from Loxahatchee National Wildlife Refuge, Florida, United States - Lox_Sample_1.5 | ecosystem: Environmental > Terrestrial > Soil > Wetlands | place: USA... | reverse complement strand
GATCTCCCGGTGTTTTATGTTTCGGAAGATCAGGTGAACTTCCAATGCCCGCAAGGCGCTCCGGGCTCATCGGTATCGTTGAAGATTCAGAGCGGTACGGGAGCTTCGGCGCCGCTGGCGACCACCATGCAGCTTGTCGCGCCGGGGATCTTTACCACAAGCGGCTCCGGTAAGGGACAGGGAGCGGTCCTTGTCGCCGGTACAGCTAACGTCGCGATGACCAAAACCAAGGGCGTGCTGAGCCAGCCTGCGCCGCGCGGCGGTTACATTTCGATCTATGCCACCGGGCTCGGCGCCACGAACGTGGATGTCCCGGCGGGTGCGCCGGCGCCAACGGATCCGCTGGCCGAAGTTGTCGCTCCGGTCACTGTAGTGCTGGGTGGAGAGCCCGCTGAGGTGACATTCGCCGGGCTGGTACCCGGATACACCGGGTTGTACGTGGTGAACGCGAAGGTCCCGGCCACGGCGGCGATTGGCCCGGCCATCACTCTGGAGATCGACGTCCAACTGCCCGACGGGACTGTCTCCAGGAGCAACGTGGTAACCATCGCGGTGGCGCCGGCGGGGAACTAAGCGATTGTAAGCCAAACGGTTACAAGTTAGGCGCTAACCGCGGGGTGTTTCATGCGTCTCAATTTGTATGACACGCCCATTCCAGATGCGCATCCGGCTTGTGGGCGTAGCCGCGCTGATTGCGCTGGCGGGTTTCCTTCACACCGCCGGCGGAGGAGCGTATTGCCACTCCGAATTCCGTAAGTATTTTGAAGGCTTAGGCACCTCGGAGGCGCGCGTGAATCCGGTGGAGAGGGTACTTTTCAGTGTCCTGCTGAGCACCACCAGGCCGGAGAGGCCGGAGCCGCAACCGCGCTTGCAGGCAGCGCCGGACAAACGCCTCTAGCCGGATTTCTTGGTGGTGTGGTGGCGCGGCGCTGGTGCATCTTTACCCGGCCAGCCAACAACCTTCTTCTTTTCGACGTCAAAGGTTACGTTGAAGGGTTCCTTGGTGAAGGAACTGGGAACTCCGGCGAATTCGATCTCCACGCCGGGCTCGGCCTTGCCGGGAAGCGGGGCATCCAGATTGAGCGTGGCGTCAGGCGTAGTGCCGTCACCGATGGACAGCACCAACTGCTTGGGGTGCAGCGCGGGCTTGGTGGAAATCAGCTTGCCCTTGAATGTTTGCGCGCCGCCGGCCCCGCCTGGGACCTCAGTGCCCTTCATGTTGGTATCAAAGTACTGCTCGCCATTTGCGTCGGTGAGAGCTGTTTTAAGCGTCATCCACAACGCCAGAGCCGGGTTCTTCTTCTTGAATTCTTCCTCGTTGTCTGCCTTAACCGTTTCGATGTCTTTTATCGTCCAACCATCCGGCGGAAACGCGCTCGCCTTGGCGAGATCACGCAGCTTGGTCATCTCGGCGGGGTCCTGCCCGTGATACCGGTTGAACGCATTGACGAAGTAGGTTTCATACGACTGCCGAGCGGCCGGCGGCAAGCCGCCTTGCGCCTGATCGAGCGATGCCGCGCGCGCGAACTGGAATAGGGCTTGCGGATACAACTCCGGCTTCTTCTGTTGAATGGCTTCGTGAGCGATGGCCGTACCCAGCCACGAGGAAACCTGGGCGCTATCCACGGGCCACTGCTTGGCCGTGCTCGCGTTCGGGGCTAATTGCAGAACCTTCCTAAATTCCTTTTCGGCGTTCCCGTCGTCCTTCTTTTGCAGGGCGATCCATCCCAGGGTCACGTGCGCCAACACATCCGCTTGCGTCTTGGCTTCCGCCCAAGCGGTATCGCTGGTCGTGGCGGGTTTCTTACTGGCATCGAAGAAAGCGCCCTCGGCGGCGATAATTCCGTTGGCGGCCTTTTCGCCGGCCGCGAGATCATCGGCGGTTGGTTTGGAAAGAAGTTGAACGTTCAATGCCATGAGGTACATTGCACTGAAGTCATCGGGATTGGCCTGCAACGCATCCAGTCCGGCCGTCATCACTTTCTCCGGCTGGCGCAAACCGGCGTAGGTCTGAATCAAAAGGTCGTTGCGCATTTGAATAAATGCGCTGGTGGGATATTTCTCTTTCCAGCTACTCAGCAGCGACAGGCGCTTGCTGAGATCCGTTTCCTTTTGGATCGCCTGGACCAGATCATATTCGGCGCGATCCTTCCATTGGGGTTGTCCCCCTTGCGCCTGACCGTGACAGGGCAATGGCAGAAATGCCACTACCGCCGCCATGGCTATGGTCAAGAATCCTTTCGAAACTCGATGGAGCACTGAGCGCCTCCTGCTGATCTCACTGAAATTTGAAAATTGTTGGGCCGTGCCAGCCGTCCCTTCGGATTCACGCAGCCGACGGGTACTTGCGGAGTATAGCCGAACCACATTGACGGTGCAACATTGTTAGACGCCGCCGCCGCGGTTTGGTTCCAGCCTCCCTCGGATCACACCGGCGCCGCGTGCTAGAATTCCCCATCTCCATGCGCTACCTCGATCTGGGCGTGATCCTGGTGTACTTGCTTTCCATTACCTGGTTCGGGGCGCACTTCCGCGGCGGACAGAAGAGCCTGCGCGACTACTTCCTGGGAGGCCGATCGGCGCCGTGGTGGGCGATCGGCCTGTCGATTATCTCCGCCGAAACGAGCACGCTGACCATCGTTGGCACCCCGGGACTTTCTTTCGCCGGCAACCTCGGTTTTCTGCAAATCGTCTTCGGGTACCTTCTGGCACGCCTGGTCATCTCCGCTTTGTTGCTGCCGCACTATTTCCGCGGCGAAATGTTCACGGCCTACGAGCTGATGCGCCGCCGCTTCGGAGAACGCACGCGCAAGCTGTCGGCGTTCATTTTTCTGGTGACACGAGCCTTGGCCGAGGGTGTGCGCGTATTCGCCATCTCCATTGTCATCTCTATCGTGCTCAATACCGGCGAGATCCCGTCGATTCTGTTGATCGTGGCACTGACTCTGTTTTACACGTTTGAAGGCGGAATGACGGCGGTGATCTGGACCGACGTGATCCAGATGGCGCTGTATACGACCGGAGCCATCATTAGTTTCTTCGTTCTTTTGCATCATATTCCCGGGGGCTGGGCGCATGTCGCGGCCGTCGCGGCGCCAGCCGGGAAATTCCGGATATTCGATTTTGATTTCCGCTTCTCGATGCCATATTTCTCGCGGACGTACACTTTCTGGGCGGGGCTTCTCGGCGGATGTTTCCTGACCACGGCCAGCCACGGCACCGATCAGTTGATCGTGCAGCGCCTGCTCAGCGCGCGCAATGAAACGCAAAGCCGTGCCGCGCTCATCGGAAGCTGGATCGTGATCTTCTTTCAATTCGGCCTGTTCCTGTTGATCGGCATTGCGCTGTTTGTTTATTATGGCGACGCTGGTCTCCATGCCCCGGCGCGAATTGATCGCATCTATCCGCAATTCGTCTGGGAGCAGCTTCCGCCGGGCGTCGCCGGATTGGTAACGGCAGCCATTGTGGCGGCAGCCATGGCGAATCTCAGCGCGGCATTGAATGCGCTTGCCTCAACAACGGTAATGGATTTCCTGCGGCCTTTGGCCGGCCCGCCAGGTCCTCAGGAAGATAGGCGGCTTCTTGGATGGGCCCGCATGGCGACCATTGGCTGGGCCGTGGTGCTGGTCGCCATTGGCATCGTGGCGCGGCACTGGGGATCGGTTCTCGAATCGGGGCTTTCCATCGCATCCATAACGTTGGGATTGTTGCTGGGGATCTTTCTGCTCGGTGTGCTAACGAAACGCGTCGGGGAGAACGCCGCGTCCTTCGGCGTCGTGGCCGGTCTTGCGGTCATTATTTATGTGCGCGCCTTTACGCCAATTGCCTGGACCTGGTGGGTCTTGATCGGAAGTTTAACTACCTTCGCCGTTGGATATTTTGCATCATGGTTCCAGCACCGCGAAGCCTGAACCTATGAACCCTTCCCACGAAGCCACTGTGGAGCTGAAACGCGACCTCGGATTATGGAGCGCCGTGGCCATCGTCGTGGGCACGGTAATTGGCAGCGGGATATTTATTGTTCCGCAAAGCATGGTCCGACTTGTGGGCACACCGGGGATGGTTTTTGTTGTCTGGGTGGCCGGGGGCCTGCTTTCGCTTGCCGGAGCCCTGAGTTACGCCGAATTGGCCGCGGCGCTGCCCCAGGCAGGCGGCGAGTATGTGTACCTGAACGAAGGATACGGCCCTTTTTGGGCATTCGTTTATGGATGGACGCAGTCCGTGGTCGCTAAAAGCGGCTCGATTGCCATATTGGCGACCGGTTTCTTCCAGTATTTCGCCAACTTCTGGCCGGAACTGGAACACGTATTCCTGACCGTTCCTTTACCTCTCGGCGCACACGGGGCTCCCCTCGAGATTCGGTATGGGCAGTTGCTGGCCATGGTGCTCATTTTTTCGCTCGGCGTGCTGAATTATTTTGGCGTGAAAGTTGGCGGAGACGTGCAAGTGGCGGTGACCGTCCTAAAAGTCGCTTCCATCGCGGTGATTATTGTCATTGGGCTTGGCTGGGGGCATCCTGACGCGGCGCGTCACGCTCCGGCGCTGGCCCGGCTCACGGTCCTGGGATTCTTCGCGGCCCTGGTAAAGTCGCTTTGGGCGTATGACGGTTGGAACAATGTGAGCATGGTCGCTTCGGAAATTCGCAAGCCGCAGCGTAATTTGCCGCTGGCGCTTATTTGGGGAACGGTTTCGGTTATCGCCATTTATATTCTGGTCAACCTTGCGTATTTTCACTTGCTTTCGCCGGACCAGGTAGCGGGCACCAACCGGGTCGCCGCCACCATGATGCGCCAAATCGTAGGACCGACGGGTGCGAATCTGGTTGCGATTGCGGCTATGTTGTCGATGTTTGCCGCGCTCAATGGCTCTATTCTCTCGGGCGCGCGTGTGCCATATGCTCTGGCCAGAGGAGGCTACTTTTTTGCGCCTCTAGCGCGGGTTAATGCCGCGCATCACACCCCCGGCGTCGCCATCATGGGGTTGAGTATCTGGGGCATGGTGGTGGTGCTTTCCGGCACCTACGATCAGCTTTTGGACTATGTGATCTTCGCCAGTTGGATTTTATATGGAATGACCGCAGCCACAGTTCTGGTGCTGCGCCGGAAAAGGCCGGATTTGGTACGGCCGTATAAGACAATTGGGTACCCCGTAGTACCAGTACTGTTCGTAATAATGGCCGCGGCGATCGTGATTTCCGCGCTCTACAACTCCCCGCGCGAATCGTTGCTGGGCCTGGCGTTGATATTAGCGGGGTTACCCTTTTATTTTCATTGGCGCAAACAACGCCGTCCGGTTTGATCCCTCAGGTATCTACCCGCTCTGTTCCGAGGCTCAAAAAAATTCTGTTCTGAATTCAGAACAAAACACTTGAAATGTTAACTAAAGTAGGCTAAAAATCAGGAGAAGACGCAAGGAGCGGCGTTGGTTTTGTTCTGATGACGGAACACGATGCCTTCCGATGCGCCCGGATTCATTAGCGGGGGATGCGATGGACGTCACAAAAATCCTGACTGAGCTTCGTCAGGAACGCGAGCAGATCGAAGAAGCGATTATGAGTTTGGAGCGGTTGGCGAGAGGACGCGGCAGGCGCCGCGGCCGTCCACCAGCCTGGATGGCGGAGTTAGATAAGAAGCGCGGCCGGCCCCCGGGGAGCAAGAACAAAACCCCGAATGTTCAAAAAGCCATGAGCCTCGCCTGAGTTCGGAGGGCGCGCGTCGCCTCAACGATACAGCAGGTACCTCTCGCGCAATGCGAGGAAGGGCTGTATAGCATCCTGTTGCCGCTGGCGAATGGCCTCGGGGTCATCTCCAGCGGCGAGCGCGCGCAAGGTCTCCTCATTACCAATCAGATTCCGGTTGACCTCCAGCGAGATTTTTCCCGGATAAAGCCTCAGAAGAGCCGCAGCTATCTCCAGTCCCAGCCGCGCCGAATCCAGCCGTTCACGGCTCGTAATTTGAAAGCGCACGCCTTCGACCTCGGTTCCGGTCTGCAATGCCGGCTGAAATCGCACTGGATAAAAGCGCACGCCGGGAATCCACTGCTGATTCAGATATGCCGCCAGCTCGCGCCCATGGATGAACTCCGCGCCAATCATTTCGAACGGCGCATCGGTCCCGCGCCCGACTGAATATTTCAACGAATATTCCAGCATCGCGACGCCCGGATAAAGAATCGCCGCGTTCAGGCTGCGCATATTGGGCGAGGGATTCACCCACGGCAAGCCGGTCTCGTCGAACCAGTCGCCGCGCTCCCAGCCCTTCATCACTACCACGGTGAGCTCGGCCCCCATGTGATTTTCCGCGTTGAAAAGCTTCGCCAGCTCGCCCATCGTCATCCCATGGCGCAATGGCAGCGGAAAGTAGCCGACAAATGAGAGCTTGTCGCGATCGAGCAACGGCGGCTCCACGTGCACACCGGTAATGGGATTCGGGCGGTCCAATACGTAATACGGGATGTGCATTTTCGCTGCTTCTTCCATGGCATACGCCATTGTCGAAACATAGGTATAAAATCGCGCACCGACGTCCTGAATATCGAAAACCAGGACGTCAATACCGCGCAGCATCTCCGCCGTTGGCCGGCGATTTTTCTCTGCGTATAAGCTCCACACCTTGATTCCGGTCTTCTGGTCCACCGTGTCGCCAATTCCCTCGCGGTCTTCTTTACCCACAAAGCCGTGCTCCGGAGAAAAAAGGGCCGTCACATGAACCCCCGCGGCAAGCATTTGATCGACATTACGGCGGCCTTGGCGATCGATTCCCGTTTGATTGGTGATGAGGCCCACGCGCTTCCCTGCGAGCGCGTGAAAGTGTTCGCTCTCCCATACGTCGAGGCCGGTCTGCACATCACCCGCGCGCGCCACCTCCCGGTGCAAGCCGGGACCAGTCAGTGTTTCGTTATATCCGGTCAGGCTCACGCCCGGAACGGTGACGCCCACCGCGGCCGCCACGATCGTCGCTACTCTCCCGCGCAACGACGTGATGGCCGGCCGCAAGTGGGGATGCACGGCGTTTGTCATCAGCACGACGTAGGTGTTCGATAGCGGATCGAGCCAGAGCGAAGTCCCGGTAAATCCCGTATGCCCCCACGAGCCGATCGGAAACAGATCGCCGCGGTTACCCGAGAAGGGCGAATCGATATCCCAACCCAATCCGCGCAGAATCGGTTGGTCGGGGGGACTCTGCGGCTCGGTAAATTTCTCAATGGTCAGCGGGCTGAAGATTCGGGTGCCTTGCCACGTGCCTTTGTCGAGCAGCATCTGGCAGAACCGTCCCAGATCGCTAGCGGTCGAAAAAAGGCCGGCGTGCCCCGCGATGCCGCCCATATTCCGCGCCGTGGGATCATGCACGACACCGCGCAATAGAAGGTGCTCCTTGGCCAGCATCTCTGTGGGAGCGATGCGCGGACGCAGCGCAGCCGGCGGCTGGAACATGGTGTCGTGCATGCCGAGCGGAGCGAAAACAACCTGGTGCGTATAATCGGCGAGCGTTTGGCCGCTTAAGCGCCGCACTATTTCGCCTAGCAGGATGAAATTGATGTCGCTGTAGACGAAACGCACACCGGGCGGCCCTGCCGGCGGATCGACGAGCGCACGATGAATGCCGGTCTCATAGCCCGTCCAGGCGGGTTCCAGATCGAGATCGGGGCGCAAGCCGGAAAAATGCGTCATTAAGTTGCGAACGGTAATCTCGCTTTTGCCACCCTGGAATTCCGGAAGGTATTCGGTTACGCGGTCGTTTAGCCGCAGTTTGCCCTGTTCTAACAGTTTCATCAACGCGGAAGTGGTCGCCACGACCTTGGTGAGCGAGGCGCAGTCGAAAATCGTGTCGAGGGTCATGGGCTCGGAGGCAGGCTCGACCGCGCGGCGGCCATAGGCTTTGTTATAGACGACCGCGCCGTTGTGGCCAACCAATACCACCGCCCCGGGGATGCGGTCCTCACGGATGGCCTGATCGATCGCTTCGTCCAAAGCCGGCCCCGCAGGGAACGTTTGCGCAAACGCGCTGGAGCTTACAGCGGCCAACAGGCACAACAGAAGCGGCTTCATAGGCACATGATAGCGGCTTTGTGCGCAGAGGCTTGGGGCGGGGGCAAGCGATTTTGACTTCAGGCCCGGTGGTCTGGTAGCGTACTCTAAGTCTCCGGCCCAATGGAGTAGAATGCCTTAGAAGACCACCGTGGCAAAGAACTCAGGAAAGCAGGAATCGGAACCAGTGATGAACCGTGACGCAGCGGCGCGCCGCCGGCTGACCGTGGCCGGTCCGGACGCGGCCGCCGTGGCGGAAGTGCGCACCGCGGCCCAGGCACAATTGAAGCTGTTCGAGCAGGCGGTCCGTCTGTTCCATACGCGGAAATTCGCGGAGGCTCGCGAGCTGTTCGAAAAGGCACAGAACGGGCCTAATCGCGAGATGGGGCACAACGCCGAACTGCACATTCGCATGTGCGACCGCCGTCTTGAGAAACCGGCGGTCGATCTAAAAACGGCGGAAGAGCATTACAATTACGGCATCGCGATGATCAATGCGCGAAACTTGCCCGAGGCTCGCCAGCACCTGGATCGCGCGTTGCAGATGGAGCCGCAGGCGGACCATGTGCTCTATGCGGTGGCCTTGTGCAAGGGGCTGGAGGGCGATGTCGATGGCGCCCACGAGTCACTCAAGCGCGCCATTGAATTGGAGCCCCGCAACCGCATTGCCGCACGCCAGGATGCCGATTTCGCCCTTTTTTTCGATCATCCACAACTGCAACAACTGCTGTTCCCGGAAAAATCCGGATCGATATAGCATCACCTGACAGCCGGTACGCCGGTAATGCCGAAGTATCCTACAACCTTGCCCTCTTCTCCGGAGAACACGGACGCGCCTCTGCGCGTGGTGTCAATCGGGGGCGGCACCGGACTTTCCGCGCTGTTGCACGGGTTGAAAGAGTACGTGGACGTGCACAGCACGGTGAAGCTCGGGCGTCCTCCCGTGGACATCACTGCCGTGGTCACGGTGTCGGACGATGGAGGCAGCTCCGGACGTTTACGGCGCGAATTCGATGTTCTCCCGCCCGGAGATATTCGAAACTGTCTGGTGGCCCTCTCGGGCGATGAAACGCTGCTATCCAAGCTTTTTCGCTACCGTTTTGAAGCCGGCCGCGGATTGAAAGGCCACAGCTTCGGCAACCTATTTCTGACGGCGCTCACCGAGATTACGGGGGATTTTCCCGACGCCGTGAAGGAATGCGCCGATGTGCTGGCGATCAAAGGCCGGATTTATCCATCCACGGCCACCAATGTCTCCCTCGAAGCGGTGCTGGAGAACGGGCGGCATGTGCAGGGAGAGACGCGCATCAGTCGCAGCCGGCGGCGCATCGAGACCATACGCCTGCGGCCCCGCCGCTGCCGGCCCCTTCCAGAGACGTTGGCTGCGATCGCGCAAGCCGACGTGATCACTTTCGGCCCCGGGTCTTTATTTACCAGCGTGGTACCCAACGTTTTAGTGGAGGGAATTCCGGAAGCGATGCGCCGATCCCCGGCCGTCAAAGCTTATTTTGTGAACCTCATGTGGCAGCCCGGCGAGACTACGAACTTCACCGCTTCCGATCACATTGAAGCGATTCACCGGCATGCCGGCGGCAAACTGCTTGATTACGCCGTCGTGAACACACAGGATATCGGCCGGGCGCTCCGGCGCCGGTACGCGCGGGAAAAGTCCTCGCCGGTCGAGAACGACTTTGACAAGATCGGCGCCATGGGAGTCAATGTGGTTTGCGGAGATCTGGTGCAGGAATCCGGGCTGGTTCGCCACAATCCCGGCGCCATCGCCGCCATCGCTGTCCAGCTGGCCCGGGAGGGCCGCAGACGGCGGCAAATGTCGCGGTAGACCCGTTGCGCATTGAATAATAAGGCATGGATACTCGTGTCACTGCCGTCATTCTGGCCGCCGGGCTGGGGACGCGCATGAAATCGCGCCGCGCCAAGGTGCTGCATGAAGCCGGCGGCAAAACGCTGATCGAGCATACCGTAAGCGCAGCGCTTTCGATCACCGAACCGGAACGCGTCTTCGTCGTGGTTGGCCACCAGGCGGACCAGGTGCAGAGCGCCGTGGCGTCGCGCGGTGTCCGGTTTATTCAGCAAACCGAGCAAAAGGGCACCGGCCACGCCGTTATGATCGGGCGCGATTCGCTGGCTCAATTGGGTGGGCTGCTGGTGATTTACTACGGAGATTGTCCGTTGATTCCAGCCTCGGTACTGCGGACGCTGCTGGACCGGCAAACAAAATCGAGTGCCGCGGTGACCTTGGTGAGCGCAGAATTTGACGACCCCACCGGCTACGGGCGCGTGATTCGCGATTCCGCGGGCCATGTGCACGCCGTCGTGGAGCAGAAAGCCGGCACGCCCGCGCAGTTGGCCATTCACGAGATCAATGTCGGCATCTATTGCTTCCGCGCCGACTTGTTCTGGAAACACGTGGATGAGATCAAGCCCAACAATCCCGCGCGCGAGTATTATCTGACCGACATGATCGAAATCCTAATTCGCGCCGGCCATACGATCGAAGCGTACCGTGCCGATCATCCCGAAGAACTCCTGGGGATCAACAATCGAGTAGAACTGGCCACTGCTGATCGGGTCTTCCGCGAACGGAAGGTCCGTGAGTTGATGCTTGGCGGCGTCACTATCGAAAAGCCGGATAGCGTGACTGTGGACGGCGAGGTTTTGATCGGCACGGACACGGTCATCGAGCCGTTTGCGCAGATTCTCGGCTCAACAAAGATCGGCGAGGGATGCCGAATCGGAGCCTGCTCCATCATTCGCAATTCCGAAGTAGGGGACGGAGTCCAGGTCGGACCGTTCACCGTGATCGAGGCGTCTCGCATCGCGGCGCAGGCGCGGGTCGGGCCGTACTCAAGACTGCGCCTGGAGAGCGAAATCGGGCCGGGGGCCCACGTGGGCAATTTTGTGGAGCTGAAGAAGACGCTCTTAGGCGAGAATGCCAAGGCCAATCACCTGGCGTATCTGGGCGATTCGACAATAGGTGCCGGTGTCAACATCGGCGCCGGCACCATTACGTGCAATTACGATGGCCGCACCAAGAGTCAAACCAAGATCGGCAAAGACGTGTTTGTCGGGAGCAACTCTACTTTGGTGGCGCCCGTGGAGATTGGTGAGGGAGCGTACCTCGCCGCGGGTTCTGTGATCACCGAATCCGTCCCGGCGGATGCCCTGGCGCTGGGCCGCGCCCGGCAGGTGGTCAAGAAGGACTGGGCACGAGCCCGGCGGGAAAAAGTCACCACCAAAACGTGACGGCTTAACGTGCCAACAACTCAGTCCCCCTCGACCGACAACTCGGGCTGCCTGATTCCGTTCGGCGGCTTGTTCGCGGCTTGCGGGTTCGTGCTACTCGTCCACCTTCTGGTATCCAGACAGGCGGATGCTTCTCAGATAGGGATCCAACTATACCTTTCGCTCACCTTCCTCATTCTCGGCCTGGGAATCGTGGCGTATGGCCGATTTACCAGGAAGTCGGCAGCACAGACCAGGGCTCTGAGCGCACAGCATCCTGAAAAGCCGTGGCTTTGGCGCGACGATTGGGCGCAAGGGTACGCTGGGCCCGAGTGGTGTTCCAACGCGGTGACATGGGGAGCGGCGGGCGTGGTGTGCCTGATAGTCTCCGTGCCGGGAGTCGTGGCCATCCCAAGCGCCTGGCACACCGGCCATCGGTGGGAACTACTGGTGGTGCTGGCTTTCCCCCTGACAGGTCTTTATTTGCTGAGTCAGAGTACGCTGGCGGCGCTTCGCGAGTCGAAATTCCGCCGGATGCGGTTCAAGCTTTCAACCCTTCCCGGTGTAATTGGCGGACGCGTCGAGGGTAATCTGGAAACCAGCTACGTTTTTCCGCCGGGAACGCAAGTGACGTTAACGCTGAGTTGCGTTCGGTCCTACGTCTCGGGTAGTGGAGGTAGCCGGTCGCATTGGGAGACGGCGCTTTGGCAGGATACGCAAGTTGCCCCAGCTTTCGTTGGCGGTCCCGGGAGTTCGATCCCTGCCGCCTTCACTACTCCATACGATGTGCGCGAAACCGATGCGCGGAATCCGTCCGACGAAATCTTCTGGAAACTGACGGCCAACGCCACGCTCGAAGGTCTCGACTTCCGGGCTGTGTTCCGTGTCCCGGTTTTCAAAACAGAGGCCAGCGACGCTAACATCACCACCGAGACGTTACACGCAAAAAGCGAGTCGCGGTTAGCGGGCAAGCAGCCGCTCGATGCGAAGATAAGCGAGACGCCGTCCCCGGATGGTGGCGTGCAATTTCATCTGGGACCCGGAAGAAATAAAGGGACGGCAGCCGGATACGCGTTCTTCGGACTTTTCTTTCTCGCTGGGGGGGCTTTCTTTGGGGTTCTTTTTGGAAAGGGATTCACTTGGCTTCTAGGGGTGATTCCGTTGTTGATCGGCGGTGCGGCCGGCGCCCTTCTCCTGGCGTTTGCCATTTGGATGGGATTCGGCCAAACCACGGTGGGCGTTTTGAATCGCTCGCTTCATATTCGTTCCAGTTGCCTGGGATTTTCCCGCTCACGCATTGTGGAGGCTGACAACATTGAGCGTTTTGAGCTCTACTCCGCCATGCGTAGCGGCGACAAGATCTGGTACGACCTGAAGATTCACCTGGACAACGGCAAGACGGTCAACGCGGGGAGCGCCATGGACAAAAATGAAGCCGAGTGGTTTGTCGCGGAGTTGAAGAAAGATCTGGGAATCGAGCGAGGAGGATAGAACAATCGAGGCAATGGAGCGGACGCTTCCGCCCGCCCCACGAAACTACGCTTGAAGAAGGGTTCTAATGGGCGCCTGCCGCTTGTGCTTTACGACTGAGAAAACACTCGCGACAGTAGACGGGGCGGCCCTGAGTCGGCCGGAAGGGAACCGTGGTTTCCCGGCCGCACTGCGAACAAACTGTGGTCGTTTCGGCCCGCGGCGCCCCGGAAGACGACGCTCCCTGCCGCTTGAGCTTGCACGCCTTACAGCGCTTTGGCTCATTCTTGAAGTTCTTGTCGTGGAAGAAGTGCTGCTCCCCCGCCGTGAAAACGAACTCTGCCCCGCAATCGGCGCACTTGATCACTCGATCCTGGAACTCTGGCATTGCTACCGCTCCCGCAGTCCTACCCAGGCTACCCCGCCTGCCCGATAAGAACCCTTATGGAGTAGGAGAACCTTACTCGATCTCCCTCCGGCTTTTCTTCCTGTTTCTTTTGCGAGCCAGCGCCTGCTTGGCCCGTTTCTTCTCACCTGGCTTCAAGTAAAAAGAGTGCCGTTTGACCTCTTTAATAATGTCCTCTTGCTGGACCTTGCGCTTGAAGCGGCGAAGGGCGTTTTCGAGCGTTTCGCCCTCCTGAAGCTTAACTTCAGCCAAACGAAATACACCTCCCAACTAGACCATAAAGTTCGGTGCGTTGCTTTGGATTTGCGGAACGCTGCATCACCTGAAGTGAGGCCTGAGGCAAAATTCCTACACCCCGCACAGAAGGTACTGATATCATAGGTGGTAGATAAATAAAGTCAAGTCCAATTTTTTAACGGAGCGCGCCGAGTCCGCCGTAAAGCCACGGATCTGCTTTGGTTTCAGGAACTTATGCTGAAATGAAAAATGTTCTCGCGATCCTGCTGGCGGGAGGCACCGGAGAGCGGCTCTTCCCGCTGACCAGGGACACGGCCAAGCCAGCGGTCCCTTTCGGCGGCGCGTATCGGATTATCGATTTCACCCTTTCCAACTGCATTAATTCCGACGTGCGCCGTGTTTTCATCCTAACACAGTACAAATCGCTGGACCTGATCCGGCACGTGCGGGACGGTTGGAACATCCTCTCGCCCGAACTCGGGGAATATATCGAAGTGCTGCCGCCGATGAGACGGGTGAGTGAGGACTACTGGTACCAGGGAACGGCGGATGCGGTTTTTCAGAACTACCCTTCCATCGAGGTAGAAGCGCCCTTGGAAACCTTGATTCTAGGGGGGGACCACATCTACAAGATGGACTATCGCGAGATGTTCGCCTGGCACCGGGAACAGAAGGCGGACATCACGATCGCCACCATCCGGGTAAATCCGGAGGAGGCCCCCAGCTTCGGGATTACCGAGATCGACGATGAATACCGCGTGGTGGGATTCGAGGAGAAGCCCAAGCACGGCCACCCGAAGCGCTCGCCATTCGATCCCTCGATGGTGAGCGCGTCGATGGGCATCTACATCTTCGAGACCTCCGCCTTGCTGCGAGCGTTGCACGCGGACGCGCAAGATCCCGATTCCAGCCACGACTTCGGCAAGGATGTGCTGCCGCGCAGTCTCGGGATGGCGCGGGTGATCGCGTACGATTTCCGCGATTTGAACGCCAAGCAGAGCCGCTACTGGCGGGACGTGGGGACGCTAGACAGTTATTACGAGGCCAATATGGACCTGGTGAGCGTGGTGCCGGAGTTCAACTTGTACGATCAGAACTGGCCGGTTCGCACGCGTGTGACCCAGCATCCGCCGGCGAAATTCGTGTTCGCGCAGGAGGGGCGGCGCATGGGAGTGGCGGTCGATTCGATCGTGTCCGCCGGCGCCATCGTTTCGGGCGGGCGCGTGCTGCACAGCGTGCTCTCGCCGGGAGTGCGCGTCAACAGTTATTGTGAAGTATCGTATTCGATTTTGATGCCGGGCGTGGAGATCGGGCGCTATAGCCGGGTCCGCCGCGCCATTATCAATACCGGCGTAAAGCTTCCGGAATCCAGCACCGTTGGCTTCGACCTGGAAGCGGACCGC
>Ga0335071_10004350_pt1 | contig 14785 bp, 11 predicted proteins | sample Lox_Sample_15_FD_206724 | JGI IMG/M metagenome (GOLD analysis project Ga0335071, IMG submission 206724) | Soil microbial communities from Loxahatchee National Wildlife Refuge, Florida, United States - Lox_Sample_1.5 | ecosystem: Environmental > Terrestrial > Soil > Wetlands | place: USA... | reverse complement strand
GCCCATATCACCATCAACAGGGAGGAAGCGCTCAACGCCCTGAACTCAAAGATCATGCAACGGCTGGATGAGCTGTTTACCGAGTTGGAGTGTGACCAGGACGTCGTCGCGGTGGTGATCACCGGCTCAGGGCAGAAATCCTTCGTGGCCGGAGCCGATGTGAAGGAGATCCTGGACGCAGGGGAGGAGCGCACCGCCTTGATTACAAAGGGGCAGCATATTTTCTCGCGCATAAGGAATTCGAGTAAAGTGGTAATTGCGGCAATCAATGGCTATGCGCTCGGCGGGGGGCTGGAGCTCGCCCTTGCCTGCGATATAAGGATTGCTTCTCAAAATGCAAAGTTCGGCCTTCCTGAAGCGAAGCTCGGCCTTATGCCGGGCTATGGTGGAACACAGATGCTTTCACGGATCTGCGGTGTCGGCATGGCCAAGTGGATGATGTTCACGGGCACTATGCTGGGTGCCGCCGAAGCAGAGCAGTGCGGGCTTGTGCAGAAGGTGTGTGGTATGGAGTCTCTTGCAGAGGAGGCTGACGGTATAGCCAAGAAGATTGCACTTAACGGGCCATTTGCTCTGAAAGCCATCAAGAGGGCTGTCAATAGAGGGAGCGAGCTGGACATTGAAGAGGCAATGAAAGTGGAACTTGAGGAATACGACAAGGTGGCGCACTCGCAGGATGCGATCGCAGGGATTGAAGCCTTCTTTGCCAAGAAGAGTCCGGTTTTCAATGGCAAATGACTTCTTTCGGGCTATTGACGTCGTATTGGAAAGAACTCGAAATGAAACCTATTCTGAAATGTTCCTACAATCCCTCTGGGAGCAAAGAAGATTGTGGCAATCGTAATGGTGCCCAGAATCATGAGATTGAATCCGACGTAGTCGGAAAGGAATTGTTGAAGAAGCACAAAAATAATGCCTCCTACAACGGGCCCTTCCACCGTCCCCATACCGCCGATAATAACGATGAAGAGTAGCTTGACGGTCCAGCCGATACCGAACGCTTCAAAGGGTTGGATAAAGATTGTGTTAAGGTAGAGGACGCCCGCCGCGAGGCCCGTGACAAAGGCGCTGATCAGGAAACAGGCCAGTTTGCAGCGAAAGATATTGACGCCCACGGCCTCGGACGCACCATCGTCATCTCTAATAGCCATGAGTGCTAGACCAAGGTTAGAACGGAGGAGAAGATAGACAAGAAGGACAGAACAGACTCCGAGAATCACGGCGGCATAATAGATCGAGGGTATGGAAAGTTTATAGGCAGGTTGAATAAACAGCCCCATTCCGTATCTCACATACCCCCAGTTACTAAAGGTAATCCCAAGTGTCTCTGCAATGATCCATGTCCCAACCGCGAAATAGACCCCTCTCATTCTAGAGACCGGCCTCGAGATGACGAGAGCGAGGATGACAGAGACAACTCCCCCGGCAAGAACACTGAGAGAAATTGGAAATCCGTAATACATCGAAGATACAGCCAGCGTATATCCGCCAATGCCGATGAACATTTGCTGCCCTAGAGATATAAGCCCTGAATAACCGGCCAAAAGATTCCACATGGAGGCGATCGTCACATGGAGGCAAATGAGCATGACGACGGACACTACATAACGGGAACCCCATAAGGGAAGTGTAATCAACGCTATCAGAAATAACGTCAAAACTAAAAGACGCATCTGGCCGGTCGACATTTTATTTTCTCCCCAACAAGCCCTGAGGTCTTATGGTCAATACAATGAGAAGAATGAGGTAGCCCGAAAGAAGCTGAAATCCCGGTCCGAGGAATTGCCCGCCCATGAGCTGAGCAACGCCTAGGATGAGACCCCCGAGGAACGTACCCCAAAGACTCCCCATGCCACCGATAATCACGACGCCAAAGGCAACGATCAGATATTGAGTGCCGGAATGAGGATAAAAGGTGAACGTCATGCCGACGAGAACTCCAGACATCGCAGCCGTAACGGCCGCAATGCCCATTGCTATGGCATAAACCCTGGCGGTGTTGACACCCATGAGCTTGGATGTGGACAAGTCATCACCTGAAGCGCGGATCGCCCATCCAAGATAGCTCTTTTTCATGAAGAAGTGGAGAAGGCCGATCAGCACAATGCCTCCTGTGAAGTCGACGAGATAGATCACTGGCACGTGAAAAAGGCCGTACACATCAAGGCTCTGAATCGCAAGACTCGTCTTGAGCGAGCGAGCGTCCGGAGTGAATACTTTAAGCATGGCGTTTTGCAGAATGATGGATAGCCCAAAAGAGACCATGAGATAAGGCTCCATCCCCCTTCCAAGAACCCGGTTGAAAAGGTAAGTCTGGATCAGGTATCCGATGATAAAGAGGGATGGAAAAACAAGGCACAGCGTGAGCAACGGATGAAGGCCGAGTAGGCTGATGAAGACCAGGCTAAGGTAACTGGAAAGAATCATCAGCTCGCCATGCGCCAGGTTCACCTGCCTCATGATTCCGAAGGTCAGGGCGAGCCCTATACCTATGACCGCGTAAAGGCCCCCCAGAAGGATTCCATTGAGCAAAGGCTCCAGGGAAGTTAACATTGTGCAGTCCCTTCTCTCATCTATAGCCCGAAATAGGCCTCTTTCACCTCATTGTCTGTAAACCGTTTCGGATCTCCTTTCAGGCTCACCCTTCCCTCCTGCAGAATATACGCCAGCGAAGCAGCCTCGAGACTTCTTTTAACATCCTGCTCCACCAGGATGACGGTGACTCCCTCCCGGCCGATTTTCCTGATCGCTTCGTAAAGCATGGTCACCACCAAGGGACTCAGCCCGAGAGAAATCTCGTCGAAAATAATCAGACGGGGTTGTGACATTAGCGCTCGGCCTATGGCCAGCATCTGCTGTTCTCCCCCGCTCAAATTTGTTCCTATTACTTTTCGTCTCTCCTTGAGAGGCGGGAAAAGTTGGAAGATAGTATCGAGGATCTCTCTCCTGTGAGGGCGGGCCTTCGGGGTATAGGAGCCAATGAGAAGGTTTTCCAGGACGGTGAGGCTGGAAAAAATCCTACGGCCTTCTGGGACCAGAGAGATTCCCAGATTGACTATTTCATGGGGCTCGAGATGATTGATCTGCTGTCCGTCGAAGCGAATGGAACCAGAGCTGGCTTTCATGAGACCGACAATCGTTTTGAGCAGCGTCGACTTTCCTGCGCCATTGGCGCCGAGTATAGATACGATCTGCCCCTTCTCCACGTCCACGGTGACGTCCCAGAGTGCCTGGAACATCCCGTAGAAAACGTCTAGACTTTTTACTGACAGCATGAGGATCAGTTCTTCTCGGTCCCGAGATAGACCCTTTGAACTTCTTCTGACTCGAAAGCTTCTTCAGGCTTTCCAGAGAAGATTTCATGGCCAAGGTTCATCACGAGTAAACGGTCAGGTCCCTTCTTCATAGCCATCATGATGTGCTCCACCCACAAAATAGTCACCCCGTTCTTCCGCAACGCGTGGATAATCGAGAGAACCTCCTCCACCTCATGCTCGGTAAGGCCTCCTGCAACCTCGTCGATCAACAGAAGCGCGGGATTAGTCGACAGGGCCTTTGCCAGTTCCAGTCTCTTCCTGTCCAGGAGTGTCAAAGACCCCGCGAGCGCATTCCTCTTTGCTAACATGCCGGTCGTCGTCAAGACTTCTTCACATCTCAATCTTGCCTTCTTCCTGCCCAATCCCGCGCCGTATACTGCACCAACCAAAAGGTTCTCCAGAACCGTCATGTTTGAGAAGGGTCTCGGAATCTGGTAGGTGCGAGCCATCCCCATGCGGCATTTTTCATGGGTTCCGGCGTACGTTACATCCGTGTTGTTGAACATAATCCTTCCCCGGTGAGGTTTGATCTGACCAGCAATGAGGTTGAAAAGGGTGGTTTTTCCCGCACCATTTGGGCCGATGACGCCGAGTATCTCTTCACGATGCAGTTCAAGGCTGAGATCGTGAACAGCCATGAGATTTCCGAAGAATCTCGTTAATCTCTCGACGGTTAGGATGGACGGGGCCATAGTCTCTGGTGTCCTCAGGGGAGGAGCGAACCCATAAAAGGCAGGGTTCCTCCTCCGAGGCCTTGCTCTTTGGAGCTTGGCTGATTTACGATTTTGGGATCGGGAAGAGCATCTTCCCCGTCGTCGGGATCTTGGTGGCCTCTTTGTTGTAAACAACCTGGAGTTCCCAGGGCCACTTCTTACCTTTTACCCATTGTCCCCCCACGAGAGGGGTGAGGGAAAAATTCTTTTCATTAAATTTGATTGGGCCGACCACGGTGTCCAGATTCGTGCTGGCCAGGGCATCCCTGATCTTTTTCTTGTCCAGGGAACCTGCCCGCTTCAGCACATCAGCGGCAATCTCAAAGGCCGCATAATCAAAACCCATTGGTTGCGTCCATTGCCTCTTTGTCTTCGCGGTCCAGGAATCGGCCAGTTGCTGGCACGTTGCCCCTGTCAGGGATGATTTGAATGGATGCAGGGGTGTCCACCAGACCTCTGTTGTCAGGCCATTGGGTAAATTCCCGCCAAGAGCTTCGACGGCGGCCGGGAAAAGAAGCGCCTTTCCGACTGTTGCAAACTTGGGAACAAAGCCCTGCTGGTAACACTGCCGCCAGCACGTGGCCCAATCGGGCGGAACCGGTACGCCGGTAAGAATATCGACCTTTTCTTTTTTCCATGTGCTTATGAAAGCGCCGAAATCCTGCATGCCATAGGGAAACCTTCCCACATCCACCACGCGATATCCCATGGAACTCAACTTTTTCCCAAACTCCTGAGCCCACACTGTGCCGTCAGGATCATTCGGCCAGAAGCCTCCCACCACCTTCGTTGTCTGGTCTGCGAATTGATTCCACATGCCTGTGAAGACGGTGATGATCTGGTCGAGGTTCCAAAAGTAGTGAAAGGTCCATTTGTACGGACCGCCTGTTAACCACGGCTCGATGGGCGCCACTGAGGAGATGCACGGGACCTCATACCTTTCGCACGTGGCCCCTACCGGGTTGACGGTATCCGGAGTGTGCAGCACCACCATGAGATCAACCTTATCCTGTAGGATCAGCTTTGAAGCCACCTCGGCAGCCTTGGTGGGATTGCTTTCGGTGTCCACGGCCTTGATCCTGACAGGCAGTTTCCTGTTCAGCTCCTTAATGAAGATGCCGCCATCTTTGTTGATTTCTGCCGTAGCACGATCGTCCGCCCACGCAGAGGTTTCCCCAAAAGGCGCAATGGGCCCGGTGGCCGGCGTAGGGTGGCCGATCAGAATGTGATCCCTGGCTGCCCGAGAAGGTCTGGATAAGAACGAACTACCTGTAGCGGCGATGCCTGCAGCCCCAACCAGCTTGATAAAGTTTCGCCTCGTCACGCCATCCTGTCTGTCCTCTTTTTCCATAGTTCCTCCCCTTTTTGGTTTTAGCCCTCTTCGCCGGAGACCTGTTTCGTATTGGCAGCAACAACTTCTCTTGTTATCATAGCGTTGCAATTAATGAAACAAGTATCCGTTTAGTGAAATTGTAACAGAAAGTGCACTTTGATTGTCAAGAAAAAAATGTACGTGAAAAAATACACTATGTATGCCTGGGCTGTGGACTCAGCGTTTTCATTTTTTTCTTGACAAGGGAACGGGTATGTTTGCTAAAATTTCGATAAATGAATATGTATTTCGATAAATGAAATACATGACCACTCAATAAGCTGGAAGGTTGAACTGCCATGCTTTACAACAACAAGTCTCTTGAAAGGTCACTCCAGATTCTGAGCGCGTTTAACGCTGAACAGCCGAAGTTTAGCCTCGCCGAGCTGTCCGAGGCTGTACATCTACCGAAGGCTACGGTGCTGCGGCTCTGCTCGACCCTCGTACACTACGACTTCCTCATGCTCAACAAAGAGACGAGACAATACTCACTCGGACTTAAGCTCTTCGAGCTGGGCAGTGTCGTCTTCGCCTCGTTTTCACTCAGGAGGATTGCCGCTCCTTATCTGATTAATCTGCAGGCAAAACTGGGCAAGACGGTTTTTCTGGGAATACTCCAGGAAGGACAACTTGTCTATCTGGACAAAAAGGAGAACCCTTTAAATCTTATCAGATTTGGGTCACAAATAGGAACCAGGCGACCGCCTTTCTTCGGCATGCTGGGAAATGTCCTCATGGCGCACCTCTCGAGCGAAAAGGTGACTGAACTCTTGAAAAGGCATCCTCTCTCGCCACTCACGAAGAAGTCAATCACCAACGAGAGACGTTACAAGGAGAGGCTGGCCGTTATCCGATCGGAAGGGTATTGCGTGGATGAGGGAGAGGTTATCGAGGGCGTCACCGGTGTTGGTGCGCCAATCCGTGATTCTTCGAAAGAGGTGGTAGCAGCGGTTGGGGTCAGTTTTGTTTCCTCCTCGGAAGACGAGAAAGGCGTCGACAAGGTTATACGGGAGACTCGAAAAACAGCCGCCCTCATTTCCAGAGCCATGGGTTATAGAGACAATGGAGCTGGTCGTAATCCTGGCCTGTTCACCTGAAGAAATGGGTTGGGAATCTTGCAAAGGAGGGCTGGTGGTGAATGGGAGGAAAAAGGGGGTGATGGAAACAAGAGGCTCGCAAATAAATGCGGGCACATACATTGCGTTTCCGCAAGCTTTGTAGACAATCGATTAGCAAAAACAAATAAGAGAGGAGGAATTCATGGGACAAAGAACGGTCGATGTACATTGTCATTGGTATCCGATGGAGTATATGGAGTATCTCATCTCAAGAGGCAAGGACAAAACGCCTTACTGCATCCATGACAGCGGCACGCATTACCGCATGTATTTTAAGGGCGTGCCCGTGGCGCATATTGACAGGGCCGGCCATTATGATTTGGAGGCCAGAATACGTGACCTTGATGCAGCCGGCCTCGATACGCAGCTTCTGACTGTTACTATCCCCGGGCCGGAATCTCTTGAAAGGGATGCGGGTATTTACTGGGCCAAGAAGTGTAATGACCATCTTGCTGAGGCCGCGAGGAAATATCCGGGACGGTTCTATCACATGGCATCCCTGCCGTACCAGGATCCGGACGCAGCATGTGAAGAATTGGAGCGCTGCAAGAAAATGGGTGCTGTGGGCATCCAGATGTTCTCGAACGTGAATGGGGAGCCTGTTTTTCTGGAAAAGTTTCATCCCATCTACGAGATTGCCAATAAGTATGACATGCCTTTTCTGGTTCACCCTGCCGTTCCTCTCACAGCATCCGTCATGGATATGATGCGGCTGCCCTACCAGCTCTGGGGCTATACGCTAGACACGAGCATGGCGGTTATGAGCCTGATCTTCCAGGGTGTGTTTGCGAAATACCCAAAGCTCACCCTTGTCCATGGGCATCTGGGCGGCACGGTCCCCTATTTCGTGCGCCGGATACAGGATGCATATAAAGGCTATGGCAAGGAGTGGGGCATCGAGCTTAAGGAGCCGCCGGACGTTACGTACAAGAACAGGGTCTATCCTGATACCACCTCCTTTTACAAGCCGGCGATGAAATGCTGCCTCGAGTGGGTCGGTCCGCAGCAAATGATCATCGGGACAGACTATGCGCACCGGGTCGGTGATCCGGAAGGCGCTATCAGGGCGGTCAAGGAAGTGGGAGCTGAATATGGTCTTAAGTCGGATGAAGTAGATATGATTCTGGGTAAGAACGCAGAGAGGATCTTCCATCTGCCGCCTATGAAGAAATAGACAGAGAGTGTTACGAAGACGCGTGCCCGGTGCGGATGGCTCTCCTTCAACCATCCCACCGGGATCGTGTGCTTCACAGACGGCCCAGATCCCGTGAGGCAGTGATGCCTTCGATCGCGGGGCACCGAAACAGGCAACGAAGAGGGGTACTCGTGTCCAGCACGAGTTTATGCAGGAGGGCAGCCTGGCAGATCCGTAAAAAGAGAGGGAATGAATAAGGAGGTTACCATGTCCGACGAATGTAGCCTTGACGCCCATGATCGCAGCATTTCAAGTTTGAGGACGTTGCGTATGCCTGAGGACGGGGATATCTTCTGGTTCCGGGATGATCTCCACCAGCCCTACCCCATCTGTCCTTTGGGCATGACCACCATCCAGAAGCACCATGCCTGGGGCTACCACGTGGGTGCCGAGGTCACCAGGCTCCCTCCCTCCAAGGGTGGCCACGTAAAGATCTACAAGGGAAGAACCATGCTCGGGTTCGAAGCCCTTACCGACCCGGCCGAAGTCGCGCAACGGGCAGTCGAGTTTACGAAGCTCCTCGACTACGCGAGGCCCAACTGGGATACCTTCTACAATGGCTATATCGATGAGGTGAAACAGGGCCTTATCTATATGGCATCAGTCCATGACGGGTTTGCCGATACCGACCTCCACCAGGCCCTTCGCAGGAGTGAAGCCATCAACCGGAGGAACTGGGAGATCCACTTCATCCTCATGTATGTGGCAGATATGCTCTACTTCGGGTTTGAAGCCTTCTGCAAAGAACGCGGCCTTGCCGAAAAAGAGTTCGCGGTCATGCTGAAAGGCCTTGACACCATGGCCACGAGGACCGATACCGGCGTCTTTGAACTGGCCAAGCTTGCCGACACCTTGGGCATTGCCGATACTATCCTCTCCTCGGACGCCAAGGCCCTCCTCCCGGTCCTCGAGAAGGAACCAAAGGCTGTGCCCTGGCTCAGCGCCCTGCATGCCTTCCTTGATGCCTACGGTCACCGGATCACCGCCGGCCACCTGGATATCATCTTCCCCACCTGGATCGAGGAGCCCTCCCCTGTGCTGGATACGGTGAAGACCTACATCCCCAAAGTCCGCCAGGGCTGGGACATCAAGACTGAACGCCATGCTGCCCTCAAAGAAGCAGACCAGGCAGCCCAAGCCTTTATGGCGACCCTCACCCCCTCGGATCAGGACGCATTCACCAAGCAGCTCGCCATCGGCAGGAAGATCTACCGGTTTCAGGAGGACCACGGGTTCTATATCGACGGTGCCTCCACCGCAGGCCTCCACGATGTGGCCATGGCACTAGGCAGAAGGCTCACGCACTATGGCCTTTTTTCTGCTCCTGATGATGTTTTCTTCTTGAACTACTACGAGCTGGAAGAGACCCTTGCCCTGCTTGCCGAGAACAGAATCCCTGCCCTCTACCACTTCCACCGGCTCATACCTCCTCTTGTCAAAGAGCGGAGAAAGGGATGGGAATTGACTGCTACCCTCAAGGAAGCGCCTCTTACCCTGGGTAAGATCCCCGAGAAAGCAGAAGACCCTATTCTTGTCAAGGTCTTCGGCATGGTGGACGAGGTGCTCAAGGCCGGCAAGGTGGACGAGCTTCAGATGATGGATACCTTTGAAGGTTACCCCGGCTCGCCGGGTGTCGCCGAAGGGCTCGCCCGGGTGGTCACGAGCTTCGAAGCCTTCCCCACCCTCCAACCCGGGGAGATCCTCGTTTGCCCCTATACCGCCACTGCCTGGACCCCCCTCTTTCCCAAGATCAAGGCGGTCGTGACTGATACCGGCGGCATGCTCACCCACGCGGCCATCACCGCACGGGAATACCGCATCCCTGCGGTGGTGGGTACCTGGCGGGCAACCCGGTCGATCAAGGATGGGGACTACATACGGGTTGATGGGAACAGAGGGGTTGTGGAAGTGATGAAAAAAGCCTAAAATGTCTGTGTCTGTTTCGCAGTGCAAGTAAGGGGAGGCGAGCACTCCGGAAACAGGTTGCTGATCCGAGGGCATCGCCTCCTCTTTTCTCCGGTTTTTCAGGGACGACCAAGAGGAGATACTACTTTAGAGAAGGAGAAGAATGATGAAGTACGAGAAGCTTTTTCAACCGGTGACGATGCGAGGAGTGGTTTTTCCCAACCGGCTGCACCGCACGTCGATGGTCTCCGGATTGACAACGGAAAATGGTGATGTCACAGAGGATTTGATCACGCGATATCAGAGAGAGGCAAAAGGCGGTGTCGGGGCCATTGTTGTCGAGGCTGCAGTTATCATCCCGTCCAAGAGTCCTTACAACCTGCGAATCAGCGATGATAGCTTTGTGCCGGGCCTGACAAAGCTCGTCAAGGCCATTCGGGAAGTGAACAAGGAAACGAAAATAGGCGTGCAGATCATGCAGCACCTCAAGCTGGCCAGGTCAGGCTGGAGGCAGAAAGTGGAGGATTTCAAGCCTGAAGAGCTGCCCAAAATAGTCGAAGACCACGTTGCGGCGGCGAAGCGCGCACTCACGGCGGGCTTTGATTTTATAGAGGTCCACATGGCCCATGCCTATGTGCTCTCCTCTTTTCTTTCACGCTCCAACAAGCGCACAGACGGGTATGGTTCGACTTTACAGAACAGAATGAAACTGCCCATTGAAGTATTTCAAGCCGTGCGGAAGCTCGTCGGCGAGAACTACCCATTAGGAGTCAGGATAAACGGAGAAGATTTTGTTGTACAGGGAAACACCTCGGCCCAGAGCGGACGCATTGCTGCAAAATTCGCTGAACTCGGCGCTGATTACATCAGCGTTTCGGCAGGAAGCCGCTTTGAAGATGCCCTTACCCCTGCGGAAGGATACCCGCCGGATCCTATGTCTGGTTACAGCGGTCATCGCATGAGCCCATGGTTCTGGTGGCCGGACGGGTGCCACGTCTATCTGTCGGAGGCGATCAGGAAGAGTGTGCGTGGGGCAGGATTTCAGACGCCGGTCATCATAGCCGGCAAGATACGCGAGCCTGAGCACGCTGAAGAGATACTACGCGAGGAGAAGGCCGACATCATAGGACTTTGCAGGGCTCTTCTCTGCGACCCTGACTGGCCGATCAAGGCCAAAGAAGGAAGGGATAAAGAGATCGTACGCTGCGTAGCCTGCAACTGGTGCCTGGAGGCTGACTCGCGCTACGAAAAAGTGAACTGCGATCGGTGGCCGAAGCCGAGCATCGTTGCACCAGAGCCGTTCCTGCCGAGCACGGCAGGCGCCGGCACGTTCAAGAAAGAATACTTGTAAGAACAGGGCCCAAGGGGCCACGATTTCCGGGGCCTAACTGAAACAGTTAGATTGACAGTCACTATTGGCATTTGAACCCTCGTTGCCCTGAACCGTCGGGCCCTCGAAACCTGGAACCCTGATTGGAGCAAAATAGGGCTAGCAAGCAACACCCCGCGAAAGGAGATAAGCATGAATCCTGCTGACATTCCAAACCACAACGAAAAAGATGCCGCACTCTACACGAAGTACCGCTGGTGGATGGAGTTGCCACTGGGAGATCTCGTGGACAGGGCTGCAGATGTATTTCCTCGAAAAGAAGCAGTCGTAGATGACAGAGTGCGCATCACCTACAGTGCGCTTCGGGAGGGCGTAGATAGACTGGCCGTGGCTCTCATGAAACTCGGGATCGACAAGGGCGATGCTGTGCTGCTACAGCTTCCCAACTGGGCAGAGTATGTGTACGCATATTTTGCTCTGCAGAAGATCGGTGGAATTCCCGTTGTTCTGATCTCCGGGTATAAACAGCTGGAGGTCGGCCATCTTGGGCTTCTCACCCAGGCAAAGGCGTGGATCGTGCCGAAGGTTTATCGCAAGATGGAGTACACGACGTTTATAGGTGACGTCAGGGAGAAGAATCCGCAACTGGCTCACGTGATCTCGGTGCGCTCTGACAAGGAAGGAGCCCCCTTCACGGCAAGTCTGGAGAAACTGATGGCGCAACCGATAAGCCCGGCCGACAGAGAGGCGCTTGCGGCCCGGAGGCCTGACCCGGGCGCGGTCGCTCACATCATTCCTTCCGGCGGCACAACCGGACTTCCGAAGGGCATTCCCAGAACGCACAACGACTACCTCTGCAACGTGGAATATATGCACAAGGGATGGGAGATGAATACCGCGGATACGGCATTGATCGTCGTTCCTGTCGGTCACAATCTTGCGGTGCTCAACGTCGTTGGTTCGGTAATGTTCGGATTCAAGCTTGTTCTTCTTGACTCCACGCGGCCTGAAGATATCTGCGATGCTATTCAGACAGAAAAAGTGACGTACACGCCAATGGTGCCGAGCCTGACCAGAAGGATTCTCGAATCGGAGAAATTCGGCAGCTACGATTTGCACTCCCTGAAGAAAGTGTTGGGAGGCGGTGAACCGAGCACACCAGAGCTCGTGAGGGAGGTTTACAAAAAAATAGGTTGTACATACATAAACGAATTCGGCATGACGGAGGGGCTTGTCACCCGTACAGCGCTTGATGACGCCGTAGAAGTGATCTGCAACACCGTGGGAAGGCCGACCTGTCCTTACAACGACGTGAAGATTCTCGACGGCCACGGTAAGGAGTTGCCAAGAAACGTAGACGGCGAAATGGTCGTCAAAGGGCCAACGATCTTCGCCGGTTACGTCAAGAATCCGGAAGAGAACAAGAAGAGTTTCACTGCCGATGGTTATTTCAAGACGGGCGACATGGCACGGATCGACGATCAGGGAAACCTCAAGATCACGGGCCGCATAAAGGATCTCATCATCAGGGGAGGTGAGAACGTGAGCCCCGGGCAGGTAGAGGAACTGGTGGAGACGCATCCCTATGTCGCGGATGTCGCAGTTATCGGCATGCCCGATAAGGCCCTGGGCGAGAGAGTCTGCGCCTACGTGCGTTCCGTAACCGGTCAGACGCTGACCGAGAAGGAACTCCAGGCATTCATGGAGAGCAAGGGTGCCTCCAAGCTGCTTATTCCTGAGAAATTCGTTTTTGTTGACACGCTGCCCATGACTGAAGCGGGGAAGCACGACAAGAAAGCGTTGCGCGAGGACATAAAACGGAGAATAGCAGCCGGAGAGTAGAAGAGAAAAAGATTATAATGTAATTGTATAGAGGCCCTTTAACTATTAGAACAGAAGCAGCGGTTGTCCGGGCCGGAGTGGGAGGAAACTTATGTCAGGGCTGGCGCTCAAAAAGGGTAAATTATCATCCGCACTGCGGAAGAGATTAGATGAATATTACGCAAAGTGTACCGGTGTTGGCCCGTCATATATGGATGCGAAATGGCGACACTGGGCAGAGAGCCCAGACGTAATCGTATATCAGGTAAAAAACAGAGACAGCCTTGAGGGATGGATCGTGTACAACACGACCGCCAGCGCTGTGCTTGATATCGTCGCGGACATGGAGCAGCAGCCGACGCACGTGCTCTCAAACCTGATGGATGTGCTTGTGCGAGCTCAAACGCTTGTTTCCGCGGAAGTGCTCGTGTCTGACCAAGAGAAGTACGGGTGGCTCGTAGAGTATGGATTCCGTCCAACACGAACCCTCAGGACCGATGGATTCTCCTCTTTCAGAATGGATCTGAGCATACGCGTGCTCGCGGAAAAATTGAAAGGCCAGAAGCCGGTGAAGGCCTATCGAAAAAAGGAGAAGGTAGCTATCCAGCAGGTACCGCCTTCCCAGTGCTATGAAGAAATCAAAGCCGGACTGCAAGGTCTTCTGGACAAGCTTGGCGGCTTGAGGAAATTTGTCGCACCGGGGCAGCGGGTGGTCATCAAGCCCAACCTCGTGGCCGATCATGGGCTGATGAACGGTATCTACAAAGGTGGAGTTGTGACGGATGTACGGCTTGTCCGCGCGCTTATCGAACTTCTTCTTCCTGTTGCCGGCAAAGTGATCATTGCCGAAGGCTCTTCCATTAACCGCAGCGCGACTATGAAGATGTTTAACCTGTACGGATACGACAAATTAATAGACCTGGACCCGAAAAAGGTGAGTATCGTCGATCTGAACACTGATGACGCTGTCGCAAAAGCAGTGCCGGGCGGCAAGCGGATGCTCTCGAGAAGGGTGCCCGTCACCCTTGAGCAGGCGGATGTTATTATCAATATCCCGGTAATGAAGCTCCATTTCGCAGCGGTTGTCTCCCTCGCGGTCAAAAGCCTTCAGGGAACCATGCCTCCCCTTGAAAAATATATGAGCCATTTCTTTGGCCTGTGGCAGAACCTGATCAACATCCATCACCTGGTGAAACCAAGCCTGCACATCATAGACGGGCTTATTGCGCAGGAGGATTTCGGGCCGGTCTCAGGCATAGCCAAGCCGATGAACCTGTTGATCGCAGGGGCAAACCCCGTGGCTGTGGACGCCGTTACGATGCGCATTATGGGACTGGAGCCCTTAACTTCGCCACCGGTCTGGTTGGCCTACATGCAGGGCTTGGGGCCTGTGGAGCCGGAAAAGATAGAAACGGTGGGACCCCCGATCGATGGCCTGGTGAGCCCGTTCAAACAGCCGGAAATAAATCTTGCCAGCGGTCGGGATTTTGTTATCCATGCAGGCACGGCCTGTCCCGGTTGCGCGGGATACTTGCACTTTGCCGTTGCGAAACTGAGACGGCCTGACCCTGCTGACCCTTCGAGGCTGCTCATCGATCGTCCGTTCGAGCGCAAGGTGAATATCTACCTGGGTCCGACCACAGAGGATGGGATGAACCCGGATGAAACAAATGTCTTCCTCGGCATTTGCCAGCAGCACCATGCGCAGGACGGCAAGCATTTACCCGGGTGTCCGCCGCACGCGGAAGTGCTGCTCAATGGTATATTCAGCCTTTTTCCCGATGTGGAGCGGCCCAAGTATGCGGACAAGACCGAGGAGGCGAAGCTGGAGGAGATGCTCAAGGAAGTGCTCGCCTTACTCTAGGCGCAAATTCTGATGTCTAATTTCTAAATTCTAAACAATTTTCAAATATCGAATGCTCAAACCAGACCGGACCCCGATTACTTCTTGGAGGTCGATCATTTGGTTTTGTTTAGAGCTTAGACATTAGGATTTCGAATTTCTCCTCTTGGT
>Ga0335071_10004349_pt1 | contig 14785 bp, 13 predicted proteins | sample Lox_Sample_15_FD_206724 | JGI IMG/M metagenome (GOLD analysis project Ga0335071, IMG submission 206724) | Soil microbial communities from Loxahatchee National Wildlife Refuge, Florida, United States - Lox_Sample_1.5 | ecosystem: Environmental > Terrestrial > Soil > Wetlands | place: USA... | reverse complement strand
CAGGAGTCCAGGAATTATTACGGTGCCGATCGTGTACCAGAGCTTGATGACCGACGGGATCGCCAGGGAAAGACCGATAGAGAGTGCACCCGCAACGAGAAGTCCTGCCTTCGTCCAACCGACATCATTTCCACGTTGATCGTTCAGTCTCCACACAATGTCGCGGCCAAGCGTTGTCGCCGACACAAACATCAACGTGTTCAATGTCGACATGATCGTCGCGAACATTCCCACGTAGAAGAGCCCTTTAGCGATGGGCGGCAGCACCAGCTCCGCCAGAGCGGGATAGGCCATCACCGGCTGCTTAAGGTCAGGAATCGCCGCTCGAGCGTACAGTCCCGCGGTTGCAGTCATGGCATCGAAAATGAACCAGAAGAGGATCGACCAGAGGATCCCGCGCTTGGCCACTTTCGGAGTCTTCGCGGCATAACACCGCTGGTGAAATGACGGATCCACGAGCGTCCAGAGTGCGATGAAGAACCAGACGACCACGAACTGGATCGAGTTCCCGCCGTTCCAGGTCAGATGCAGTGGCGGGACATGCGTGCGGATGAAGTCGAAGCCGCCGAGCTTGTCGTACGAAAACGGGAGGATCACCGCGAAACAGGTGAACATCAGGATGAATTCGAAGACGTTCGTGTTCACATCCGAACGGAACCCGCCGGAATACAGATAGATCGTCGACGCAAGCGTCCCCACGATGACGCAGAAGAGATAGCCCCACCCTGTGAGAAGCTCGAGGAGGACGGCCGTCATGAGAATATACGGCGCCGGCGTCATGAGGAAGAACGTGAGCACCGCGCCGAGGACCGCCGTCGGCTTGCCGTAGGATGCGTGCAGCTTGTCGGGTATGGTCGCGAAATCGGTCTTCCGGATCCGTCCCGCGAGAAGAAATGCGAAGATGAACGCGAAGACGTAGTATGGCGCTCCCTGGACCACCCAGTTCGAGATGCCGTAGCGATAAGAGAATTCGCCTACGCCGAGAATCCCACCATACCACGACGACACAAGCGTCATCACGAAGATCGGCGTTGTAAGAGATCGTCCCGCGAGGAGATACTCGATCGTTTCCTTCCCTTGCTTCCGCGCGGTGAGGAAACCCACGGCGAGCACTCCGCCGAAATACAGGGCGATGATCGCATCATCAACAAGGCTGAAGGAAAACTGCATCAGTGGTCTCTTTTTGCCTTCCCCGCTCAGGCAATGCGGCGGGCTTGTTCGTGAAGGATGAGCACCAACATGTCGCCGGAATCGACGCGGATGCTGAACGGTGAGGATACCACGGTGTTGCTAACGGCTACGTCCCCGTGTTTGATCGTCGCATGCCGCAGAGGATATCGAAGGCCACGAAGCGTCACGCCGCGAAGCGTACTGAACGGGATGATGCTCACGGTCGATCCAACCGGAGCGGCAAAGCGCGCACGTCCTCGAACGGGGAAGCCGACCCAGCCGTCACCTGCCAGGGCAAGCTCCATTTTCCCGGCGTACTTCCAGAGCGTGACCATGTTCCCGAGGGTCATGTCCATCCGGCCGCCGGCAATCCCCGCAAGCGTGACGCGATGAAAGCCCTGTTCAACGCAGAAGTCGAGAGCTTTCTCCATGTCGGTATTGTCTTGTCGGGGGACACGAAGGATCAGCGACGACGCAAACGCCCGAAGCGTCACAGGAGAAACAGAATCCAGATCGCCAATGATCACGTCCGGAGCGATGCCCGCCGCGCGCGCCGCGTTGGCGCCTCCATCGGCGCAGACGAACAGATCATGTTCGCGCACCAGCCGGCGCAGGAGCCGCGCCATTGGCGCCAAACCATTGCATAGAAGGAGAACTGATATCGCTCGCGAAGCCATACGCGATCTCCGCTAGAGTTTGACCTGAAGGCCGAACAGGAAATTCCTCTCCGCCGCTGGGAAGAAGGTGTTCCCTTCGCCGCTTAATGTGTAGAGCCGGTCGAACAGATTGCGCACTTCCGCGCGAAGGCTGAGCGACGCATCGGAGACGAGCGGAACACGATACAGGAGCTCAAGATTGCACACGGTGAAGGCATCGTTTCTGTTGTCGGCGTTTTCGAAGTTGTCCGTGTAGAACGGTCCCACATACTTCAGGACGAACGCCGCCGACCAGTCGTGCTCGCTCCAGGTCAGTCGGAGGTTGGCGAGGAAGTCGGGAAATCCGGCAATCGGATTCCCATCGAGAGTGTGCATCAGCCCGTCGTCCCCCACCATGGCGTAGTGGATGAGGCGGTTCGTCGACCAGGTCGCGTTGCCTTCGCATGAGAGCCCCTCGAAGATTTTTATGTTCGATTCTAATTCCACGCCCACATGCCGCGACCTTCGAGCGTTTCCCGTCACCGGCTGCCCGAAGATGTCGACCCGCCCGCTTTTCACAAGCTCGTTGGTGAATTCCATCCAGTACACGTTCAGGCTGCCGAAGAGCCGATCAGAAGAATACTGGCCACCCAGCTCGAAGTCGAGGAGTTCCTCAGGCTTCGCAATCGGCTTGGTGAAATCATAACGGACCTGACCTCCCGTGGTATCCGCCTGGAACTCGGGCGTTGCTCCATAGTACGCTTCCTCGCCGGAGTAGAGGTCGTTCATGGTCGGTTCGCGCGATGTGTATGCGAGGGAGAAGTGCGCAGAAGTTCGTTCCGTCATGTTATAGTTGATCCCCACGCGCGGGTTCACAAAGAAATACGGAACCGTGAACGTGTTGCCGAGGAATTTCTCGTTCCGGATCCCGTAGGAATTCCACACGGCCTGCACGCTTCCCATGAGACTGACCGCATCGTTCAAGTGGTACAGTTCATTGCCATAGATGGACTCGATATTGCGCACACCGTTGTATTCGTAGAAGTGATAATCGGGATTGAAGTTCGCCGGAAGATTCTCCGCATAGACGATCTTTCCCCAATGCGTCGATCGGTGGAACCTCAGCTCCGCACCCAACGTGAGGCGGCCGGTCCCGTGATCGATGTCGACACGGGGGAGCCAGCCCCATTGAGCATTGCCGACGAAGGCGCGGACGATGGCATTGGAGGGGTTGCCGGAAGTGGGATAGCCATATGCCGTGCCGAGGCGGAGCATCGATGTATCCGCCCAGGAAGCGTCGTAGTCGAAATACCCGTCTCCGGAATAATAAAAGAGCGTGTTCGAGAGCGTCAGCGTCGGTGAGATTTTCCAGTCGTGCAGCAATTCGTAGTGAGGCTGGGAAAACGCTTCTGCCTCCTGGGGACGGCGATATGTCACGGAAGAATACTGCAGGCCGTCGGAAGTCGTCTCAAAATCCGATAGATTCTGCCGGCGAAGTTTCGGATCGTTGTTCGCGAACTTTGCGAGCCCGTTGTACGCAAGGCCGTCCTGAAGCGGCCCGCCGTAGAAGTGAAACCGGGTGGTCATCGACCCGTCGACTCTCACGGCGCCGAAGAAATACGAATTGAGATCGACCCAGGAACCCTGCCGGTAACCGTCGCTCGTAATCGTGCCCAAATGTCCGTAGAAACGGTAGTGCCCTGCGACGGCTCCCGACGTAAACGACGCGCTGAGTTTTTTCGTGGTGAGCGGCAGGGTCCGAGCGCTGTCGGCGTACTGCTGGAAGCCGAAATCCGATTCCAGCGTAATCCCCGGGGTCCCGCTGAAGGGATCGGTGATGAGATTGATCGAACCCCCGATAGCGGCGGGACCGTAGAAGTCGCTTCCGGCACCGCGTTGCACTTGAATTAAATTCGTGCTTGCCATCAGGTCGGGGAAATCGATCCAGTAGACGCCGTGGTCTTCGGGATCGTTCTGCGGGATGCCGTTTACCATCACGGAAATGCGACGCTGGTCGAATCCGCGAAGGTTGACGTAGTTGTAACCGATGCCATTCCCGTTTTCGGAATAGGTCGTAATCGAAGGAAGCTCGGAGAGCAGGACGGGGACATCCTGCATGGAATACCGTTCCTGGATCTCGGCAAGCTTCAAGTCGGTAAACGTCACCGGTGTCTCGCGAGCATGCGCCTGGGTGGCGGTCACTACAATAGGCGCCATAAGATAGACAGTGTCGGCTCTCTCCTGGGCCAGGGCGATGGGGCCGAGCGAGACCATTAAGACGATAGCCAGAAATGCTATCGAAACTCTACGGTGGGTCATGGCTTCTCCTCAAAAAAAACGCTCCGGGTTCAAGCCGGAGCGTGGGAAGAGTCGCCAAACAACGTTCATCTTCCGTTTTCCCTACGCTGGCATGACCCAGATCAGGTTCCAGGGTGTGATCTCAGTCCCGAGATTGTCGGATCGGGACACCCCTAACGGAAACGTGGATAATATAGGAGTCCGGGGGGAATATTCCAAATAGGATAGGTCGCGTGTCAGACTTCTGAGTCGCACTTTTGAGTCAGACTAGCGAATCTCTCAACAGGTTCGATGCCTTTCCCTTCACGTCCCGGCATCTGACCGGCGATTTTTCCATATTCCCTCAACTCTTGAGGCCTCTGCCCCCTATGCCGGAACTGCCCGATCTGTTGTATATCAAAGAGAACCTCGATCGCGTGATCGTCGGCGTTTCCGTGAAGGAGGTCACCGTGGCAAAGCCGGTCGTTGTGCGCAACACCCTCCCAAGGTCGATCAACGAGGCTCTCAGGGGAGCCACTCTTCAAGGGCTCGAGATTCACGGACCGTTCCTGAAGTTCTCGTTCCCGCCGGATGTCGACATCGTCGTAAACTTGATGCTTGCAGGCCGACTGCAAGTGCAACACCCCGGCGAAAAAGGACTCGGGCATCGCTGTCTCGCTCTCGGTTTCGACAACGGCATCACGCTCAATCTCTGCGACGACCAAACGATGGCGAAAGTCTACGTCGTCAATCACGGAGAATTCCGCGCCATCCCGGCGTACGATAATCAGGGAGTTGACATTCTTGATCCGAAGTTCACCATGGAGAAATTCGAAACACTCGTTGCGAAGCACCGTCGCAAACAGGTGCGGGTGCTGATCAATGATCACACCGTGCTGAGCAGCATTGGCAACGCGTACGCCGACGAGATTTTGTTCGACGCCGGGATCCATCCGAAGACCATCGTTTCCCGTCTTTCCCCCGAAGATGTCCGGAGGCTGTACACTTCCATCGGCGGCGTGATGCGGTGGGGCGCGGAGCAAGTGCGACTCTCCGCACAACCGATCCAGATCAAAGTGCGAGACCATATGCGCGTTCGGAACCGGCACGGTGAGCCCTGCCCGCGCTGCGGGACGAAGATCCGTCGGGAAGGGGTTCACGGTCATGACGTCTTCTTCTGCCCTCAATGCCAGCCGGCCACGCGCGCGCTCTTTATTGATTGGCGGAAGCAATAGTCGGAAAATAGCCATATATTGCAGGGTAGGGCCTTGAGAGCAAGGATCAGCAGACAGTCGACCGCGGACAATTGACCGTGAATCGTCAAGAGAAGTCCATGCAATGATCCTTCTGCATACTTCCTACTTCCCACTCCCCGCGACACCATAGCAAGATTCGATCATGAACTCAGCCTCCCAGGAAAAACGGGCAATGCTTCGTCATACCGTCGCAACGCTTGCCTATCGCGGCGGGAAAGTCGTGAGCAACGCCCCTCGGGGCTTTGCCAATTTCCGCATCGCACCATCTTCCCGAACGGCCGGGCAAATTCTGGCGCACGTCGGGGACCTTCTGGATTGGGCGTTCTGCCTGGCGAAAGGAAAGCACGAATGGCATGACTCGAAACCGCTCGAGTGGGAACAGGAGGTCGACCGATTTTTCCACGGCCTGAAGTTATTCGACGACTATCTCGCCTCAACGCTTCCGCTCGGGTTCAGTGAGGAGCAACTGTTTCAGGGACCCGTCGCCGATGCGCTGACACACATCGGCCAGATCGCGATGTTGCGGCGAGCGGCGGAAGCTCCCGTCAAGGGGGAGAACTACTTCAAGGCGGAGATCCTCACGGGCCGCGTGGGCCCGGACCAATCGACCAGGCGTGTCGAATTCGACTGACAACCGCTCTTTGTCTACTTCCCGAGGCACTGTCATGCAACTCCACGAGATCCTCCACAATCAGGGACAGAGCATTCTTGCTTCCGCCATGGAGGCGATGCAAAAGGTCCATGCACGGCACTACGATCAGGCCGGAGCAGCGCATACGCATCAGCGGCTCAAGGCATTGTTCACCCTCATCGTAAGGGGGATCAAGGATCGGAACCTGACGCCGATGGTCAACCACGCCGAGGCCATTGCCATCGAGCGATTCAGCGCGGGCTACGACCTGTGGGAGGTGCAGTCGGCGTTCAACGTCCTTGAGGAATCCATCTGGCAGCATATTCTCCGCGAGCTCCCCGCCGGCCAATACGCGGAAGCCCTCGGTCTCATCAGCACGATCCTCGGTGCGGGGAAGGACGCTCTCGCCAGAAGGTATGTGGCCATGGCGATGAAAGGCAACACCGCGACTTTCAATCTCCAATCGCTGTTCAGCGGCACCGAATATGGAAGCGAGACGATCTCGAGCGGCCCGTCCCCGCAAAGTGAATAGCAGAAAGAATCACCACCGAACGCACTTCACCACACGCACGCAAGGCGCACCATGTTTCGCACAATAGACGAATTCGTCCACATCTGGTCGCACGAATTCGAATCCACGCAAAAGATCTTCAAGCACATCACCGACAAGAGCCTTTCTCAGGCCGTCGTACCCGGAGGTCGGACCATCGGGATTCTGGCATGGCACATTGTGACAACGATCCCGGAGATGATGAACCGGACGGGACTCTCCATTCCCATGCCGGGCGAAGAAGAACATCCTCCTGCCAGGGCAAAGGAGATCTTCGACGCGTACAACACGGTGGCTGCCGCGCTTCTTGAGACGGTGCGCGACAAGTGGACCGACGCATCGTTGATGATCGAGGACGACATGTACGGTGAGAAATGGAAACGTGGCGATACCCTTTCCGCCCTGGTTTTTCACCAGGTCCATCACCGCGCGCAGATCACCGTCCTCATGCGCCAGGCGGGCCTCCGGGTTCCCGGCATGTACGGGCCGTCCAGGGAGCAGTGGGCGGCCATGGGAATGAACCCGCCAGCGTAACTCACTTGGACGATAATCACGGAGATCCGGATATGCTGCACCGCACTTTCCTGACCGGCGTCGCAGGCCTGCTACTCTTGGCATTCGTCAATGTCTCACCATCTTCCGCTCAGGACGGCACCGGACTGTCCCCATCGCTCCTGCGCGAACTTCGTTCCAGCTGTCCGGACGATGGGGCGTTCCGATCCGCATACAATGCGCTTTCCCAGAACGACGGGGCGAAGATCACCCTCAACAGGGACCGGATTAACACCATCGACGACTATTACTCGAATCGTCTGAAGGACGAGGCTGTCACCGATCAGAAGTCGAGCGGACGATGCTGGATGTTCTCCGGGCTCAACACCCTCCGTCCCTCTGCCAGGAAGTCACTCGGCATCTCCGAGATTGAATTCTCCGAGAGCTATATCTTCTTTTATGATAAGCTCGAAAAGGCCAACGTCTATCTCGAAGCGATGGCGCGCTACCGTGACCGGCCCATCTCGGATCGGATTGTGGAATTCATGTTTCGTGAACCGGTGCAGGACGGGGGCAATTGGCTCGGATTTATCGAGTTGATCAAGAAGTACGGCGTCGTACCAAAAGAGGTCATGCCCGAGACCTTCAGCTCCTCCAACTCCGGTCAGGTCAACCACGTGCTCAACGTTCGTTTGCGCCAATACGGTCTCCGCATCCGCGGCGCAAAGGACGAGCGCGAAATCGCCGGCCTGCGCGCGCAAGCCCTGAAGGACGTCTACAAGATCCTTGCGCTGAACTTCGGCCTGCCGCCTCAACAGTTCCCGTGGCGCTACGAGAAGAGCGACAAATCGTTGAGCCCTCTCCGCAACTATACCCCTCAGGAGTTTTTCAAACAATACGTCAGCATCGATCTTGACGACTACGTTGCGCTCTACTCCATCCCGACGCTCCCCTTCTACGCGAAGTACGAGATCGAACTGGATAAGGCAGTGGAAGATCGTCCGACAATGTATTTCGTCAATGTTCCCCTGGACCGGTTGAAGAGTCTCGCGCTCGCCATGATCCTGCACAGTGAGCCCGTGTGGTTCGGCTGCGACGTCGGCAAGGAATCCAATATCGACAGCGGAACGCTTACGACCGACATCAACGACTACGGCTCCCTCTACGGCATGGATTTCACCATGTCGAGGGAGGAACTGTTCCAGACCTACCAGAGCATCCCAACGCACAATATGGTGCTTTTGGGTGTTGATACAGTGGCGGGCCGACCGGGCAAGTGGCTCGTGGAGAACTCCTGGGGAGAGAAAGCGGGGAAGAAAGGCTATCTTCGCATGACCGATGACTGGTTTGACAAGTACGTGCAGATCGCCGTCATCAAGAAGGAATTTCTTCAGAAGGATATTCTCGGCGTCCTCGACCAGCACCCGACCCGGCTCCCTCCCTGGGACCCGATGTTTCGCGGACAATAGGCAACGACGGCCATTCTTAGGATGTTCCACCAGAAGCGATGACATTTCAGGGGATTCTCGAAATTGAAGGCGGCCGGGGCGGGTTCGTGCGAACGCGTTCCTTGACCGTCGCGAGCAGGCCGACCGACCCGTATGTGACCTCGGCGTCGATCGCACGATTCTCGCTCCGTGAGGGTGTGTTCCTTGAGGGAGATGCGGAGGAGCGGCGGGGAAAGAGCCCTCACGTCCGCACGATCGCGAGCGTGAACGGCGTCGCGCCTGAGGTCTGGAAGGCGTTTCCTGAGGTGAGCCAGCACGAACCGGTCTCGCCCCACGAGGCGCTCCGCCTTGAAGGCCCCGGATGCAACGTGTCGATGCGTCTTGTCGGGCTCTTTTGCCCGATCGGCAAGGGCCAGCGCGCCCTCATCGTGTCACCGCCGAAAGCCGGCAAGACCATTCTCCTGCAGCACCTCGCCCACGCCGTCAGCACGTTCAATCCCGAGATCGATCTTATCGTCCTCCTGGTGGACGAGCGCCCGGAAGAGCTGACGGAAATGAAGCGCGCGATCCGCGGCGAAGTCTTCGGCAGCTCGAGCGACACCGAGCGCGGGGACCAGGTCCGTCTGGCGAAACTGGTGCTCGAATACGCGAAGCGGAAAGTCGAGACCGGCCGCGATGTCGTCCTCCTTCTCGATTCCCTCACGCGCCTGGGCCGGGCGTTCAATATTCACCAGCGCGGGAGCGGCCGGACGATGTCGGGCGGCGTGGATGCGCGCGCCCTGGAGATCCCCAAACGGATCTTCGGCGCCGCACGGAAACTCGAGGACGCAGGCTCGCTCACGATCATCGCCACGGCACTGATCGAAACGAACTCCCGGATGGACGAACTGATCTTCCAGGAGTTCAAGGGAACAGGGAACATGGAATTGGTGTTGGATCGGAAACTCGCGGAAGAGCGACTCTTCCCCGCCATCAACCTGTCATTGTCGGGGACCCGGCGGGAAGAGCTCCTCTTCGGTGGTGAAGCGTCGCGCTATCAGAACCTCCGTCGTTCGATTGCGCGTTTGAATCCCCGCGAGGCTCTGCTGGCCGTTCTCCGACTCACGGGAAAATACCCGACCAACGAGGAACTCGTCTCACGATTCTGACCGCGCCGATTCCAGCATGCATACGACGTCGTTGACCCTGGCCACACCGCGCGACTTCCACTTCTGGCGGACCGCGTTCAGCCACGGCTGGTGTTCGCTCCCGCCGTTTTCCTTCGACCCCGATAAGAAGACGCTTTCGCGGACGCTGGAACTCGCCGGCGGCTCGATCGTCGACTGCACGCTGCGCGACGCCTCGCATGGCGTTTCCATCGCCGTGACTTCAGAGAGCGCACTCACTCCTTCCGACCGGAAGGAGATCCGCACGACTCTGGCGTCGTGCCTCGAGCTGAATTTCGACCTCGCGGGCTTCTACCGCCATGCATCGCGGTTCCCCGAATTCCGATGGATCCCGAAATCCGGCAGCGGGAGAATGCTCCGTTGCCCGACGGTCTTCGAAGACGCCCTCAAGATCATCTGCACCACGAATTGCACGTGGGCCCTGACGACGATCATGGTCACAAACCTGACACGCACGGCGGGACACACGCAGGACGGTACTCACTACAGCTTCCCGTCAGCGACAGCCGTCTCCGCTCTTTCTGAACGCGAATTGCGACAGCAGTGCAAGACCGGTTACCGTGCACCGTTCATCAAGGAATTTGCGGGCAGAGTGGCATCGGGAGAACTCGATGTGGAGAGCTGGCGGGCGTCAGACCAGCCGACGCCGGAGCTGATCGAGGAAATCGGCGCCATCAAGGGGATGGGGCCGTACGCTGTGGGGAACATGCTGCGACTTCTCTACCGTCACGATTCACTCGCACTGGACTCCTGGGTGCGGAGTCAGTTCTTTCGACTGCACAAGAAGGGGAGAAAGGTGAATGACCGGGTGATCGAGCGTCACTATGAGAAGTACGGCGAATGGCGCGGGCTCATGTTCTGGCTCGAAATGGTCCGCCACTGGCACGATGGGAAATTCCGCCTTTAGGAGGCCCCGGAGAAACGGAAACGGCGGCCGTGTGAGGGCCGCCGCTGAACCGGACACAAAATTGCCGGTGACATCCTGCGATTAGTCTCCGATGCACGTGCCGACGGCACGCGCGGCGAACAGCAGCTGGGAATCCATGGGCACCACGCGCTGCTTGCCGACCGCGTCCTTCAACGGGACGGTGCTTACCTGATCTCGTTGGAGACTTGTCATGACGCCGAATTCCCCGTTCGAAGCGGCCTGAAGTGCGACCGTACCGAAGCGGGTGGCAAGGATCCGATCGTACGGCGTGGGACTTCCGCCGCGCTGGACATGGCCGAGGACCGTCACGCGGGTCTCGAGACCGGTTTCATCCTCGATCCGTTTGGCCACCAATTCACCGATGCCGCCCAGGCGGACGGGGTCCGTGCGCTTGACATCCATCTCCTTGACCGCGAGCTGACCGTCTTTCGGATGCGCTCCTTCGGCGACGCAGACGATGCTGAACTTCGCGCCCTTGCTTCTCTTCAACACGGACTCGAAAATCTTGTCCCACGAGAAGGGAATTTCAGGAATCAGAATAATGTCAGCACCTCCGGCAACTCCTGAACCCAGGGCGATCCAGCCGGCATAACGCCCCATCGTTTCCACGACGATCACACGATGGTGGGCGGAGGCGGTGGTCTGCAGCCGGTCGATCGCTTCCGTCGCAACGGCGCGGGCAGAGTCGTGGCCGAACGTGATGTCGGTGGCGTCAAGATCATTGTCGATGGTCTTCGGGACGCCGATAACGTTCAGCCCCATTTCCGAAAGTTTGTGGGCGATGGTCATCGTGCCGTCGCCGCCGATCGCGATCAGACAGTCGAGCTGCCAGTTCCTGTAGTGAGAGAGGACCTGATCCGAGGCATCGATGATCCTGATGTTGCCTCGCTCTCCCATGGGGAAATGAAACGGGTCCCCTTTGTTTGATGTTCCGAGAATGGTCCCCCCCTGATTGATGATCCCGAGAACATCAATAGGGGTAAGCTCGTGTGCCCGTCCCTCAACGAACCCTTCATATCCGTCCTGAATGCCGATGACCTTTGTCCCAAAATGCGCCATTGCGGGTTTGGCGACACTGCGGATAACCGCGTTCAGGCCCGGACAATCCCCTCCTCCGGTGAGTATGCCGATTTTGCGAAGTTTGTGCGCTGCCATGATATGGTGTACGATTCCCTTCCGAGATAATGGACATTTTTCACTACATCATCATAATATAGCCAATTTCCCAGACCGAGTAAATACGGTTGCTTGCGTATAAGGGAAAATCCTTTAACTTGAGGACAAACCCCCGAATGTCTCTCCTAGCCGAGTACAAAAATTCTCTTAAGTTGGCCGAAGTTGAAGAACCGCTCGATCTCGTGCTTTATCGACCTCCGGCGTTTCTCCTGGTTAAGGCCATCTATCGTCTCCCGATCACCCCGAACCAGGTGACCTTCTTCTCCCTCCTGGCGGGTCTCGCCAGCGCCTGGTGCTTCGCCCGGGGGACGGTCCCATCGTTTGTCTTCGCCGGAATCTGGTATGCGGTGGCAAACGTCCTCGACTGCGCCGACGGCATGCTGGCGCGACTGCAGAACAGCGGCTCGCCGTTCGGACGGCTGGTGGATGGGATCGTCGATTGGGTGACGAGCGTGGCGATTTTCATCGGAGTGGGAATCGGCCTCACCGCCATCACGGGCAATCCGATGATGTGGTGGGTTGCCGCCGCAGGCGGTTTCACGTCCGCGTTCCATGCGATTGTCTTCGACTCCCAGCAACAGGCGTATATCGCCGCGATACGCGGCAAGGAGAATTTCCTCGGGTCCGAGCTTGAGCGCGCGCGCGAAGAGTTGAATGCCACGGGAACCGCGCGCGTATGGGTCGGGAAACGCCTTGCGCTCCGGTTCTATCTCGCGTACATGCACGTCCAGAAAACGTCCCGTCTCTCTCCCGCTCCCGGTCCAAGTGCTTCCCCGGAGGTGTACCGGCGTTTCAACCTGACGGCAATGCGATGGTGGACGCTCCTGGGTGCAACGACCAACAGAAGCGGCCTGATTGTCGCAGCGTTGTTTGGCAGGCCCGATCTGTTCTGCTGGATTGTCGCGATCGCGGGAAACCTCTACCTGATGTTCATGCTCCTGTGGCAACGACGAATTCGACGAAGGATGGCGCGATCCCTCGAACGTGATTCCCAGGGGGACCAGGGGTCCGTCAATAGGGAATATACACTTTCTGCAATGGGGTCAGGTTATGATCAAGATCTATCTCGATAGGAACGAAAACCAGTATGGGCCGGCACCAGGGTGCTACGAGGCCCTCCACAAGGCCAATCTCGAACAACTGAGTCTCTATTCGCGCGCCTACGCGGCCGGCATCAAAAGCGATCTCTCCGCCCGCCTCAGCGCCCAATTCCACATCCCCGAAGAACGTGTCCTCCTGAGCTATGGCAGTGAAGACATGCTCAAGCAGGTGGTCCATTGCTATCTCCATCAGGGAGAAGTGATCCTGCTCCCGGCGCATTCCTGGTGGTACTACAAGTCGGTCGCGAAGGAGGTCAATGGCCGCGAGATCCTGTATGCCATCCGTGAACGCGACGGGCGATTTGATCACGATGTGGACGATATTCTATCGCTCTATTCTCGTCATCACCCGAAGGTCATCCTGATCGCCTCCCCGAACAATCCGACGGGCAACACCCTTCCCCCTGATGCGCTTCTTCGCATTGTGCAGCACTGTACGGACTCGGTCATCGTTCTCGACGAGGCCTATTACGGATTCGGGCCGGAAGGGAATGGAGATCTCGAGAAGCTGCTCGCACTCCATCGGCGGCTCCTGATCCTCAGGACATTCTCCAAGTACTACGCCCTCGCCGGCCTGCGGATCGGGTATGCCTGTGCGGGAGAAGATCTCCATCAGCTCATCGCGTTCAGCGCGCGATACCTTGGGTTCAACCAACTCACGGAGCGAATCGCCCTGGCTGCACTGGATGAACCCGACTACTACGCCTCCATCGCCCGGGCGATGCGTGAAGACCTTCAGCTCTACATACGCGACCTTGGCAGAATCGAGGGCTTCCGTCCGTTCCCGTCCGAAGCAAATTTCCTCCTTGTAAGATATCCCCGGCAATTCAAAGCTCCGCTGAAGAAGGGACTCGAGGATCGGGGCGTCATCGTCAAGTTCCTCGATGATCCCGGCCTTGAGGACTGCATTCGCATTACCATCGGCACGCGGGAGCAAAACGCGGTCGTGAGAGAAGCGTTTCATGCCGTCGCCACCGGGACGCTGCATCTCGCTCTTCTGTCCCCCGATATGATCTCCGCTCCATGACGGGGATCATCCTCGCTGCAGGGGTCGGGTCGCGCCTCCGACCCCTGACGGAAACCTGTCCCAAGTGTTTGCTTCCTGTCGGCTCGGAAGGTCTGCTCCCGCGCACTCTCCGGGCCCTTCAGGCGGCCGGTATAGCCGAATGCGTTCTTGTCACGGGTCATCTCCGTGCAATGGTTGAGGATGCCGTTCACGGAATGCGGTTGTCCATGCCTGTGCGGTTTGTCCACAATCACGACTTTGAGACCACGAACAACAATGCCTCGCTGTGGCTGGCCGGGACAGTCACGGGCCGATCCGACATCCTCGTCCTGGACTCCGACATTCTTTTCGATCATCGGCTTCTCCCCCTTCTTCTTTCCTCGACCGCACCCAACGCTTTGCTGATGCGGGAAGACTGCAATCTCGGACGGGAAGAGATCAAGGTCATAGTGGAGAACGGACGCGTTCTGCAGATCGGCAAGGAGGTCGAGGAAAGCCGTGCCGTGGGAGAGTCGATCGGGATTGAGAAGTTTTCTGCGGACACGGCGCGGACCTTGTTTTCGACGCTGGAGCGCCGGAGAACGATCAACGAGTTCTACGAGGCTTCGTTCCAGGAGATCATCGACGGAGGGGCGAACATCGCCGCCGTTCCGACACAGGGCCTTCCCTGCATGGAGATCGACACGTCCGACGATCTTGCCGCCGCCACGAAGATGGCAGCCGCGCTGGGAATATGAATGCACCTCAACCTTACGCGTATGCGCGTTCAGTGAAGTCCGACCTCTCGGACGAACTGATCAATCGCTCTCTCATCCGCCCCCTCGCCGGCATTGTTGTACGCCTGTGTTATCCCACCCGTGTCACACCGAATCAGCTTACGGCGGCGGCAATCCTCGCCGGACTCTGCTGCGCCGCGGCATTCTTCCCCGGTTCGCCTTCGCTCAACGCGC
>Ga0335071_10004347_pt1 | contig 14791 bp, 14 predicted proteins | sample Lox_Sample_15_FD_206724 | JGI IMG/M metagenome (GOLD analysis project Ga0335071, IMG submission 206724) | Soil microbial communities from Loxahatchee National Wildlife Refuge, Florida, United States - Lox_Sample_1.5 | ecosystem: Environmental > Terrestrial > Soil > Wetlands | place: USA... | reverse complement strand
CACCGAACCCGCCGAAGCCGCCACCGCCGCCCCCGCCCCAGCTGCCCCCACCGCCGCCCCAGCCGCCGCCGCTCCCCCAGCCGCCCCACCGGTTGCGACGGGACATGGCGCTCCCCAGGAGGAGCCCGGGCAGGAGTCCGGAGCGGAGGCCCGCGAAGAGCAGCATCAGGGCGACGATGACGATGAAGGGGATCGGCGACTGGCCCACGTCCCGGCCCGAGGGCTCATTCACCGGGGGCGTGGTGCTCGAGTCGAGGGTGACGTTGAACCCCTGCGCGAGACGCTGGGCCACGAGCTGCGTGGCGTGCACCAGCGCGTCGCCGTAGTCCTCCCGGGCCAGCTCGGGCGTCACCTCGTCGCGGATCCGGCCCGCCTCCGCGTCGGTGACGATCCCCTCGCTCTGCAGGCCCGTCGCGATCCAGAATTTTCCCGTGCCGGCCCGGTGATTCTGGCGGGGCACCAAGAGAATCACGATCCCCCGGTTGCGGACCGTATCACCCGGATTCCCCTTCGCCCCGACGCCCCAGGCCCGGCCGATCTGCAGGGCCACGTCCCCGGCGTCGCGGCCCTGGAGGCTCGACAGGGTCACCACGGCGATCTCCGCCTTGGTCCTGGCCTTCAGGTCCTGGATGGTCGCCGTCATGCGGCTGATGGAGCCGGCGTCGAGCACGCCCGCGAAATCGCTCACGTACCCGGTGGGCGCGGGGATGGTGAGCGTCTGGAGGATCAGAGCGATCCGGTGAAGCCAGGAGAGGATCACGGCCCGAAAACTACGCTGTCGCGGCCGGAATGGTGTCAGTCCGCCCCGGGCGCGCTTGACTCGGGCGGCGCGGCCCCCCCAAGATGCAGCCGGGAAAAGAGTTCGGCCCCTTCAACCGAAAGGAATCCGTGCGCGGTATCCGCTTTGTTACAGTGTCGCTCCTTGCTCTGGCCGCCGCCGCGCCGGGGCGCGGCCAGCAGGCCGACGGAGCCGCCCAGCGTTCCCAGGGCGCGCGCACCGCGCCGGTCACCGTGTATGAAATGGCCGATTTCCAGTGCCCCGCCTGCCGGGCGTTCGCGATCACCGAGCTTCCCAGAGTGGAGCACGACTACATCCAGACCGGCAAGGTCCACTGGGTGTTCATCAACCTTCCGCTGACGAGCATCCACAAGAACACCATCCCGGCCGCCGAGGTGGCGATGTGCGCGGCCCGGCAGGGGAAGTTCTGGCCCATGCACGATCTGCTGTACCACCACCAGGATGAGTGGGCGGACCTCGATGCGCCGCTGCCGTACCTGTACGGACTCGGCGACTCTCTTCATCTCTCACAGCCGGCCTTGCGAACCTGCGTCGAGGGGCACGCGACCCGGCCCGCCATCGACGCCGATGCGGCCAGTGCGGCCCGGGCCGGCGCGCACGCCACGCCCTCCTTCTACATCGAGGGCGGGTTGCTGGAGGGCGCTCCGCCGTACGCCGTGCTCCAGACGGTACTCGACTCGATCTACACCGCGAAGACCGCCCACCCCGGCACCTGAATGGCGCGGGGCCCGTCGCTGTGGTACCGGCTGGGCATCAGGACGGTGGCGGGCGTCGCCCCGGTGGCCGCCCGCTTCGCGCCCAAGCTCGCGCGGGGTCTGGAAGGACGGCGGGAGCTCGCGGCTCGGCTGGCCGCCTGGGGCGAGCGCGCGCGGGATCCCCGCCGCCCCCTCGTGTGGATTCACGCGCCGTCGGTCGGCGAGGGACTGCAGGCCAAGCCCGTCGTCGAGATGCTCCGCGCGACGCGCCCCGACTGGCAGCTGGCGTACACGTTCTTCTCGCCGTCGGCGGAGCGGCTGGCGCAGAGTCTGCCGGCGGACATCGCCGATTACCTCCCGTGGGACCGCCCCGCCGCCATCCGCGCCGCGCTCGACGCGCTGCGGCCGTCGGCGCTGATCTTCTCCAAGCTCGACGTCTGGCCGGAGCTCACTCTCGGCGCCGCGGCCCGGGGGGTGAAGCTGGGCCTGATCTCGGCGACCGTGTCCCCCTCGAGCTCCCGGCTCCGCTGGCCCGCCCGTGGCTGGGCCCGACCGGCCTACGAAGCGCTCGACCGGATCGGGGCGATCAGCCAGGACGACGCCGGCCGGCTGGAGCGGCTGGGCGCCCGCCCCGGCGCGGTCACCATCACCGGGGACACGCGCTACGACAGCGTGCTCGAGCGGGCCGAGCGCCTCGACCCGACCGGGGACGCGCTGGCGCGGCTCGCCGTGCCCGGCGGCGGCGCCTACACGCTGGTGGCGGGATCGACGTGGCCCGCGGACGAAGCGGTCCTGCTTCCCGCGTTCGCCGACCTCCGCATCCAGCTTCCGGCGGCCCGGCTGGTGCTGGCACCCCATGAACCGAACCCCGACCACCTGGCCGGCATCGCGACCCGCGCGGAGGCGGCCGGCCTGCCCCGCCCGGTCCGGCTCTCCCAGCTCGCGCCGGGCGGCTCGGCCCCGCTGATCGTGGTGGACCGGGTGGGGATCCTGGCGGATCTCTACGCCGCCGCCGACGTGGCGTTCGTCGGCGGAGCGTACCACCGGGCCGGGCTCCACTCGGTGCTCGAGCCCTCGGCGTTCGCCATCCCGGTGATTTTCGGGCCCCGCTGGCAGATGAGCCGGGACGCCGGACTGCTCCTGAAGGCGGGAGGCGCCGTGACGCTGCCCGAAGACGGGCGCAAGGCGCTGGTGGGAAGGCTCTCGGTCTGGCATCACGACACCGCCGCGCGGCGAACGGCGGGGCTCGCGGCGCGGCGGGTGGTGGAAGAAGGACGTGGAGCGGCGGAGCGGACCGCCGCGCTGGTGCGGGGGCTCTTGGACTAGTGGGAGGCGGTGGGCGCCGGGCCGGCGCCGGCCCCGCCCACGATCTGGCCTTCGAACGTCACGGACCGGGGGGACACGAAGCCCGCGGTGATCACCGTGAACAGCAGGTCGCTCCAGGTCATCCGCGAATGGATCCGCACCCGGGTCAAGGACGCCCCGGCGCCGAGCTGGCCGGCGAAGAGATCTTCGAGGTTCGGCTCACTGGCCGTCACCAATCCCCACAAGACGAACACGGGGTGCTTGGTCACCCGGAACGGGGTGCCCGCGGGCGCCTGGCTCGAGTCCGCCAGGGTGACCGGTACGCCGAGGCGCGTGGCGTCGTATGTGGTGGCGCAGGCGGACGCGCCGAGGAGCAGCGCCAGAACAGCGAACGGGGTCAGGGGTCGCACGGGTCTCCCGAAATGGTTTGGGGCGCGCCCTGGTGTACGGAGGGGCGCGCCCCAAAGGTAAAGACGGCCTGCGTGAATGTGAACGGCCTACATCCCGAGCGGCACTTTCAGCGCCAGGTGGACGCCGATGCCGAAGATACCGACGTTCCCGCCGGAGACCTTGGTGAGGTCGTAGGCCAGGTGCACGCCGAGCATCCCGAAGCCGACGTTGGCGCCGACCGCGAATCCGAAATTCGTGCTGCTGGCGCCGGCGATGGGGCCGATGGAGCCGACCTTCTGGTACCGGATACCGGGGGAGACGTAGGGCTCGATGCTGATTCCGGGCATGGGCAAGGTGACGCCGATGCCGACCGCTCCGGTGACGTTGGTGTAGCCGACGCCCGACACCGAGGCGTGGGCGGCCCCGCCCTGGATGTTGATCTTGACCGGCACCAGCGGCCCGCCGATGACGCGGAACGCGAGGTCGCCGCCGTAGGACGTGACGCTCGAGCCGCCGCTGGGCTTGTCGCTGGCCAGGCCGGCGGTCACCGACAGGGTGCCGAGACCGAGGGTCGCGCGGCCGCCGAAGGCCGAGCCCGAGCCGCCGTTGTTGTCCGGCTTGCCGTAGTCGCCGGAAATGGTGAGCCCGGTGCCGCCCGACGGGCTGTTCCACACCGGCATGCCGATCAGCTGGGCCGATGCCGGGGCCGCCGCGCCGATCGCCAACGCTACCAGAAGCCATTCGCGTTTCATGAGTGCCCTCCGCACTGGTGAATCGCCGCGAGACCGGATGGTCCGGACCCGTCAGGGGTCTAACCCCGCCCAACGGTAGGAAGTCACTGGGGGAAAATCAACAGACGCAGGTAGTTAGTCGGTTAGACGGCCAGGAACCCCAGCGAGGAGGAGCCCTAACCGTCTAACCGACTAACAACTAACCGACTAGCGAATGGGGATACACGAATCCACCGTGCGAGTTCCCTGGATCAGGCGGTTCGGGCCTCCCCCGCCACCACCCTGACCGTATCCTGAAGGACCTGCAGGAATCCGCCACTCACCTGGAACCGGCTGGTGGTGGCGCCCTGTTTCACGGCCAGCACGCCGTTCCCGAGCAGCGTCATGAACGGCGCGTGCCGGGGGAGAATGCCCACCTCGCCGTCGAAGGCGGGCGCCACGACTTGATCGGCGTCGCCGTCGAAGACCGACTGTTCCGGAGAGATCACCACGACCCGCATCAGGCGCCCGCCATCTTCTTGGACTGGGCCACCACGTCGTCGATGCCGCCCTGCATGTAGAACGCCTGCTCGGGCAGATGGTCGAACTCGCCCGAGACCACGCGCTCGAACGACGCCACGGTGTCCTCGAGCTTCACGTACTTGCCCTCGAGTCCCGTGAACTGGGACGCCACGAAGAACGGCTGGGACAGAAAGCGCTGGACCCGCCGGGCGCGCGCCACCAGGGTCTTGTCCTCTTCGGAGAGCTCGTCCATTCCGAGGATCGCGATGATGTCCTGCAGATCCTTGTAGCGCTGGAGGATGCGCTGGACTTCCGTGGCCACCTTGTAGTGCCGGTCGCCCAGGTACTGGGCGTCCAGGATCCGCGAGCTCGAGGCGAGCGGGTCCACCGCGGGGTAGATGCCGAGCTCGACGATCTGCCGCGAGAGCACGACCGTGGCGTCCAGGTGCGAGAACGCCGTGGCGGGCGCGGGGTCGGTCAGGTCGTCGGCGGGCACGTAGATCGCCTGCACCGACGTGATCGAGCCCTTCTTGGTCGACGTGATCCGCTCCTGCAGGGCCCCCATCTCGGTGGCCAGCGTGGGCTGGTACCCCACCGCCGACGGCATCCGGCCGAGGAGCGCCGACACCTCGGACCCGGCCTGGGTGAAGCGGAAGATGTTGTCGATGAACACCAGCACGTCCTGGCCTTCGACGTCCCGGAAGTACTCGGCCACGGTGAGGCCGGAGAGCCCCACGCGGAGCCGGGCGCCCGGCGGCTCGTTCATCTGCCCGTAGATGAGGGAGCAGGAGTCGATGACGCCGGACTCCTTCATTTCCAGATAGAGGTCGTTCCCTTCGCGGGTCCGCTCCCCCACGCCGCAGAACACCGAGCGGCCGCCGTGGCCCATCGCCACGTTGTGGATGAGCTCCTGGATGATGACGGTCTTGCCCACGCCGGCGCCGCCGAAGAGCCCAATCTTGCCGCCCTTCACGAAGGGGGCGATCAGGTCCACGACCTTGATGCCGGTCTCGAAGATCTCGGTCTTGGGCTCGAGATCCACGAACTTCGGGGTCTCCCGGTGGATGGGCCACCGCTCGGCGGAGGCGGGAATGGCGGGCCCCTCGTCCACGGGGTCGCCCAGCACGTTGAGGATCCGGCCAAGGGCCGCCTTGCCCACCGGCACCGTGATGGGGCTGCCGGTGTCGATCACCGGCATCCCGCGGACCACGCCGTCCGTGGAGCTCATCGCGACCGCGCGCGCCTGGTTCCGCCCGATGTGCTGCTGCACTTCGGCCACCAGTTTGCCGCCGGCGTGCTCCACGACCACCGCGTTGTACAGCTCGGGGATGTGCTGGGGCTCGAACTCGACGTCGAGCACCGGGCCGATGACCTGCACGACCCGCCCGACGTTCTGCGCCGTATCCCCGGCGGGCTTCTTCGGAGCTGCCTTGGTCTTCGTCGCCATTGAGAGTCTCAGGTATCAGGTGTCAGGTGTCGGGTGTCGGGTGTCGGGTCTGCCGTGAGGAGTCGGGTTCGAAAGGCCTGAAACCCGACACCTGGCACCCGACACCTATCCGTTCAGCGCTTCCGCTCCGCCCACAATCTCCGCCAGCTCCTGCGTGATCTGTCCCTGCCGCGCCCGGTTGTAGGTCCGCCGGAGAATGTCCAGCATGTCGCCGGCGTTGTCGGTCGCGTTCTTCATCGCGGTGCGCTGCGAGCCGTAGAAGCCCGCGGCGGTTTCGACCAGCGCCCGGTAGACCTGGTTCCGGACGTACAGCGGCAGCAGCTCTTCCAGAATCGCGGCCGCCGAAGGCTTCAGGAGGTAGTCCGCCTTGGGCACGCCCGCGGCCTTCGCGGCGGGCGGCGCGATGGGGAGGATCCGCATCGTCGTCGCGGGTGTGGAGATGGCGCTGTTGAACTTCGCGAAGACGATCTCCACCGCGTCCAGCTTCCCGGCCGCGAACTGCTCGAGCAGGGGCGCGATCACTTCCTGCGCGTGGTCGGCGGTGGGCCGCTCCCCGATGTCGGTGCGCTGCGACGCCACGGCGCGCTTGGTGAAGCGGAAGAACGCCGCGCCCTTCCGGCCCACGAGGTGCAGGTCCACCTGCGCGCCCTGGCCCTCGAGATCCGCCAGGCGGCGGCGGGTCTCCCGGATCAGGTTGGTGTTGAAGGCGCCGCAGAGACCGCGGTTCGCGGTGACCCCGATGAGCGCCACCCGCCGGACCCCCTCGGGCCCCGGCTGCCGCAAGAGCGGGAACTGCTCGGCCAGGTCCGGAGCGTAGAGGTCCCCGATCACGTCGGCCAGCGCCGTGGCGTAGGGCCGCGCCGCCACCACCCGGTCCTGGGCGCGCTTCAGCTTGGACGTGGCCACCATCTCCATCGTCCGCGTGATCTGCCGCGTGCTCTGGACCGACTTGATGCGGCGGCGCAGCTCCCGGGCCTGAGCCATTAGCGGGCGCCGACCGCCTTGTACTCCTCGATGGCCTTCTTGAGACGGGCCTGGAGATCGTCCGACAGAGCCTTCTTGGTCCGGATCTCCTCGCCGATCTGCGGGTGCTGCGCCGCCAGGTACTCGTGGAACCCCTTCTCCCAGGCCCGGATCTCCTTCACGTCCACGTCGTCCAGGAGCCCGTTGGTCACCGCGAAAATGATCATCACCTGCTGCTCGACGGGCACCGGCTGGTACTGGGACTGCTTCAGGATTTCCACGGTCCGCTGGCCCCGGGCCAGCTGGCGCTGGGTGGCGGCGTCCAGGTCGGAGCCGAACTGGGCGAAGGCTTCGAGCTCGCGGTACTGGGCCAGATCGAGCCGGAGCCGGCCGGCCACCTGCTTCATCGCCTTGATCTGCGCGTTGCCGCCCACGCGGGACACCGAGATGCCGGCGTTCACCGCGGGACGCACGTTCGAATAGAACAGGTCGGTTTCGAGGAAGATCTGGCCGTCGGTGATCGAGATGACGTTGGTCGGGATGTACGCCGATACGTCACCGGCCTGGGTCTCGATGATCGGGAGCGCCGTGAGAGAGCCGCCGCCCATCTCGTCGGACAGCTTGGCGGCGCGCTCCAGCAGGCGGCTGTGGAGGTAGAAGACGTCGCCGGGATACGCCTCGCGGCCGGGGGGCCGGCGGAGCACCAGGGAGAGCTGGCGGTAGGCGGCGGCCTGCTTGGACAGGTCGTCGTACACGCACAGCGTCGCCTTCTTCTCGTTGTACATGAAGTACTCGGCCATCGTGCAGCCCGAGTACGGGGCGATGTACTGCATCGGCGCGGGCTCGGACGCGGAGGCCACGACCACGATGGTGTAGGCCATCGCGCCGTGCTCCTTGAGGCGCTCCACCACCGCCGCGACCGTCGAGTTCTTCTGGCCGATGGCGATGTACACGCAGATGACGCCGGTGCCCTTCTGATTGATGATGGTATCGATGGCGATGGCGGTCTTCCCGGTGCCGCGGTCGCCGATGATCAGCTCGCGCTGGCCGCGGCCGATCGGGATCATCGCGTCGATGGCCTTGATCCCGGTCTGGAGGGGCTCCTTCACCGGCTGCCGCTTGATGATGCCCGGGGCGACGATCTCCACTTTCCGGGTGACGGTGGTCTTGATGGGACCCATCCCGTCCACCGGCTGGCCCAGGGCGTTCACCACCCGGCCGACCATCGCGGGACCCACCGGCACCTCGAGCACCCGGCCGGTGCGGCGGACCTCGTCGCCTTCACGGAGCTGGAGGTAATCCCCCAGGATCACGGCGCCGATGTTGTCCTCTTCGAGATTCAGCGCCAGGCCGGTGATCTTCTCGCCGGTCCCGGAGGCCGTCACCTCGAGCATTTCGCCGGCCATCGCGGCGGACAGTCCGTAAATCCGGGCGATGCCGTCCTTCACCTCCAGCACCGTGCCGACTTCGCGAACGTCGATGTCCGCCAGGTCCGCGGCCTGGATTTCCCTGAGAAGGATGTCCTTCAGCTCGCCCGGTCGCAGGATGGAATCAGTCGCCATAAGCCGTCGTGTGAGAGATTGTGAAAAATATCACAAGAAAGGGACCCTCGGCAAGCGGCCGCGGGAGGGCCAAAACCTAGAGGCGGCCGGCTATTCGCGCGACCGGGTCCGGCCCCGGGCGAAGCGGGCCAGGACGCCCCGCGCGCCCAGCGCCCCGAGCTCCGAGGCCGGAACACCCGCCACCCGCCGGGCCGCGGCGGCCAGGTGGGCCGACGACGCGTACCCCAGCACCCGCGCCACCACGCCCACGGGATACCCGGGGTTGGACAGCAGGTCGGCGGCCCAGGCCACCCGCGCCAGATCGATCACCCGTTTGAGGTTCGGCGCGCCGCCGGCCCCGAACTGCCGCGACAGGTACTCCCGCGTCACGCCGAGGGCCTGGGCCACCTGGGCGGTGGTGGTGGGCCGCCCCACACGCCGGAGCACTTCGGCCCAGGCGCTCCGCTGCAGCGGCTCGGCGAGCCGGAGGAGCCGCGGTGCCTCGGCGAGCGCCTGACGCCGGGCCGCGTCCGCGGTCCGGGCGGCGATCCACTCCCCCAGCACCGCGTTGTCGACTCCCTCGATCAAGACGCCGGCGAACCCGGCCGCGCGGCAGCGCTCGAGCACCGGGCCGTCTTCGGGACGGAAGGCCGACAGCGCGTAGAACGGGATCCGGGGAAAACGGCCGGGAAGCTCGAAGACATCCGCGGGGGCGGACTTCACGTCCAGCACCACCGCATCCACCAGACGCTGCAGCAGATACCGCCGGACCTGCTCGGCTCCCCGGCAGACCCGGACCCCCCCACCCCGCCCCGCCGAGTGGCCGTTCGGATATCCCCGCCGCACCGCCCGCCTCGCGTCCGCGCGGGGGTGGTAGATGGGGACGACGGCAATCACGGCCCGGGCTCCGGCACCTCCTGAAGGGCGCGGACCATCTCGGCGCCGCGCCGGAGCACGCCGCGGGCGTTGTCGTACGAGATGGTCGACACGGCGTCGTCGAGGGCGTGCCAGTGGCAGGCGGTGATGCCCTCCTCGAGCTGGGGCTTGGGTTCGCCGTCGCGCGACTCGAAGAGGAAGAAGTGACAGTACTTGTGGATGGTCTTGCCCTTGAACCGGAAGTACCAGTCGATCACCCGGATGGGGCCGTGCAGCACCAGGTCCGTGAGCCCGGTTTCTTCTTCCACTTCCCGGCGCGCCGCGTCGGCCGGCGGCTCCGCCGTTTTCAAGTGACCCTTGGGGAAGCCCCAGTTCTTGTAGGAGTCGCGGATGAGGAGGTACCGGGTGACCCCGCCTGCGCGCCGGAACACCACCCCGCCGGCGCTGGTCTCCCGCACGGCCTTCTTCTGCTGCCGGGCCATCCGCTCTCCCTAGAAAACGCTGAACGTGAAGTACTTGCGCGGATTGGCCTGGATGTCGGCCAGGAGCTGCCGGAGCTGGATCATCGTGAACGTCGTCTCCTTGTAGAGCGACGAATCCGCCACGAGCAGGCCCAGTGTGCCGGTCCGGTTCGCGATCCGGGACATCACCGTATCCGCGGACACCAGGACCCGCACCAGGCTCTCCTGGTTCCGGTGCGCCGCTTCCGCCAGGTCGCGCAGGTCGGCCGAGGTGGTCCGGATGTCCTGGCTGGCGGCCGTGGTGTTGTTCAGGATCGACGAGATCTGCCCCGCGCTGGTGGCGCTGTCCACCCGGCCCATCGTGGTCTGCAGCCGGGAGGCGGCGTCCGACAGGGCCTGCGAGCCGTTCTGCAAGTTGCGGCCGACGTTGCCCACGACGGTGGCCTGCTCGTCGGTCACTTTCACCAGACGGTCGGCGATCTGGCCGAAGTCGCGGATCGACCGCCGCAGCTCGTTGACGGCGTTCGAATCGAACGCGGTCTGGATGCGGTTGGCGACGGTCCCGATGTCGGTGGCGATGCGGGACGCCTGCGCGGTCAGCTGGCCGATGTCGGGCAGCGTGGTCCCCGGCCACTTGGCGCCGCCACCGGTGGCGGCCTCCGCGATGGCGGCGCGCACGTTGGGGTCGTCCGGCAGCTGGTCCTGGGAGGTCAGCGTCACGGCCCACTCCCCGAAGAGCGAGGCCGAGGCCGCGATGGCCGCGGGGCGGGACGGCAGGGAGACGCCGGTGTAGACCTTGAGGTCGGCCTCCACCCAGTTGCCGGAGGCGAGCCGGATCGCCTCCACCCGGCCGATCCGCACGCCGCGGAGCACCACGGGGTTCCCGACGCCGAGGCCGCCGACGGTGCGGAAGCGGGCGGTGTAGACGGCTTCGGTCCTGCCCAGGTGCGCCCCCGAGAGCCACAGCGCGCCGCCCACCACGAGCGTCAACGCGGCGATCACCGCGAGTCCGACGGCGAACTCGTTCTCCCGTTTCACGAAGGATTCCCTTCGATGAACTGTCGCACCAGCGGGTCCTGGGTCGCCTGGACCTCGGCGACCGTTCCCACCTGACGGATCCGGCCCTCGTACAACATGGCGATCCGGTCCCCCACCGTGTAGGCGCTGCGCATGTCGTGGGTGACCACGATGCCGGTCACGCCCAGGTGCTCCCGGGTCCGCACCATCAGCTGGTCGATCACGGCCGAGGTGACCGGATCGAGGCCGGTGGTCGGCTCGTCATAGAGGATGTAGCGCGGCCGGAGGGCGATGGCCCGCGCGATCCCCACCCGCTTCCGCATCCCCCCCGACAGCTCGGCCGGCATCCGGTCGTCCGTTCCCGTCAGGTCCACCAGGGCGAGCGCCTCGGCCACCCGCTGGCCGATCTCGTCCTCGGACATCTCCCGCCGCCGGAGTCCCAGGGCCACGTTGTCGGCCACCGTCATCGAATCGAAGAGCGCGGCGAACTGGAACACGTAGCCGATCTGCTCCCGCAGCGCCGCCAGGCCGTCGCGCTCCAGGTCCGGGACCGACTGCCCGTCAACAATGACTTGCCCCGCATCCGGCTGCAACAGCCCGACCACGTGCTTCAGGAGCACGCTCTTGCCCGTCCCCGAGTATCCGATGACCACCATGGTCTCGCGGTCCCGCACCGTGAGCGACAGGTCGTCCAGCACGACCTGCTCCCCGAACGCCTTCCGGACCCCCTTGAACTCGATCACAGGAGGACCATCGCCCAGAAGGCGTCGAGCACCAGGATGAGCACGGCGGAATAGACCACGGCACGGGTGGTGCTCCGCCCCACGCCCTCCGCGCCACCGCGCGTGTTGAGCCCCACCATGCACCCGACGAGGGTGATGGTGCCCCCGAAGGTGGCGCTCTTGAACAGGCCGAACCAGACGTCCTTGAACACATAGAAGAGCTTCAAGCCCTTGAGGAACTCGGGGGTGGAGAGCCCCAGGAGAGCCAGGCTGGTCAGCCAGCCGGTCACGATGCCCACCGCGATGGCGAAGGCCACGACCACCGGGAACATCGTGACGCCGGCCACGACGCGCGGAATGACCAGGAAGCTCTGGGGGTCGTAGGCCAGGGTTTCGAGGGCGTCCACCTGCTCGGTGACCCGCATCGTGCCGAGCTCCGCGGCCATGCTCGCGCCCACCCGGCCGGCGAGGGCGAGGCCGGGGAGGACGGGGCCGAGCTCGAGCATCATCGTCTTGCCGACCAGGGTCCCGACGAAATACAGGGGCACGGTGCCGGTGAACGTGTAGGAGGCCTGGAGGGCGAGGACGATGCCGGTGAAGGCGGCGATGAAGAGCGCGACGGGCAGGGAGTCCACGCCGACCCGGCGCATCTGGGTGAGCGCCAGGGGGATCCAGATCCGGACATCCGGGAGGGCCCGGACCGTGTCCCCCAGGAAGTGGCCGAGGCGCCCGACCGCCTTGATGGCGGCGATGGTGCGTTGGCCCAGGGCGGTGATCACTCGGAGAAGCTAGTTGTTAGTCGGTTAGGCGGTTAGTCGGTTAGTCGGTTAGTCGGTTAGGCGGTTAGTCGGTTAGTCGGTTAGTCGGTTAGGCGGTTAGGCGGTTAGGTAAAACGACGATGGCCGGGATTTCTCCCGGCCACCACTAACCGACTAACCGCCTAACAACTAACAGCTAGGCAGCGAAGCTCCCCAACGCCTTACCCACGTCTCCGTCCCGGAGGCGTTTCAGGGCGCGGTCCCGGAGCTGGCGGACGCGCTCGCGGGTGACGCCGAGGAGGCCGCCGATCTCTTCCAGGGTGTGCTCGCGGCCGCCGTCCAGGCCGAAGTAGAGGCGCAGGACCTTGGCGTCGCGGCGCTGGAGGGTGTTCAGCGCGTTCTCGACTTCGTCCGAGAGGAACCGGTCCATCGCCTGGTCTTCGGTGTCCGGCAGGTCCTCGGCGATGAAGCGCTCGATGAGCGAGCGGTCACCGTCGGGATCGAGCGGGGCGTCGAGTCGTACATCGCCCGTGTTCAGGGCGGCGAGGGACTGCACCACCTCGAGCGACAGCTTGGTGGCGTCGGCGATCTCTTCCGGGGTCGGCTCCCGCCGCAGCGTCTGCCGCAGGTACTCGGCGGTACGGACGATGCGGGACAGGTCGGCGGTGCGGTTCAGCGGCACGCGCACGGTCCGGCCTTGGCGGGCCAGGGAGGCGAGGATGGCCTGCCGGATCCACCACACGGCGTAGGAGATGAACTTGACGCCCTGGTCCGGATCGAACTTGCGGGCGGCGGTGAGCAGCCCGACGTTCCCCTCGCCGATCAGGTCGGTGAGCGGAAGGCCGCGGTTCTGGTATTTCTTGGCCACGGAGATGACGAAGCGCAGGTTGCGCTTGACGAGCTCCTGCATCGCCTCCTGGTCGCCGGCGCGGACTTTCCGGGCCAGTGCGATCTCCTCTTTCTGGGTGAGGAGCGGGGTCTTGGAGACCTCGTGGAGGTACTGGTCGAGGATGTCGCGCTCGTGCTCGTGGTGGCCCAGGCCGGTGAGCAGGCCGCGGCGCCGCCCGCGCTTCTTGGCGACCTTGGCCTTGGGGGCCGGGGCCGGAGGCGCCGGGGGAGCGGGGGCCTTGGCGGTCACCGGCTTTTTGGCGGTGACCTTCTTGGCCGGGGTCTGGGTCTTCTTCTTTGAGTGCTTTGCCATTGGGGATTTTGGTCTCGGTCGAGCCTAGTACCATCGAGGCCCCGGAAAGTTCACCGAAGGCCCAACATCGCTTGACACTGATAGAACGCCCCGATAAGATGCCGTGTTCCCGCCCAGGGGCCTTTCCGGGGGCGCAATATCCCTGCAAAGGCAGGAAACACAAGGGGGGCGTAGCTCAGTTGGGAGAGCGCGTGAATGGCATTCACGAGGTCAGGGGTTCGATCCCCCTCGCCTCCATTCCTGCTAGGCTGTAGACGCTTAGACGCACCGATGGGTTGCTGTACACAGGGTGCGGGCGCCCCGGTTACATTCTTGGGGCGGCAGGGGTGGTCCTAGGCGTCTGCGCGTCTATGCGTCTGCGCGTCTAGCTTGCTGCGGGAATAGCTCAGTTGGTAGAGCACAACCTTGCCAAGGTTGGGGTCGCGGGTTCGAGTCCCGTTTCCCGCTCTTTCCAAAGTGGGAAGGTGGAAGTCGGAACGCGGAAGTGGTGTGAGGCTGGCATCGAGAGGCGAGGCAGGTATCGCACCCGTTCCGAATTCCGCGTTCCACGTTCCGAGTTCGAAATCGTCGCGGGGTGGAGCAGTCTGGTAGCTCGCCGGGCTCATAACCCGGAGGTCGTGGGTTCAAATCCCACCCCCGCTATTTGTACGGCTGGTGAACAGACGCACAGACGCGCAGATGGTCAACGGTGGGCGGTGCACCGGTGCCCTGTTGACCGAGTTCTGCGATCTCCTGTGCGTCTTCGCGTCTGTGCGTCTGAGCGTCTAGTCTCTTGGGCGGTTAGCTCAGTTGGTTAGAGCGCCACGTTGACATCGTGGAGGTCACAAGTTCGAGTCTTGTACCGCCCATGACGAACTCGGAACGCGGAAGTCGGAATGCGGAAGTGTTTGGGGTGCCGTCACGGTTCCGCGTTCCGCGCTCCCACTTCCGACTTCGGATCCGCGCCCATAGCTCAACTGGATAGAGCGCTTGACTACGGATCAAGAGGTTGGGGGTTCGACTCCCTCTGGGCGCATCCTGTAGACTAGTTCGCAGACGCACAGACGCGTAGATGGTGAACGGGATTCGGTCCTACAGGACGTGTTCACCGCCCCCTGCAACCCATCTGTGCGTCTGTGCGTCTAGCAGTGAGCGTCTGCGCGTCTAGCAGTGAGCGTCTGTGCGTCTAGTACTGCTTTCTGTTTGCCAGCATTGCTTCGGGGCGTGGCGCAGTCCGGTTAGCGCGCCTGGTTCGGGACCAGGAGGTCGGAGGTTCAAATCCTCTCGCCCCGACTGTTTGAAGATCAAGCCTGACATCGACTTCCGGTGTCGGGCTTTTTCTTTCCTAATCCCGGTGGTGTGAGTAACGGTGTGAGAGTCGCGCGCCGAGTCACGGCCCGACGAC
>Ga0335071_10004346_pt1 | contig 14795 bp, 14 predicted proteins | sample Lox_Sample_15_FD_206724 | JGI IMG/M metagenome (GOLD analysis project Ga0335071, IMG submission 206724) | Soil microbial communities from Loxahatchee National Wildlife Refuge, Florida, United States - Lox_Sample_1.5 | ecosystem: Environmental > Terrestrial > Soil > Wetlands | place: USA... | reverse complement strand
TCCAATGCTTGCACTTATGACGCCCAAATTGTGTGCTCGACATGGTAGAATTGAGTAGGTCAAACATGTCTTCTAAGCCTTCGACAGTCGCAAGCCAAAAAGAGAAAAACAACATCGTGGAAGAAACCAGCAAGAACAACGGAGCGCAAAACGGAAACGGCTATACAGCCGATTCGATCAAGGTACTCGGTGGCATGGAAGCGGTGCGTAAACGCCCCGCCATGTACATCGGCTCGACCGGCGAGATGGGTTTGCACCACCTCGTGTATGAAGTGGTCGACAACTCCGTTGACGAAGCTCTTGCCGGATTCGCCACGCACATCGAGGTCACGATTCACGTTGACAACTCGATCACTGTTGAAGACGATGGCCGCGGTATTCCTGTCGATCCGATGGAGCACGACGGCGAGATGGTGCCCGCCGTCCAGGTTGTGCTCACGGTTTTGCACGCAGGCGGCAAGTTCGACAGCTCCACGTACAAGGTCTCCGGCGGATTGCACGGCGTAGGCGTGAGCTGCGTGAACGCATTGAGCGACGAGTTCAGTGTTGAGATCTGGCGTCCCGACGACAAGGGCAACGGCCCGTATGTTTGGCAGCAGGACTATTCGCGCGGCGTTCCCATCAGCAAGCTGAAGAAGGCCGGCACTACCAAGAAGCGCGGCACGCGCGTGCACTTCCATCCTGATCCGGAAATCTTTACGGTCGCCGAGTACAGCTATGACACGCTGGCGAACCGTCTGCGCGAACTGGCGTTCCTCAACAAGGGCCTGATTATCACGCTCACCGATGAACGCACGGCCGATCCAAAGAGTGGCGAACCGAAACACTCTGAATTCAAGTACACAGGCGGAATCGCGGAGTTCATCAAGCACCTGAACAAGGGCAAGAACGTTCTCCACGAAAAGCCGATCTACATGGAAGCCGAGCGCGACGGAGTGGCAATGGAGATTGCCATGCAGTACAACGACGCGTACAGCGAAACGGTGTTCAGCTTCGCTAACAACATCAACACCGTCGATGGCGGTACGCACCTTTCGGGCTTCCGCACCTCACTGACGCGCACCATTAATGCGGCGGGCCAGCAGCTTGGGCTTTTCAAAGACGTGAAAGAGAACCTTTCGGGCGACGACGTCCGTGAAGGACTTGTGGCGGTTGTCAGTGTAAAGCTCTCGCAGCCTCAGTTTGAAGGCCAGACCAAGGGCAAGCTGAACTCCGATATCGCCGGCACGGTGCAGGCATTCGTCAACGAGCGCCTGAGCGCCTATTTTGAGCAGAACTCAACCGTTGCGCGCAAGATTATCAACAAGGCGATCGACGCGGCACGCGCTCGCGAAGCCGCCCGCAAGGCTCGCGATCTGACGCGTCGCAAGGGAGCGCTCGATGGCGGCGGACTGCCCGGCAAACTGGCCGATTGCAGCGAACGCAACCCAGACCGCTGCGAAGTTTACCTCGTCGAGGGTGAGAGCGCAGGCGGCACGGCAAAGCAGGGACGCGACCGACGGTTCCAGGCAATCCTTCCCTTGCGCGGAAAGATCCTGAACGTCGAGAAGGCTCGCTATGACAAGATGCTGGGCCACGAAGAAATTCGCGCCATGATCACGGCCTTCGGTACCGGCATCGGCAAAGACGATTTCGACGTCGCCAAGCTGCGTTACGGCAAGATCATCTTGATGACGGACGCCGACGTAGACGGATCGCACATCCGCACGCTGCTGCTGACGTTCTTCTTCCGCCACATGCAGGAGTTGATTAAGCGCGGCAATGTGTTCATCGCGCAGCCGCCGCTTTATCGGATCAAGAAGGGCAAGTTTGAGCAGTATGTGAAGAACGAAGCCGAGTTCGTCAGGGTGATGGTGAAGCGCGCCGCTGATGGCATGACGGTTCGCTATGGCGAAGGTGCTGCCAAGCTGGAAGGCTCGCAGCTTGCTACATTCATGACTCGTCTCAACGAGTACCTTGGATTCTTTGACAAGGTGAACAAGCGCATTCGCAATGAGCGCATCACTGAGCTGCTGCTTAAGCTGGAACTCGCGAAAAAGGAAGACTTCGCGGGCGAGGCCAACAAGGCTCCGACGAAGGTTGTTGAGCTTGAGAAGCGCATAAAGCCCTGGGCGAAGGAGTTCGAGTTGATCGCTCCTCCGGAAACGTTCTTCGACGAAGAGCACGAACTCTGGGGGGTACGCTTTGTTGATTCACAGGGCTCCGAGCACAAACTGAACTGGGAACTATGCTCCACGCCGGAGTACAAGCAGATGATGGCGAAGTATCGCCAGATTGCCGAGTTCATGCAGGCCCCGTACGTTGTCGAGACAGTCGGTAAAGCCCAAAAAGACACCAGCGAAGAAGAGCTGAGCGACGCCGAAAAGGCAGACAACGCGAAAGCCGAAGCGAAGAACATTCGCCCGGCGCGGCGCAAGAGCGGCGACGCTGAAATGGTTGAAAAACAGACCGTGCGCGAACTGTTCGAGTACGTGCTGGGCGAGGGCAAGAAAGAATACAGCGTGCAACGCTACAAAGGACTGGGCGAAATGACTGCCGAGCAGTTGTGGCAAACCACGATGGATCCCGAGCGCCGCACACTGCTGGAAGTGAAGCTCGAAGACATCACTGAGACTGAAACGATCTTCTCCACGCTGATGGGCGAAGACGTCGAGTCCCGCCGCAAGTTCATTGAGGACAATGCACTGGAAGTGAAGAACCTCGATATCTAACCGGCTACAACAATTACTACTAACAACACCAAAGCCTCGCCCCAGCGGAAACGACTGGGGCGCGCTGTTCAATCTACTTCGCTGCTGAGCTGCAGCTGGTCGCGATATTTCCTCACCTGCGAAGATCGAACGCGGACATAGGCGACTACTTCGAAATAAACGGAATCGCCAGGTAGAGAATCAATCCGACTGCGAGGATTACGAATAGCAGAATCCAAGTTGGGCTGATTTTCTTGCGCGGTTCGTTTTCAGACTCAGCCGTCGCCTTCTCGGACGCTTTTTCTACCTCGGAAGGAGGCGGAACATAGGCGCCGCTGCGCGCCCACGGATCGATGGGAACATCCGTGTTCCATGGATCGCGTACGCGAAAAACCACCGGCTCGGGAGGCGTCTCGACGAAATCGTTCGGATCTATTCCCTTGGGAGAGACCTCAGAAGGTTTCCGGGGGGCAACGATTCTTAGAGCTCTCGGGTCAGGTGATGGCGGGGGAGCTTTCGGAGGTTCGACGGGCGCGCTGGACTCCTTCGACTCGACCTCATTGCTTCCGAAATCTGAACTACGAGGTGCTTTCGGCCTTTGCGGAATTCCAACGCTCAGGTCCATTCCAGACAGCAACGCCCGAATCTCCTCCTCGCTCGAACCAACGCCAGCTTGAGCGTAAGAAATTCGTGGTCGGTCAGAACTGTCAAAGTCTTCCTGCTCTGCATGCGGCTTTGGTTCGAAGTGTGCCGTTTGGAGTTTTGGTGCTTTTGTCCGCGATTCAGCGCTCGCGTCCAGCCCCGAGAGAACGGACTCAATAACCTCATCGCCCAAACCGAGATCGATAAACGGGTCGACAATCCAGGCGTCTGTCGTCGGCGTCTCGGCGCGTTCTGGTTCAGCAGGTATCTCGAAAGGCGGTCGCTCGATTTCTCTGATCCGCGGCCCCGTTTCAAATGGCGCAGTGCCTCTCGACGTGTGCGACGGGGATTGGCAGCTCAAATCCAAATCAGACAGTACTTGCTCAATAACGTTGATGCCGATTTCTTTCTCGCCCAGCGCAAACCCTGCCTCAAGGGCGTTGATGCAAATACGATTGATTTCGCGCGGAACTCCCCCACTCGCCTGCTTGATCATCGCCATTGCTTCGTTCGAAAACAGGGAAGGTCCTGTGTAACCCGCCGTACGTAATCGGAATGCAATGCACTCTTCCGTTTCTTGCGGTGAGAGGCGCCCCAGGCGGGCAATGATCGTGATGCGCTGCAACAATTGGCTATGGCTTCGCAGCTTTTCTTTTAGTGCCGGTTGTCCAGCAAGAATAATGTGCAGTAACTTGCGATCCTCTGCTTCAAAGTTCGACAGCAGGCGCAGCGTTTCCAACGCGGAGTTCTCAAGGTTTTGCGCCTCATCAATGATGATGACGACGGGCTTTGTATTCTGGCGCTCCGAGGCAAATGCGGTCAGTAAGTGATAGAGCCGGATGGGGTCCTGTTCTGATTCACCTCCTTGCACCTGCAATCCCATGACAATCTGACGAAGCAGTTCCAGGCCTCTGCATTGGGTATTCGAAATGATAGCTATACTCGCCTGATCTTTGAAGCGCCGAAGCACTTCAAACAACAACGCCGTCTTACCGAGTCCGGGATCTGCAATGAGTGCCGAAAATCCGACAAAATTCTCAATAGCAGTAATGAGAGTAGCCAAGGCTTCGCGATGTTGAGTGCTGAGGTAAAGATAGCGCGGGTTCGGCGACACCCCGAAGGGATGTTCCCGGAGACCGTAAAATTCCAGCAATTGACCCGGCATTCGATGCACTCTTCACGATCTTGCAAACAACGGCTCACTCGTACCGCTCATCAGTAATAGGGAGCGACGCAGGGCCGCATCCAAGATCAGCTCCATCAATAGATGCCCAAGGGGGGCAGATGTTACCGTAACTCTGTCACAAGCTCAACTATATTGCCTGGCATAGGCAAATTCAGCCCTGACGAAAGGTGAGGCCATCGGGTAGGGGCGGCATGGCTGAAGCCCTGCCTCGATAGAGGCGTCGTTCGATCGCGACTCTGGTTGTTTGTTTCATCGCTGGAACGACTCGACCCTCGACGCGGTGGTGAGTCTGGACAGAAATTGCTCGGGACTGGCCCAGAACTTCTGGCGCAGCTCGCCTAGGCTGTCGGCTCCGCCATAGCTGATCGAAGAGCACAGGTGTTTGAGGATCTCCTTGATCACGCCGCGCGCCGAGCCTCGTGCAGGCACGCTGACTTCGATGCCCTCTGCGCCGAGTGCTTCCACCTCGCGAGGCTCCGCTTCTTCCAGGTCGAGCCGGTCCCGCACCGCACTGACCGACGCCATGCCGCGAAACACTTTGAACGGAACTTTCACGATCTTCTGCGACTCCGGTTCCAGAACCGATTTCAGCACAATGTCACCCGGAGTTTCCTCTGTGCCTGCGAGCGCTGACCCGAGCATCACGGAATCGCCGCCAAACATCAGTGCTTCGGCGATGCTGCCGTCGCGTTTCACTCCGCCATCGGCAATCATTGGAATGTTTTCGGGAACAGCCATACGGCAGCGAACAAGAGCCTCGACCTGCGGCACACCGAAGTTCGTGGTCAGCCGCGTGGTGCAACCGCCGCCCGGACCGATTCCCACCTTGATTGCGTTGGCACCGCGTTCGACGAGGTAGCGGGCGCCTTCGGCGGTCGCGACATTGCCGGCCACAAGTTCGACATTGCCAAATCGTTTGCGCAGTTGTTCGAGCGCATTCGCCATCACCCTGGAGTGCCCGTGAGCGATGTCGACGACCAGCACATCGGCTCCGAGCTTGATCAGTTCAGCCGCGCGCTCCAGGTAATCGCCCGTAGCACCCACTGCCGCGCCGACACGCAATCGGCCGTGGGCATCGCGAGTCGCGAACGGATGTTCCTTGTGCTTCTGCAGGTCACGGGCGGTGATGATGCCCAGCAACTTGTCATCACCATCGACCAGCGGCAGTTTCTTGATCTTCGATTCGCGCATCACCTGTTCGGCATCGTCAAGGGAGATGAGTCCGGTGTGCACAATCAGCCGCTCGCGCGGCGTCATGCGCGCGGACACGCGCAGCTCCGGGCTGACAAAACGCACATCGCGTTCGGTCAACAGACCCACAAGACGCTTGGTGGAATCCACGACGGCGAGCGTTCCCACCCCGGTTTGTTCCATTTTGCGAATCGCTTCTTCAAGCCGCTGCCCGGGACAAATTGTGTGCGGGTCCGTAATGATTCCGTGCTGCGTGCGCTTGACGGCCTCAACTTCGTTCAGTTGAGGCTGGATGTCGCCACCGCGAAAACCGCGGTCGATGATTCCGATGCCGCCTTCTTCGGCCATGACGACGGCCATCGCGGCGCGCGTAATCGTGTCCATGTTGGCCGAGACCAGTGGACGCTTAAGCACGATGTGCTCGGAGAAACGCGTAGAAAGGTCAACACGGTTGGGATCGCGCCGAGGAAGCACTCCGCACTGGGGAACAAATAAGAAATCGTCGAAGGTACAGCCTCGAACCATTTCGAGCAGGTTCATACCCGAGTTCTCTTTCTGAAAGCAAGCCGCTGGTATCAGCTTCGCAGACGCTCAAGTACTGGGTCCGCAAGCACAGCTCTATTGTATGCGGAGAGTAAGGAGCCAACTGGCACGTGAGCGGGCTGACCAACGCAGATTCTACGCAGCTTGTTTCTCTTCCGCGCTTGAGTCGCGATGCGGGCTGGCTGCCGTGCCTTCTTCGAAGTACTCGTTCACCACAGTCGCGACGAGTGCCGCGGTTGGCACCGCAACAATCGCGCCGGGGATGCCTGCGAGTGCTCCGCCAATTGCCAGCGCCACGATGACGGATACTGCGGGCAGCTCCACCGTGGTGTTCATGATGTGAGGCGTGAGATACGAATTCTCAATTTGCTGGTAAATGAAATAGAACACGAGCACTCCGAGCAGCTTCATCCATGAATCCAGGGCAGCGACAGCGCCCGCGAGAATGACGGTCGCAATCGGCCCCAGGATGGGGACAAAGTTGGCCAGCGCGGCGAAAAACGCAAGAGCGTAGAAGTAGCGGATTCCGAGCGCCCAGAACACAACGAAGCTGGATGAACCGAGGATCAGCATCAGCAGCGCCTGTCCGGTGAGCCATTTCTGCATGCGGGTTCCCGCGTCCCGCAGCGTGCGCGCCAGTCGAGGCCGTTGCTCGCGTGAAACCAACGACATTGCCCAGCGAAAACTGCGCTTCCCATCCACAATGAAGTACGCCGTCATAAGAATCAGCCAAACGATATCTGTGAGCAGGCCCGTAATCTTCACCACGGAAGTCAGCAGCGGGTTCAGAAACGAAGAAACACGAGACTCGATGGTGCTGGCGTTGATGTCAGAAGCGAGATGCTGTCCGAAGGGAAGTTTGGTCACCTGCTCGCGAAGATGGTACAGGTCTCTCGGCAAATCTCCACTGAAACTCTGAACGTCTGCACTGACCGAAGGCACGACAAAGAAAGCGAACCCGGCAAGCACGAGTACAACGGAAGCAATCAGAGCGAGAACAGCAAGTCCAGTTGAGGGATGCCAGCGTCGAACCCGCAAGCGCTGCACCCAGTGCACTGCGGGCGTGAAGACGACGGCAAAGACGATGCTTACATAGATCAGGAGAAGAGTGCTGCGAATCTTCCATAAGATGACCAGCAGCACCGCCACAGCAAAAGCAAACGCGATGTCGGAACGCTGAGAAGCTCGCGTTGAAGTCATTGATATGTTTCGATTCATCCGCAACTGCATTGTTTGCATCGCGGTCAGGGCATAGAATCTCCACGCCGTAGTTCGTCGTAAGAACGCATTCGCCGCATCGGAGGGCGCTGCCATGGAATCTAACTGGGGAGATCATGGTGAGGTAGTGTTCGTTATGCCGAGAGCCGCACTTCGTACTGATATCGCACCACCACCGGCAATCTTCCAGCAGCGTCGGGTGGATGCGCTTATGTCTCTGCAGAAAGTCGCGCAGGAGATCGGTTCGATTCTCGAACTCGATGAGCTGCTCAACACGATTGTGCACCGCATCGCTGTAGACTTCGGCTGCATTGAATCGAGCATTCTGCTGATTGACGGCGATCAGTTCCAATTGGCGGCGGTGCATGGCTGCACACAGTCATGCAAGGGAGAACGCTGGCCCGTAACGGAAGGCCTTTCAGGGCAGGTTGTGATTACCGGGCGTCCGCATTACGCTCCCGACGTTTCGCAGGAACTGCACTATCGCGCGTGCGAGCCCAACACGCGCTCTGAAATCGTGATTCCGTTGAAAGTGCGCGATCGCGTGATTGGTGTCTTCAACGCTTCGCACCACGAGCTTGATGCGTTTCCACGAGCGCAGTTTGAGATGCTTGTTGCGCTTGCTGGTCATCTGGCAGTCGCTATCGACAACGCCCGACGCATCCAGAGCGAGCGTCGCGAAATGCATCTGGTGCAGAAGGAGCAGGACGAGGCGCGACGCATTCAACAAAATCTGCTGCCGCGCGTGGCTCCGAAGATCAAGGGATTTGTGCTCGAGGCGGCCTGTGTGCCCGCGGGCGCTGTCGGCGGCGACTGGTACGACTACATCCCTCTTCCCGACGGGCGCTGGGCGATCGTGCTGGCCGACGTTTCAGGCAAGGGGATGCCCGCGGCATTGTTGATGTCTTCGACGCGCGGCATTGTGCGCTCGATCGCTCCGCTGGGAGGTCCAAGCCACGTGCTTGCGCGTGTGAACCAGATGTTGCTCGACGACATGTCCACCGAGCGCTACGTCACTATGGTCTACTCCGTGCTCGATCCAGCAAAGCGCACGCTGACCTTCTCGAGCGCTGGTCATCCATGGCCACTCCTATGCGAAAAGGGTGAAGTCCGTCCTCTGTACACGGATTCCGGCACGCCGCTGGGCTTGTTACCCGCAGAATTCACCGAGCACACCATCAAACTGGGCGACGATTTCCGGCTGCTGTTTTATACCGATGGAGTTTCCGAAACGATGAATTGCGAAGATCAGGACTTTGGGAGCTCAGGGATGCTTGAAATTCTGCGTGGCAGCGACTGCAGCGTTCCGGGCTTGATCAAGGCGATGAACGAGTTCCGCGGGTTGTGTGCCGTGAGAGATGACGCGACCGCGATTCTGCTGCGGAGCGCGTAACTCGCCCAGGCTGACCCGGCGAACTTTTGTGCGCTCACTCGCGTACCTATCAGTGCCTCGCTTAACAAGCATGAAGCACTTGGGGGCGCGATTGGAGAGCACAGGAGTTGCTGATTCACTCAGCCACGTCGCGACCTCCGTTTTGTGTGTGCGTGCGTGCCTAAGTGCCCCTGGAACGAACACAGAGCTGACCCACTTGTGCCAACTGAGGGCAGAAGCAGGGTGAGCCGTCTCTTACGTGCCGAGCCTGTTTGTTGTAGCCTGTTGTCATGCACGCGACGGAAGCCGCAACAACATCACGCCCGAGCTGGCCGGTACGCATTCTGCTTATGCTCGGTCGCACGTTGCTTCTAACTGTTCTCTTCACAGCGCTCGGAATGGCAATCGGACTGATGGTCGGCATCATCGTTACGATCGTCGGAGCGGCAACGCACAACGCGCATCCGGACATGCGCAACGCCTACCTGCATTTCGCGTTTCCGACGGCAATCACAACTGGCAGTTGCGCACTGCTCTGGAACCTGTTTACAGGCATCCGCCGGTTATCTCGAGGCTGATCGTTGCCCAAATATCTGCCACAAGCTCCGCGAGGCATGTTCCGAGTGATTCTGACCGAGAGCGATGATGAGCTCCTGGTCGGCGACTTCGCGTCGTACCGCGAAGCGTGTCTCGCGGCGGCGCGAAGAGCCGACTCTCCCGAGTCGCAACTGCGAATCTATGACCAGGATGGCCGAGAGCTTGGGCACCTGGGCGCGTAGAGTCTCCGTGTACTCTCTCCAAATTCAGAGCTGCTAAATGCTGTTAAGGGCGGATGAAAAACGGACGAGGTAGCCAATCTGCGCCTTGACACTGATTTTGCGCCGGAGCCTAATTGTGATACGGGCAAGGAGCTAGAAATGAATAAGACCGACCTGGTAGATGTACTGGCGCAGACCGCAGGCATCAGCAAAGGGCAGGCGGCGAAAGCGTTCGACGCGATGATTTCGCATACAGTGGAGGCACTACTGAAGGGCGAGCGCGTCACAGTCCTGGGTCTGGGGACAATGACAGTGGTGCAACATCGAGCCCGCACGGGACGAAATCCGCGGACCGGAGCAGTGATGACCATCGCCGCCCGGAAAGCGGTTAAATTCTCGGCTAGCCTGGACTTACGCAAGTCCGTGAACTGCAAGTAAGCGGATCCCGTCCGCCAGATAGCGTCTTATCGCTTTCTTTGCGCCGTCGCGTGCAGGGCGGCCTGCGCTCTGAAGCAGGCTTATTTGCGCCACACGGGCCGAATACGGTACGATTGAGTGTTTGCAACAGAGGTTCCAAAGACAATGAAAGCAGCTATCCACCCCAACTACCATGAGGTTCGCGTGCTCTGCGCCTGCGGGAACACCTTCCTGACGCGCTCCACGAACCCGGACGACATCCACGTAGAAATCTGCTCTGCCTGCCACCCGTTCTTCACCGGCAAGCAGAAGGTTCTCGACACGGCAGGCCGCATCGAGCGCTTCCGCCGTAAGTACGCCAAGAACGAGAAGACCGAGCAGAAGTAACCTCCGGCGCACGAGCGCCGAGTAAAGATCAGAAGCCTCCGCCGCCGCGGAGGCTTTTCTGTTGTTGCGCTTGCACAGCAAGATTGCTTTCCCAGTTTTCATTTGACGTGTGTATCGCGTAACGTTACAGTTGACAGATGATCAAGAGCTTCAGGCACGCTGGGCTGGAGAAGTTCTTTTTGACCGGGTCGAAATCGGGGATCCAGCCCGCCCACGCCGCAAAGCTCCGGATTCAGTTAACGCGCCTTAACGTGAGCACCCGTCCGGAGGATATGAATTCTCCTGGGTGGAGATTGCACCGCCTTAAGCACAACCTGGAGGAGCACTGGTCTGTCACTGTGAATGGCAATTGGCGGTTGACCTTCAAGTTTGAAGGCGAAGATGTAATCCTCGTCGACTATCAGGATTACCACTAGGAGTTCGAAAATGCAGATGTTCAATCCCGCCCATCCCGGAGAAGTACTGAAGGAGCAGCTTGGGAAAATTAGCGTGTCCCAGGCTGCGGCGCACCTTGGGGTTTCGCGCGTGACCCTTTCACGCGTCCTTAATGGCAAAGCCGGCATTTCGGCCGAGATGTCTCTGCGTCTCTCCGAGGCGCTCGGGACATCCCCCGACCTCTGGCTCAAAATGCAGGCGCAATACGACCTGTGGGTGGCTTCCCGGAAGAAGCGTAAGAGAATAAGACCCTTGATCACTCACGCAGCTTGAGGGCGCGACGGATCGCTGCAAGCAATCAGAAGCCTCCACCACGCGGAGGCTTCGCACACTTGTTAATCACATCCCGCTGTGACTTACCTCGCACTTCTCACGGTAAAATAGCTTCGTGCATAAGTATTGGGACCGGGACAAGTCGCTGGAGCTCGAGGTTCCGCCGGGGACGTGTGTGCCGGCCTCGCTCACCATCGGCAACGTGCGTATCGCTCCGGCCACTGTGCTGGCGCCGATGGCGGGCGTGACCGACACCGTCTTTCGTCGCTTCATTCGCGAAATGGGGGGCTGCGGCCTGCTGATGACCGAGTTCACCTCGGCTGACGGGTTCGTGCGCCGCAGGGATAAGAAGGCGGAGCGTTACCTGCACTTCGGCGAAGACGAGCACCCGATCTCTGCGCAGTTGTTCGGCAGCAATCCTGACACTCTCTCCGAGGCCGCCCTCCTGATCGAGGATCTGGGCTTCGACCTGGTGGATTTGAACCTGGGCTGCCCGGCGAAAAAGGTCGTGAAGTGCAACGGCGGTTCGGGATTGCTGCGCGATCTACCGCTCATCCGCCGCATCTTCGAGTCGGTGCGAGCGGCGGTAAAGATTCCGTTCACGGTAAAGTTCCGAGCTGGCTGGAGCGACAGCGAACTCGTGTTTCGCGAACTGGCGCCAATGGCGGAAGCCTGCGGATTGCAGGCCGTGGCCATGCATGCGCGCACTCGCGAGCAGGGCTACAGCGGGCAGGCACAGTGGCACTGGATTGCCGAAATGAAATCGCTGGTGAAGATTCCGGTGATCGGCAACGGTGATGTGCGCACTCCGGAAGACGCGGCTGCAATGGTTGCGCACACCGGATGCGATGCCGTCATGATCGGTCGCGCTGCAGCTTCGAATCCGTGGATATTCCGCCAGATTGAGCAGTACACCGCGACGGGACGTTACGACCTTCCCAGCGATGAAGACCGCTACAACATGATTCGTCGCTACTTCGGCATGCTGTTGGATGAAGGCTACCGCGACGCGCCCGGGAAGATGAAGCAGTTCGCGTCGTGGTTCACGCACGGAGTGCCCAACGGAAGTCATCTGCGCAAAGCCATTTACGAGGCCAAAGAAGGCGAGTCAATTCTTGCGCGCGTCGATGAATTCTTCGCGCGGCTACTCGATCGCAATGCCGAGGATCAGCTCGCGGGTCAGGCTGTGGTTACCAACGATTCCGCACTTTAGCAGATTCCTTTGCCGAACAATTCATGACTGTTCAATACTGAATTGATCTAATTACCTGATGGCCGACAAACCAGAATTTCCAACCAGTCCCGACCAGCTCGGAATGACGCGCAGCCGCAGGTTTTTGCGGTACGAAATCGACGTGCGCGCAACCGTGACCATCTCCGACGATGATGGCGTTAAGAAGCTCTCCGTTCGCACAATCGATATCGCAGAAGGCGGGATGGCATTAGTGTGCCCGGTCGATCTACCGACGAATTCGAGCCTGCAGATCGAAGTGAAACTTCCGGAAACCGGCGATGTCCTGAAGATCAGAGGACTGGTGCGCAACCGCAGCGGCTTTCGCTTCGGGATTGAATTCCTGCGAATTCGCGACGACCAGCAGAGAATCATCCGCCAATACTGTCGGCACGCGAAACTCTCCGGCTCGTAATCGTGGCCACCCTTCGGTACATGTCCCAAAACTGTGGCGCGCATCTCTTTTGTACACGCAGGCACTCGTGGAAATTGGGGGTGTTTCACGCCCGCGTGCGGTATAAGTAGGCTGAGACAAACCACGTTTTATGGATTCTACGCAGCCAGTTCGTCGCTTCCGCCGCTATCGCACAGATTTTCGCGTGAAGCTGCAGTTCACCGCAGCCGGACAAACGCAATCGTTGATTGCACGCACCTACGAGATGAGTCCAGGCGGACTCTCGGTTTATGCCCCCATGGAAATCCCGAGCGACGCAGAGGTCATGCTCGACCTTACCCTACCCGGCGATCAGCAGACAATGCGGGTTGGCGCGCAGGTGCGCAATCGCATCGGCTTCCGCTATGGAATGGAGTTCCAGCCGCTCACCAAAGAGCAGGAAAACCGATTGCGCTCCTTCTGCAGCGACCTGTCGTAGCTACACCGTGCGCACAGAATTTCTGATGCAAAATACATAACTGAATCTCGGCCGCCTCGTTCGCCTGAGCATCCCGCCCCACATTAGCGCCGGAGAGAGCGACGCAACTGTGGGCCACCGGCCCGTTTCGGGATTGTCCGCTATAAGCGCCATTATCATTAACAACCGTCGCTGGAATCAGCCGTACGCTCCTAGCTTGAATGTGATACGACGTTTAGTAGTTTGAGAAGAGGCTTCTGATGCGATATTCGCGATATTCGGCGGTTCTAGTTTTTGCGCTCACGCTCACAGCATGGTGCATCGTTGCCTACGCTGGGTCTGGATCGCCCTCGCCACACTGTCAAGGCCCGCTGAGCCAGCGACTGTTTAAGGCTGCTGTAGATGCGCCGGATGCCGCCAAAGACGATGGAACTCTGTACGGAATGCAGAGATGGCGAAAGCCAACTGGTCGCAGCTACGTCGGGTTTAAGTTCCCGGGCCTGCTTTCGTGTGCGTATACGGTCAGCGCGATCTTTCGAGAAGCTTGTTATCCGATAGGCGAAATTGGTTCTGTGAATGGTGTCGATGCGGCCCTCGTTAAATGGGAGAAGGTCAACGACGCGCGGAAGCTACAGCCTGGCGACGTCGTATTCTGGAAGCCGGTTCGCGGGACGGTCCTTGGATTCAAATGCCCTGGGCATTGGCACGTTGGAATCTCGCTTGGTGGCGACGTGACGGTCGATAACGACTGGTGGTCCGGCAAGCCCCAAAAAGGCAGTCTTGAAAGGCCATGCACGACGTTCGCTTACGCTCGGCGACCGCCTTCGTAAGCCGTGACCCACACAAACTCGGTAACTGTTCATGGATACCTAACGCGAAATCGCCTTATCCCGCAGTATCCCGTTTTGCGATTGGAACTACCCCACTCAAGCCAACATCGGGCTTGAATGACCACCCGGTCGTCTGGTTAGCTATCGAAGGTGGCCCATACTGCGCGTAGTTCGCAAGCGTGGGGATTTCTGGTCGGGTGAGATAACATCCCCAGAGTTGGAATATTCACCATCTCGCGTAGGACGGTGCCGCGATGGAAGAGACACAGGTAGTCATCGAGGTGAGCCCCGCGCCCCCGCTGCGCACGACATCAGGGCTAGGATGGGCAGCAGCAATTGCCGCTGCCGTCCCAGCGTTGCTGCTCTACTATGCCAAACGCTACGGCTACATGAGCGACGAGCTTTACTTTCTCGCTTGCGCCGAGCATCCGACATGGGGCTATGCGGACCTGCCCCCGTTGCTGCCCTGGCTGACGTGGATGGTGATGCATACGGTCGGCTCGTCACTGCTGGCAATTCGTCTTTATCCCGCACTCGCTGCTGGAGCGGCAGTATGGATCTCTGCATTGTTGGCACGTGAGCTCGGCGGGGAAAAGCGCGCGGTCATTCTGGCCGCGGTATTGGTCGCTACAAGCCCTATTCTTATCGGCGTCGGTCATATCTTGAGCACCAACGCTCTCGACTATCCTCTTTGGGTTCTGGCCATACTTCTCCTGGTGCGCATCGATAAGGGAGCGCATCCGAGGCTCTGGCTGGTGTTCGGTGCTGTCG
>Ga0335071_10004345_pt1 | contig 14796 bp, 15 predicted proteins | sample Lox_Sample_15_FD_206724 | JGI IMG/M metagenome (GOLD analysis project Ga0335071, IMG submission 206724) | Soil microbial communities from Loxahatchee National Wildlife Refuge, Florida, United States - Lox_Sample_1.5 | ecosystem: Environmental > Terrestrial > Soil > Wetlands | place: USA... | reverse complement strand
TTGCTGGTCGGCCCGGGATCGCTGAAGCGAAAATATTCTGCGAAGATGCCAACTTCAGCGTGATCAGCGTGGCCACTCTCTTGAGCAACTACCATCGGTACTGCGAAGAACAGAGAACCAACTAACATTCCGATAAGACGTTTCATAGTTAAGACTCCTGAAATTTCAGCCCGAGCGCACTAGATTCGGTCGATACACGTTGAGCGAGCGGAGGCCCAAGCGGAATGCGTAATAGATGCGGTTCCAATCCACCAAGGTTGGAATCAGTTCGTCATCGCACAAGAGCCCGCATTGATAGGTCTATTACGCTAGGGAATTCCCGGTAGGAAAAACAACGACGCGGGGTAGTCCGTACAATCCCTGTACGGGATGTTTCGGAGCTTATTGCAGATGATTGACGCGCATCGATCGAACATCAGCAGCACTCGTCTCAGACACTGGCGAAACGGAAATTACAACGAATGCGCGCTCTTTGCTCCGGATTCCCTCGGTGCGTAAGAGCATCACACCGTTGTTCAGGCGGAACTCTGCTCGATCTCCAGTCTGTAAACCGATAGCATGCTTCCGGTCACGAGGACGAATCTGGTAAACGACGTTCTCGGATTCGAGGAAATATTCCTGACAGATTGATCGTGTAGTGTTCCCTCTTTTTACGCTGCAAGGAACTGCTCTGGTCTCCGAGATTCGTCCGAGCTGATGTGGATTCGGATCTTTGGCGTAGGCTGACAAAGAGAGAAACATCAAACCGATAGCACACGCGTCTCGAAGTGGCATGGGAAGGTCCCCCAGATGTAGATATTTTCTCTGGGAAAGCTACTGGTTCGCAGGTCACGTCGGTACTGCACCCTTGGATTACCGCAGACTCAAGCTCGACACATGAGCACAGCCAACAACTATCTCTCACATAGAGCATCCAGGGTTTGGAAGAATGCAGGATACGAGATCGCGGCTGAGTCGGCACCTTGAATCAGCGTTTCACCGTCAGCCCGCAGTGCAGCGATCGCGAAAGCCATAGCAATGCGATGATCGCCAAAAGAATCGACTTCGGCTCCATGTAGGGCTTGGGATCCAGGTATCTTCAAGCCATCTTCCCGCTCTTCGACTTCAGCGCCCATTTTTCGAAGATTGCTTGCCATCGATGCGATCCGATCTGATTCCTTAACCCGCAGTTCTTTCGCATCGCGGACTTCGATTCCCTTCTCAGTAAAAGGTGCAATCGCAGCGAGCACCGGGATCTCATCGATGAGAGCTGCGGAATCGGCTCCCGCAATCGTAGCTCCCGTTAACGCGCCGCCGCCCGCCTGCAGAGATCCAACTAGCTCACCATTGATCTCATCGAGTTGCGTTACCGAAATACGGACGCCCATCTGCATGAGGATATCCAGCAGGCGGGCCCGAGTAGGATTCATAAGCAGATTGGGAAGCGTAAGCTCCGACTCTGGAAACAGTGCGCCGGCACACAAGAAAAACGCCGCGCTGGAAAGATCTCCAGGTACGCGAGCCTCAATCCCGCGCAGGCGCTGCCCTCCACGAATGCGAACTTCGCTGCCCGCATCCACACTCTTGCGTTGAAGCTGCACACCGAAGGCGCGAAGTCCAATCTCTCCATGATCACGCGTGCGAACTGATTCCTCAATTCGCGTTTCGCCATCAGCAAACAGCCCAGCGAAGAGCAAGCACGTCTTCACCTGGGCGCTGGCCACCGGCATTTTGTAGTCGATCGCCTTCAACCGGCCACCACTGACACGAAGTGGAGGCTTCCCTCCCTGCGATTCGATCGCTGCACCCATGGCGGTCAGCGGCTTAATGACACGCTCCATGGGGCGCCGCGAAAGCGATTCGTCGCCGATCATCTCGCTAGTGAAGGGCTGTCCGGCAACGATGCCGCTCAGCATTCGAATCGTCGAACCGGAGTTCCCGCAATCAAGAGCTTCAGACGGTGCAGCAAGGTTTAATCCGCGACCTTGAACTTCAATTACGTTCTGATCCGGTTTGCGTTCCCACTTGACTCCGAGCGCTCCCATGCAGGCCAGCGTGCTCGCGCAATCAGCGCCAGTGGAGTAGTTCTCCAGACGCGAGGGACCTTCCGCGATTCCCGCAAGCATGCCGTAGCGATGCGAGATTGATTTATCTCCCGGAAGTTGGACACTGCCCCGAACGTTGCGCGCCGGGCGCACCAGGGTTTCAGAAGCAAGTTTCATGTATAGATCAATATAGCGGAAGAAACTGAGCCGACGCTTCTTGGCTTAGGCCAGAGCTTTCACTTCGACTCGGGCTTCTTGCAGGATCTGGGCAGACACTTCCTTCATCGTCACGCCAAATTCGAACATCGGTGTCTCGGTTCCACGTCCCCAGCGTGCAACCTCCCAGTGGGCGCGCACAAACTTGACGTTCGGAGATGCCGTGAGATCGAGCAGCAAGGGCGATTCCTCCGCATAAAACTTCTGCGGAAAGGCAGCCAGGGACTTCGGTTCCCACGCCGTACCATCGGCGGACCCAAAGATGCTGACATCGAGAGATTCTTGCTCGATGATTTTGGTGATCGATAGCATGACGAGGAACACGCGATTAGAGGCACCACTTACATCCACTGCCAGTCCGTCGCCTTTTGTGTTGACTACCGTTGTAGGAGGAACCAGAATTATCTCGGCCGTTGTCATGGCGACACGATTGTAGCAAGAAACCAGAACCTCTCCGAATCTCTCTGACGAGCTCGTTTCTAAAAATGAAAGTGCGCAAGGGCAGCGAATGACAATCACGGATGACAGGTCTATAGTTGTCGCAAATTTCAAAATCTCATGGCTACGACTCAGCCCCTCACGCTAAGCAGTCCGCCAACGAATGTCACGGAATCGAAGCGGCCGCGGCTCACCTCGGTCGATGTGTTCCGCGGCCTGATGGTTGCCGGCATGATTCTGGTCGACAATCCGGGAAGCGACGATCTCGCATACAGCCCAATCAAGCATGCACAGTGGAATGGTTGGACTCCAGCCGACTTCATTTTCCCTTCCTTCGTTTTCCTGGTTGGCGTATCGATGGCCTTTTCATTTCCCGCGCGGATGGATCGCGGGGAATCGCGCTCCCGGATTTTCCAGCATGTGATTTGGAGGACCCTGATTCTCATCGCCGTGGGCCTATTCGTGAACGGCATGCCTTTCGTCGGAATCGACTGGCATGCATACCGGATTTATGGCGTAACGCAGCGGATCGCGCTCTGCTACTTGGCCGCGGCAGTACTTTTGCTGTGGTCGAACTGGCGAGTTCAATTGCTAGTACTTATCAGCTGTCTGGTCGGCTATTGGGCCATCATGCGATTCGTGCCGGTACCGGGACTAGGCATTCCCGGACGTGATATTCCGTTCATGGATCCGGAACGAAACATCGTCGCATGGCTCGATCGAAAGCTTCTCATGGGACGGCTCTATAACACCGTTCGGGACCCCGAAGGGCTGATCAGCACGATTCCTGCAATCGGGACAGTCCTGAGTGGGGTGCTCACCGGACACTGGCTGCGCTCGAAGACAGATTCCCGAACCAAAGTGCTATGGATGGTCTGCGTTGGAATTGCTGGACTGGCTGCCGGCTTGCTTTGGAACCGTTGGTTCCCGATTAATAAGAATCTGTGGACCAGCTCGTTCGTGCTGCTGACGGGAGGCTTCGCGCTGGCCTTCCTCGGGTTGCTTCATTGGGTCCTTGATGTGAAGGGCACGCGAGCGTGGACCATGCCCGCACTCGTATTCGGAATGAATGCCATTGCGGGATTTATTGCGGACTCGATCGTCTACGGGCCTGGGTATGGCTTCACGACGAGAGGTCCGAATGGGGCTTCCATGAACTGGCACGAGGCCGCTCAAGCCTGGCTTGTGTCGTTTGGATTGGCTCCAGCAAACGCTTCGCTCGTTTATTCCATCGCCGCGGTGCTGTTCTGTTGGGCGCTGTTGTGGCTGCTGTGGCGCAAGCGGATCTTTATCAAAATCTGAACCCGCACTGGATTATTCCGTGGGATGCGCGGCCGTAAAGTCGCTGCAACAAGGCTTCTCCGCCGGCTTGAATTCCATCAGTTCGATGCGCGTGTGGTCCGGATCGAAAACATTGAGCTGGCGCTTCCCATCTCTTCCCATCTGCGAATGCTCTTCGCCGTGCTCCTTCCATCCGTGAGATTCGAGCACCGACTGCGCCTTCTTCATGTCGGCAACGCCGTAAGAGATGTGATTCATCACTCCAGTCAACCGAAGGTCCGGATGCTCAGGCTGATTCAACATGTATTCGAGCCAATCCGTTCCATCCGGGACCTGCAGCGACACCCAGTCGGTAACGTTGTCTTTCATACCGCCATGCCAATACGGACGGAAGCCGAGAATCTGACGATAGAACTTATCTTCGGCATCCCGGTTGTAGGCCAGAAATCCAACGTGAATCATGCGGTGCGAAACCGCGTTGGGCGAAGCCGGCGCAGAATCACCTTTTGCACGCTCGACAAACTCGATGCGATGACCTTCCGGATCAGAAACAAACATGCTCTTGCTGTGGTCGGAGCGGGTTTCGATTTCACCCGGCTTGAGTCCCTTGGCGCTGAGATACGTGCGCAAAGCGCCGACATTTTCGGTGGTGAAGGCCGTGTGATCCATGCGGTCCGTGGCTTTAGGATCGGGAGCGGGACCGTATCCGACCCACTGCGTGCCCGACATGTAACGGACGGTCTCGCCCGATTCGATGGGATCGGCCGACGGAAGGCCGAGAATGTCCGCATACAGATGCTTCACGCCCTCGGGCGCCGTCGTATAAAAAGACACGTGATCGATGCCGGTAATCCGGGGACGTTGCGATGTTTGTGAAAAAGCCGTAAGTGGAAGGATCGTGCAGATGAGGAATAAGCGGGTTCTCATGGCGACACGATTCTAGACCGAAACCGAGAAATCAAACAGCCGATCAATAGATGTTGTTCGGTTTTGTTCTTGCTTCCTTAGCGACCTTCGCGAATCCTTAGCGATCTTTGCGGTTGAGCTTTATCGCGACCGACGGGAAGCTGATCGAACTCGAGCTCAACGCAGCCCGTCCTCTCCCTTGATCTGATCCTTAGTCAGCCCACCTACACGCGGATGCGGCCTTCCACTGTCTGTCACTGCAACGGCAACCATGATCTCATTCGCGCGAGGGGCATCGTTCAGCCGGACCTCCATCCCATCGAAGTGGCTCCGGACAAATGCAGCATCTTTGTGGCCGAGAGGAACGTCGAGTACGACACCCAGGCCGCCGCGCTTCTTGGATGACGGAATTAAAGCCGCGCCTTTGCCCAGCACGCGCCGTACCGGTGTGCCTAATTTCGGATGAAGGATGGCCGCCGCGTGTTCTAGTTCTCCGTTTTCTCCGACAGCGGCCGCTTTGCCATAGCTTTCCGCTTTAGAGCCTTCAATACCAAGAGCGGCAACCGCCCGCTGCGTCAAGAGTTCCCCGAGTTCCTCGCCGATCGCCATCAGTTCTGACAAGTCTTCGACATACTTGCCCGCATACGGATTCTCAATGACCGCGACCGCAGCGGCCCTTCGCGTCGGTGGAGAAACTTGCCGATCCATCTCCCGCTGCGTCTCTTCGACAAAGGTGGCGATCTTTCGAATTCTCGCTTTCATGTCGATTTCGCCGTCCGCTTAGCGCAGACCATCTTCCCCTTTAATCTCTGAAACTTTCAACCCACCGACCCGTGCATGCACGCGAGCCCCCGTGGTCATCACAAGAGCGAGCAGAATCTCATCCGCACGCGGAGCGTCGTTGATCCCGACTTCCATGGCGTCAAAATGGCTCCGAACGTAGGACGCATTGATGTGAGTAATTGGCACGTCCAGCCGCGTTCCCGGAGCGCCGACCTTCTTCGTCGAAGGCACGATCGCTTTTGCGCCCCCCAGAACTTCGCGCATGGCATACCCGCCGGGAACGTGCCACAACGCTCCATGCTCGATTTCGCCGGACGATCCGACGATCGCGCCTTTGCCATATCCCTCGATGCTTTTAGCATCGCCGCCAAGTGCTTTCACTAAGGACCGTGCCATCTCAAGGCCGAGCGGCTTGAGGTCGTCCATAAATCCCTCGATGTTCGCAGCATAGGAACCGGCAAAAGGATTATGGATCACTGCGACTGCAGCGGCACGACGTAACGGCTGGTCGGCTCTGGGACCGCCTTCATGAAAAATTTCTTCCACACAGGTGAGCTTCTTGCGCACCACCACCTCAGGCATGTACCAGGCTCCTTTCGTGCATGGCGGACGAAATTGATTTGTCGCTGGCTGCACCGGCCAGGCGGGTCTCGCCGCAGAGACTCAGCGCAGATGCGCGGATCAGACCGATCTTACGCAGGCGCTCCGCTGTCCGAATGCCGGATTGTAGCGCTGTATCGATTTCGTTTTGAGTCAGAGCTCCAACCGCCTGAGTCACAAGTCTGTCGCCGAGATCGCTGTCCGGCGCGAGTTCCCGCGCCGGGACCCGAACGATCGCCGGATGTCGCGGCAGATCGACTGCGTTGGCGATTATGGTTGCAGCAGCATCAGCGGCGGACGCGCGATCGGCGAGAACCGTCACCACATCCGCAATTCCGAGAGAAAAGCTGCGGCCACGCCAGCCGCTCGTGGCCATCCCGCGGGCGGGCTGATCGGATGAAATCGTCAGGGTTCCGAAGAGAGACGGACGGTCGGGACGTTCCACCATCCCTACAACGAACTTCTCGCCCTCCCTGAGATGAATCGCGATATCTCCACCATTGTTGACGTAGGCGCGGGAAAGCTCCGCTGCATTGGTCATCGTCGCGAGAATCTCTTCCGCAACCGAGCCGGCGACTGCCGCCATCGGTGTTATGAAATTCTCGGACGCGTAAGGAAGAACGGCGGCAAACATTCGACGAGCGACCGACCCTTGCGGCCACTCCGAGTCTGCATAACACTGCTGGCGCAGAATTGTCAGTTCGGTACAGAGCTCATCCAGGATCAAAACAAAGCGCGCGCAAGCCGCATCATAGGCCAATCGAACTTCGCTAACGGCGCCAAAACATTCGACGATCAAATCGATCGGACCATCGTGCAGATGAAGGCGTCGACCATCCTGCAGCATTCGCATTTGCGCGCGCAAATTCATTCTGGTTTCGTTTCCGATGCGAGAGGCCAGGGATTGTCGCTGCGTGCGAACACCCTTCGCTTCTGATCCTTCATGGATGTGATCGAATCGACCGAGCGCACCTGATTCACGTAGCCACCCAGCGCCGCATAATCCGACAGCTTCAGCGTGAATTCAATCGGCGCGACCAGGGCAGGCGTCGGAACATGGCCAAAAGCATTCTGCGGCATCCTCGTCACATCAACCATGAAGGTGATGCCGCCTCCCGGCCAGACATAGACTGGAGCACCGCCGCACGTGACGCGCGTGAGGGCATCTCGTACGGAGTGAGTCAGCCGGACGGGATTTTCCGTCACTCCGGCTCGCAATGACCCGCCAGCACCCCCCATAAAAAGGACCGTACACAGCGCCGGTTCACAGTTTTCCTTGATGCGCGCGACCGATTCCTGTAAAGCTGCCGGCAACTCTTTCTCCGTCGGTCGGAGATTTTCGTCCAACTCAAAGTATGCGTGATGCTCACCGGTGGTACTCACCAAGAGCAACCGCAAGCCGGGCCAGGCCTTTTTTGTATTGAACTTCCCGAGAATCTTGAGCGGATCATCGATGTTCGTTCCGCCCCAGGAAGTACCGGGCTCGGCCACCTGGAAATACCTTCCGGGTGTGGATCGCCTTCCCTTCAGCTTAATTCCAGTTTCTGGAATGCCAAGCAGCTTCCCCGCCTGATGCTCCGAAAGAACTCCCGTAATGTGATCGTCCACCACAACTACGTCGTCGATCTTGCCCAACCACTGCTTGGCAAACATTCCAATCGCCGCGGACCCGCATCCCACGCGCATTCGCTCTTCCCGCACGCCGTCGACCACGGGAGGCTTCCCTGCCTGCAATATGACCCTCGCTCCTTTTTCAATCTCGAATTCAACAGGCTTGCCATTGCAAAGATTCAATAGAGCATCGCAGGTCGCAGTTCCTTCATGCCGGCTGCCGCCGGTTAGGTGGCGCACGCCGCCGAGCGACAGCATCTGCGATCCGTATTCATTCGTCGTCACGTGCCCAACAGCTTCGCCATCCGCGCGCACCATGCTGCATTCGTCTCCCAGGTGGCGATCTGTGTCGATCTTCACCTTCGCGCCGCAATAGCTGAAAATGCCCTCGGTCACCACGGTCACCATGTCGACGCCTTGAACCTGCGACGAGATGATGAACGGGGCAGGCTTGTAGTCGGGATAAGTTGTTCCCGCCCCAATTGCAGTGACAAATGTTTCACCGTGACTCGCCAGCGTCCCATCCCATTCGCCGCTGCGTTCCAGGAAAGGCACAACCGAACTTCCGCGCTCCACGGCGCGATCCAGCATCACGTGTGGATCGAGGCGAACCAGTTTGCCGTCCTGATTGCCATAGCGGTCACAAGATCCGGTGCGCCCCGGCTTGATGTAGCAGAGCACTGGACACGCGTCGCACCGAATCGCGTCGTCAGGCACGCGCGCCTCCGCTGCTGTTGGCGAGAATTGCTGCGCGCACGCGGTCCGGCGTTGCCGGAACTTTGCGGATGCGCACTCCCACCGCATCGTAGATCGCATTGAGAATTGCAGGAGCAGTAGGAATCACGGCCTGTTCCCCGATCCCCTTAGCGCCGAACGGACCGACAGAAGACGGGTCTTCAATGAGAATTGACTCCACTTCGGGCACATCTCCGGCCGAAGGGATCAGATAATCGTGCAGGTTCTCACCTTTGCCCGGAAAGAATTCCTCCATCAGTGCCATGCCAATGCCCTGCGCAACACCGCCCTCGATCTGCCCTTCAATCAGCGTCGGATTGATTGCCTTGCCCACATCGTGGGCGGCGGTCACCTTAAGAACACGAACCGTACCGAGCTCGACGTCGACCTCGATCTCGGCCATGTGCGCGCCGAAACCATAAATAGCGTAGGGATTTCCCTGCCCGTTCTCATCGAGCGCGGTGATCGGTGGATCGAACGTTTCCTCGCAGGTGACGACGTATCCGTGAGCATCGAGAGCACAGGACTTCAGGTCGAGTTCGTGAGCTTCCCCATTCTCAACGACCGTGATGCTTCCATCCTGGAACTCAATCTCTCCGCACTTGCACGCCCCCGCCAACTTCAGGATTTCTTCGCGCAGCTTGGTTCCCGCCATGTGCGCTGCCTTGCCTGTGACGAAAGTCTGGCGCGAGGCCGACGTCTTCCCGCAATCCGGTGTGATCGAAGTGTCACCGGAAATCAGGTCAAAGTGAGCGATCGGCGCTCCGACAGCATCAGCGCAGATTTGGGTGATGATTGTGTTCGATCCTTGCCCGATATCAACCGCGCCCTGATGCAGCGCAATGCGGCCTTCGCGCTTCAACCCGACCCGCACCGTGGAAGGATTTGGCAGTGATGTATTGCCACAGCCGTACCACATCCCCGCAACCCCTACTCCGCGACGCAATGGCCCGTTGCCGTTGCCATTGAATTCCAAGGCCTTCGCGCGCGCTTCCTTCCACCTTGGACGCAATGCCTCCAGGCAGGCCCGAATTCCGACACCTTCGCGAAGTACCTGCCCGGTGACCGTCGGCGTGTCATTGCGGAGTGCATTTTGAATTCGGAATTCCAACTTATCAATTCCGACTCGGTCCGCGAGTTCGTCGTAGATTTGCTCCTGCGCGATCGCGGCTTGCGGCACTCCGAATCCGCGAAATGCGCCAGCCGGGACAACATTCGTATGTACGGCCCGGGTCAAAGCGCGATAGTTTGGCACCACGTAGGGCCCGGATCCATGCACCGGCACTCGACCTGCAACCGTTGGTCCCCACGAGGAATACGCGCCCGTATTAAAGTCGGCGCTGAAATCTAGAGCCGTGATCCTGCCATCTCGGCTCGCACCAGCACGCAGCCGCATCTGCGCCGGATGCCGCTTAGTGGTAGAAATAATAGATTCCGAACGCGAGTAAACCATCCGCACAGGCCGATTCAATTTCCAGGCCGCGAGCGCAATAAAGGGCTGCACGGACAAATCCAGCTTCGATCCAAATCCACCACCCACCGCAGTCGGGATAATGCGGACCTTTTCCGGCGCGAGGCCCAGAATTTTTGCGATATCGTTGCGATCCATATAAGGAGACTGCGTGCATGCCTGGATCTCAATTGTGTCCCCGACTCGTCGTGCAAAACCTGCTTCAGGTTCGATATACGCATGCTCCACGAACCCAGTCTCGAATTCGCCGTCAACCATGACATCCGATTCCCTCAAGGCACGATCTACATCTCCTCGAACCACGCGGCCACGAACCAGGATATTTCCCTCTCGAAGCTCATGAATCCGTGGCGTGTCTTTCTCGAGCGCTTCACTGATCGTTTTGATCGGTGGCAGCTCCTCCCAGGAAACCGGGAACTCCAAAGGATCGAGCTTCTCTAATGCTTCCGGTTCACCCACGATGGCTGCGGCCGCCTCTCCTCGATGACGTGATTCGGTGTGCGCAAACACCGGTTGGTCGGCACAGCGAGGGATGACGCCATAGCAGTCAATGCCAGGCACATCTCTTGCCGTGAGCACAACGAGCACACCGGGATGCGTCTCAACGAAACCGGCAAGGTTTCCAAAACTAAATCGAGCTCGATGATGTGGCGATCGGATCACCCGAACGCCCAGTGCCGCGTTCGGAATCTCATCGGCTCCAAAGATTTCGGTCCCAGCTACTTTCTTCTGACCATCAAGCCGGACAAGCCTGGCGCCCACGGCCGCCCCAGCTGGAGTCGCCCGGACTGCGGCTGTTTGTGTCTCGGTCACCGCATCCATGATCGCTGCGATGATTTTGCGGTAGCCTGTACAGCGGCACAAAACACCCCCAATGGCATCCGTAACCTGAGTTTCATTCGGCGACGGATTCTTCTCAAGGAGGGCTGTTGCGGCCAATAACATTCCCGGAGTACAAGCGCCGCATTGCGCCGCTCCGTGCCGCAGAAAGGACTCCTGCAGGCGACCAAGCAGTGGAGAGCGGCTGGCGATCCCTTCGACACTGAGTACTTCACAGCCATCGACCTGTCCCGCAGCGACAAGACAAGAACAAACCGGTGCGCCGTCCAGCAAAACAGTGCACGCTCCGCAATCGCCGGCATCACATCCCACCTTTGTGCCCGTCAGGCCCAAATCCTCGCGAAGTACGCGTGACAACCGGCGTGCGCCGGCAACCCTCAATTCGATGGCCCGCCCATTGACGCTGAATGACAGCGGGACAAGCTCAGTATCCGCGGAACCCATCATGCTCTCCCCACGCAGGTTGCGAGCGCACGCCGAACCAATGTCAGCGAGGCATCTAACCGGTATTTAGCCGTGGCGCGGATATCGTCGATCGGGGAAAGCGATGAAAGATGCTCTGGCTTAACCGCATCCGCGATTTCGCCGCTTGCGGTTCGTCCCACCAGATCTTTTTGCAGCTCGGTCAGACAACGGGCAGTAGCTGAACAGGAACCAACCGCGACGCGCGCCCCCGCAACATGGCCCGTTTTATTCCTTTCGAGAACCGCCGCGACCATCGAGATCGAAATCACCAGGTATCGCCGGGCGCCGAGTTTCAGGAACGCGGACGCTGCGTTTTCGAGGCGGCGCGGAACTAGAACAGCAGTCAGGATCTCGTCTCCGACACGCGATGTTTTCCGGTTTCCGATCAAAAACTGGCCAAGCGGCATCTGCCTCTTGCCCGCTTTTGAGAGCAATTCCACTTCAGCATCGAGCGCCAGCAGCGGAGGCACCCCATCGGCAGCAGGCGATGCGTTGCATAGGTTTCCGGCCACGGTTCCCCGGTTCTGGATCTGTACAGACCCTACCTCTCGCGCAGCCTCCTTGAGAGCATCGAAACAGGGCGGCAAGGGAGAGCGAATTACCTCCGTCCAGGTCGTCAGCCCCCCAATCCGGATATGGTCGGCTTGGAGAGATATCCCTCGAATCTCGTTGATTCCTGTGATGTCAACGACAGTGCCTTGGGGCAGGCGATCGCCAAGAGAAGGGTAAAAATCCGTTCCCCCGGCAAGTATCTGTCCACCGGTCGACGCCAGTAAGGAAACCGCTTCATTCAGGCTTTTTGGCTTGAGATACAAGATCAGGTCCCCAGAACCCGTCCGGCGATCACTTGGAGCGTTCGTATACGCAGCCGCAGGGATTGTACAGCGGAGTTGGGATCGACCAGAAGATCGAAATCACGTCAAGAAGCCTGAGCCCTTTTACCCTGCCGGACCCATGCACTATATTGCAATCATGAACCCTGCGCGATAGGGGGATTGACTTCCGGTTCGAACTCTGGCAAAACAGAACCACTTATGTCGCGGTGGAGAGTCAGCACGTCTAGGTTGTTCATCCTCGCCAGCCTGGTTTTTATCATGCTGCTGATCGTGGTGTTGCCTGACGTCGACCTGGACGACATGGCGTTCCACCAGGGCACAGCGCCCTTGGTGGTCCATGCTAAAGCGACCACTGCTCCTGCCACCATTGCAGTGGCTACCGTTTTTTCGCTACCCAATCCTGAGACCGCTTCTCCTTTTCGCAATGCGGAATTTCTCGCGGCCTATCTGGACCCGAACTTCCGGCCCATCCTGCTTCGATCCATTCGGCGATGACATGAGCGGGCGTTGTTCTTGGCCCGCCGCGCTTTTTTCTTGGCACGCCGAGTTCGCGCCCGTGTGACGATTTCCTCGTCACCTCAGTCGCCGACAACGTTTGGAACTTGACCGAAACAGAGTTAGGAGCATTGCAATGAACTTTGACCGCACCCAAGCGGCCGACTATAGCAACCTTCTGCAAGAGGCTGCGGCTCGAACGGGATTCAGTCCGACCCAGATGCAGGAACTGCTGGAGTGCGAACTAGGAATCGACCACCTGCTCGACTACATCACGGCCGTCGTCTCCGATCGTATGAATTGACGTTGTACTGGGCCGGGAGTTGATTTCTTGGGGCGCGACTCCCGGCCGTTTTTCTCTCCCGCGTACTTACCTCGGAATTTCAACCTGCTTGTGTTCTAATCTCCGCGTCGCTTTTCAATCCATTCCGTACCTCAGGAAAACGAATGACTGGTTCGCACCGCGTATCTTTCTTCGCTGGATTCTTTCTGCTCACCTTCAGCTTCGCAGTGGTTGCGCAGAACTCGACCCCGAGCACTCCTCCGCCCGATCTGGACGTCTACGTCGCCAATTCGATGAAGACCTTCGACGTACCTGGAATGGGCATTGCGATCGTAAAAGACGGCAAGGTCGTGGTCGCGAAAGGGTACGGAGTACGGAAACTTGGCGATCCCACTCCCGTCGATGAGTTCACAATGTTCGCGATCGGTTCGAATACCAAAGCCTTCACAACCGCCGCACTCGCTACTCTGATAGATGAAGGCAAACTCTCATGGGATGACCGCGTTTACGAACGGCTGCCCGGCTTCGTGATGTACGACCCGTACGTCTCGCACGAGATGACCATCCGCGACCTGCTGACCCATCGCAGCGGGATGGGTCTTGGCGAGGGCGACCTTCTCTTCTGGCCTCAAACCACGTATACACGCGACGATATCATTCACAAGCTTCGCTTCATGAAGCCGCAGTCAAGTTTCCGCAGCCACTACGCCTACGACAACCTCCTCTATATGACGGCCGGCCAGATTATTCCCGCCGTTACGGGCACATCTTGGGATGACTACATTCGCCAGAAGATCTTCACACCGCTCGGAATGGCTCATTCGAACACCAGCGCGAAGCTATACAAAGCTGGAGATGATTATTCATTCCCGCACTCACGAGTGGATGGAAAGCTACAAGTCCTCCCTTTGGAAAACCTCGACAATGTCGGACCAGCGGGATCGATCAATTCGAGCGCGGCTGATATGGCCAAATGGGTACAGGTCCAACTGAATCGCGGCAAGTTCGTGGATCGTGATGGACGCCTGTTCAGCGAAAAACAGTCTCGCGAGATGTGGTCCCCGCAGACCATTCTTCCTACCGGCGATCCCCCGCCCGCGCTGGCTGGACTGAAGACAAATTTCTCCGACTACGCTTTGGGCTGGGGATTGCGCGAATATCACGGTCGAAAGTTGGTAGGCCATACGGGCGGCGTCGGCGGATTCGTCTCACGCGTAATGCTTGTGCCCGAAGAAAACCTCGGTGTCGTGATTTTGACCAACGCCGAAGAGGGCGGGGCATTCGATTCAATCCTGTATCACGTGTTGGACTACTACCTGAAAGTTCCTCCTTCGGATTGGATCGCTAACTTCAAGAAGCTGAAGGACGACGAGGAGAGAGACGCCGCCGAAGCGATGAAGAAGTCAGAAGGCGGCCGGGCCGCGAATTCGAAGCCTTCCCTGCCCTTGGAGAGATACGCCGGGACCTACAACGATGCCTGGTATGGTCCGATTACGATCCGGTCTGAAGATGGTGGGCTGACCATCAGTTTCGATCACACTCCCGGGATGGTCGGGGACTTACAACATTGGCAGTACGACACATTCAAAGCTCACTGGCGAGTGCGCACCATTGAAGACGCATTCGTAACGTTTGCGCTGAATCCTGACGGAAGCATCGATAGTGCTACGATGCAGGCCGTTTCCCCGTTAGCAGACTTCAGCTTCGACTATCAGGATCTATTGCTGAAGCCAGCAGTCGCACCGAAAAAGTAAAGACTGCACGCGTCTCCTTATTGACGCCAGTGCGTCCGCGATCGGCTAGGTTTAGTTG
>Ga0335071_10004343_pt1 | contig 14801 bp, 12 predicted proteins | sample Lox_Sample_15_FD_206724 | JGI IMG/M metagenome (GOLD analysis project Ga0335071, IMG submission 206724) | Soil microbial communities from Loxahatchee National Wildlife Refuge, Florida, United States - Lox_Sample_1.5 | ecosystem: Environmental > Terrestrial > Soil > Wetlands | place: USA... | reverse complement strand
ACTTGCAGAGTTGTATCCTCAGACCGTGGCGAGTCTCATGAAATCAGGGCGCACACCAACGCCCGGTCTTCTGTTCGGACTGGTGGTGACGCTGGCTGCCGTGGTGGCGTACACCGGCTACATCACTTACCAGATCAAGGGACTGCGCGATCTGCAAAGCAACATCATCGACCGCAACCGTAAAGATTCGCTGCAACTGTTGCGCATCCAGAACGACCTCAACTTGCTGGGCATCGCCATGCGCGACATGCTGGATGCGACCGAACCGTACCCCATCAGCGCGTGGGCGCCGCAGTTCCAGCGCATCCGCCAGGACCTGCGCGACTCCATGCAGAAGGAGGCGGACCTTTCCGTCGCCTACCGCACGGCCGAGCAGCGGCACTATATGGAGGAATCGCTGGCGCAATTCTGGGGCGCGGCCGACCACATGTTCGGCCTGGCGTCTGCGGGCAATGAGAACGAGGCCCGCCGCCAGATCCGGGTTTCGCTGCAGGCCCACCAGGCGGCGTTGAGCATCGCCGTGTCGCGGCAACTGGTGGCCAACAACGAAGCCGAACAGCAGGCGGGGGAACACATCCAGGAGATTTACTATCGCGTGCAACGGCAGGTGTTGCTGTTTCTGGCAGCGACGCTGGTGCCCATCGTGCTCACCAGCTTGTACCTTATACGCTCGAACCGGTTGCTGTTCCAGCGTCTGTCCGACTTGTCGGAGCAGCGCAGCGAGCTGGCGCAGAAGCTGATCGCCACGCAGGAGTCCACCCTGCTGCACATCTCGCGCGAACTGCACGACGAGTTTGGGCAGATTCTGACCGCACTCGGCTCCATGCTGCGGCGCGCCGGGCGACAGGCGCCGGAAGGCTCGCCGCTACGTGCAGATCTCCTGGAGGTCTCGGAAATCGCGCAATCCGCGCTGGACAAGGTGCGCAGCCTGTCACAGGCGCTGCATCCTGTGACACTGGAAGAGGCCGGGCTGGAGAGCACGGTAGACTGGTACCTCCCCGTGGTGGAACGCCAGAACGGAATCGTCATACACTACAACAAGTCGGGCACGACATTTCCAGTCGAGAGCCGCGCCGGCATCCACGTATACCGCGTGTTGCAGGAGGCGTTGAACAACGCTACGCGGCACTCGGGCACGAAAGAAATCTGGGTGCGGCTGCGCTTTCTGGAACAGGCGCTGGAGTTGGATGTGGAGGACCACGGCAGCGGTTTTCATCCCAACGGTCGCCGCGGCATCGGCCTGGTGGCGATGCGCGAGCGCGCCGAGTTGCTTGGGGGCACACTGCAGTTTCTTCACCCGCAGGGTGGCGGGACGCTGGTGAGACTCTGCGTACCCAAAGAAGTGGCCGAAGTCGGCGTTTAGGAGCACATGGCAGACAAAATCTCGGTCCTGCTGGTGGACGATCACGCGCTGGTGCGCCGCGGCTTCCGGCGCATTCTGGAAGACGAAGAAGACATTGTGGTGAGGGGCGAAGCCAGCGACGGTGATGAGGCCGTGCGCATGGCCCATCACTTGAAGCCTGACGTCATCGTCATGGATTGCGCCCTGCCCGGCAGCAACGGACTGGTGGCCACGCGCAAGATCCTGGAGCACAATCCGAAAGCCCTGGTGTTGATGCTGAGCATGCACTCGGAAGACACTTGGGTGCGGCAGTCGCTGGAAGCCGGTGCTCGCGGCTACATGCTCAAGAATGCCCTGGACCTGGAACTGGTGAACGCCATCCGCCGGGTGGCCGCGGGGGAAGAGGTGCTGGACCCGCAAATTGCCCGGCGCACCAACCTCAAGGGAGAACGAGAGACCGGGCTGACCATCCGGGAACTCGAGGTATTGCAGTTGATTGTTGCCGGCTTATCGAACAAGGAAATTGCCAGCCAGCTTAACCTGAGCGCCAATACCGTCGCCGTGCACCGCGCCAACATCATGGATGCGCTTGGCATCCACAAGACCGCCGAACTGGTGGTGTACGCCATCCGGAACGGACTGGTCAACATACCCTGACCTCGTTCCAGGCGGTTCGTTGGCTGCTGGTCGCGGGCGCGGCATCGTCGTGCTTGGGCGCTCTCGAGCGCGCCGGCGGCCCTTAGTATTTTTGGCCTATTGCGTTGGATGCAGGCGGCGGCTACGCTGGCTCTGCGAGGTTGAAGTGGCCTCGCACTTATCTGGAGCAGGTTGCCGCGAGTTGTGGTCCCACCCCATGGCGAGCGGCGATTTGCTCCAACTTTTTCTGCGCAAGAACTTGATTCAGGTTGAAGGACGATTGGCCAACCCCTTGTGCAATCCTGCCAAAGCCGGAAAGTGGCAGCTCAACCTGTACGATCCCGATGGTACGCGCGTGGAACTGACGGAATTCACGCCGGTCCAGTAGCCTTGTTGCTCGCCGTACACCGCACCGAGCCTAACATTTCCGCGCGTTTTGCGCCGGTTCAGCGGCCCGTTGCGACCCTGCCGGGAGATTGAAACGGAATGCTCGCTGCACCGTGGATCCCACCCGAGCTGGCGTCCTGCACCAGCACGACCACGCGCAGGTCTTCCGCCTTCCAGCCGTTCCTATCGGGGACTGTGACGGTCCGGTTGAATCGGCCATTCGAGGTAGCGCCCAGCATATGGAGTTCCCGCACCACCGCGTTGTGCTGGAGGATGCGCCCGCCATTCTCACCCCCCAGAACGCTGGTGCTGAGGTTGTCCTCAGTTACCGCCAGCAGCACCTCCAGCTTGGTCACGCCGGAGTCCGCAACCGTAACTTGGAGTTTGTCGGGAGATACGAGTTTGAGCGATACCGCTGCGGGCTTCGCCGTGCGGGCGGCTTCCGCGATCATCCGCTGCACCGCGCCGGCATTGCCGCCCACCGCTTGAAGGTGCCCGTCAACCACGATCTGCGGCGTATAGGCCGTCGCCAAGTGGAGTTTCCTGACATAGTCATACTGTCGTTGTGTAAATGCGGGCGCCGAGAAGCGGTCTCTCCAGCCCAAGTCATTCCAGTACTCGACGTGCTCGCCCAGCAGGATCAATTCGACACCCGCGGCCGTCCGCTGATGGCTGAGCTGGCTGAGCAGAGCGTCGGCCGGAGGGCAGCTGGAACAGCCCTCGGAGGTAAACAGCTCTAATACGACGGGTTGTGGCGCCTGACCGGCCTGCGCTGCAGTTACAAACCATATCGCGACCAGCAGCACTGACAGGATCGCCGATAAATTACGGAACTTTTGCATGACGTTTGAGGAATAGGACGTTGATTACCTCATATTAGTTACAGCACTCGCTTGAAAACGGTAAATCGTGGGCGCAGGGAATCTCGGGTTGCAAGTGAAATTCGGCACCGGCGATGAGGCCAAAGGCGTGCCTTCGCGTCGCAGAATCGGCGATAATAGGAATAGCTCGACCCGAGAGGTGGAATGGCTTCCTGGCCCATTCGGGATGCGGTGCTTTTGGCGGCCGCCATCCCATTTATTTACTACAGCATCGCTATCTTCAGCGGGCGGCGGTTCTTTGCCCGCAAGCGGCCTGCCGCACCCTCCGGGCCTGCCTTTACCCCGCCCGTCAGCATTTTGAAGCCGGTGCGCGGTCTGGATCCGGACGCCTACGAAAATTTCGCCAGTTTCTGCCGCCAGGACTATCCCGAATATGAGATTGTGTTTTGTGTCGGCGATCACGCTGATCCCGTGCTGCCCGTCATAGAAAAGGTGATTGCTGATTTTCCGGCGCAGTCGATCCGCGTGTTGTATGGGTCCGGTCGTGACGCCACCAACGACAAAGTCGCCAAACTCGCACGTCTGTCGAAAGAGGCGAAGTATGAAACGCTGGTCATCAACGACAGCGATGTTCGCGCCGAACCCGAATACCTTCGCACCGTGGTGGCTCCTCTGGCCGACCCCAAGGTCGGGGCCGTGACCTGTTTCTACGCGTCCACCGAAGAAACCACCGTTGTGCAGAGACTGCAGACTGTGGGCATGTACTCGGATTTCTATCCCGGCATCGTGGTGGCCTGGCAATTGGAGGGAGTGAAATTTGCACTCGGCCCCACCATCGCAACCACGAGGGCCCGGCTGGCGGGCTTCGGCGGCTACGAGAAGATCGAGAACCGTCCGGCTGATGATCTGCTGGTGGGCAGGCTCATTGCCGAGCAGGGCTACGAAGTGAAGCTGCTGCCCTACACGATCCAGACCGTCGCGGATTTCCAGTCACTACGCGACCTGTTCCTGAAGCGTCTTCGCTGGATTGTTGTGATGCGGAACATGCGCCCATGGGGACACTTCGGCCTCCTGTTTACCTTTGGATTGCCGTGGTCGCTGCTGGCCGTGGCCCTTGCCCCGACGCCTTTGGCCGCAGTCGCGTTCCTCGCCGTTTACTTTGGGTTGCGTGCGGCCATGACGATGCAGATCGCCTCGTGGGGCCTCAAACAGCCGCTGCCGTGGCGCGGCCTTGCCCTGATCCCCGTGTGGGACGCCATGGCATTCGTGATCTGGCTTGTGAGCTTTACCCGCAGCACCATTCGCTGGCGCCACCGTGACTACTACATCCGCCACGGCCAGCTAGTTCCGGCTGCTGTTACAGCAGTAAAAGCTCCTCAGCTCGATCCTCGCAAGGCCGCCCTTACGCCAAGCTCTTCGCAAGTACCGGCTGAGATGGCAGCTGCTCCGGGTGCCTCTCGTTCCGCGCCTTCCGCCAGTTGACCGTTGGCATGAACTGCCCCGGATCGATGCGGGCCTTGTAGCGGATCGCGATGTTGATGATCGAGTCCAGCAGCGATTCGGACAGGCTGTGCGGCTCGAGGCCAAGTTCAATGAGCTTCGAGTGCTTGGCGTTGTAGTAGTGGCTTTCGGCCTCGACACGCGGGTCGGGCAGGTGTTCGATCTGTACCTCTAGTCCAAGCTCCTTACCGCTCTCCTGCACCATCTTGGCCAGCTCGAGAATGTTGAACTGCTCAGTGAACTGGTTGAACACGCGAAACTCACCCGGCTTGGCGGGATTCAGGCAGGCCAGCTCGATACAGCGCACCGTATCGCGGATATCGAGGAAGCCGCGGGTCTGGCCCCCCTTGCCGTACACGGTCAGCGGATACCCCAACGCAGCCTGAGCACAGAAGCGGTTCAATACCGTGCCAAACACCTCGTCGTAATCGAAGCGGTTGACCAAGGCCTCATCCATCGCGACCTCGTCGGTCACCGTACCGTACACCACGCCCTGGTTCAGGTCCGTAGCGCGGATGCCCCAAATCTTGCAGGCGAAGGCGATGTTGTGGCTGTCATGCACCTTGGAGAGGTGGTAGAACGATCCCGGCTGCTTGGGGAAGGGCAGTACGTCCTTGCGGCCGTTGTGCTCGATCTCGATGTAGCCTTCCTCGATGTCGATGTTGGGCGTGCCGTATTCGCCCATAGTGCCGAGCTTGACCAGGTGACAGTCGGGCACAAATTCGCGGATCGCGTACAGCACATTCAATGTGCCGGTGACGTTGCCCACCTGTGTGAACACCGCATGTTTGCGGTCGATCATCGAATACGGGGCCGAACGCTGCTCGGCAAAATGGACGATGGCCTCCGGCTCAAATGCCTTCACCATGGAGGACAGGAAGTCGTAATCGGTAATGTCGCCAACGAACGAGTCGATGACGTTGCCCGTGAGCTGCTGCCAGACCGAGAGGCGCTCGTACAGGGGGCGGATCGGGGTCAGCGTCTGTGCTCCCAGTTCGTGGTCCCACAGCCGGCGCGCGAAATTATCGACGATTGCCACCGTGTGCCCCTTGCGGGACAAGTACAGGGCGGTCGCCCACCCACAGTATCCATCGCCACCTAATACGGCGATCTTCATGTTTCATCTCCTCGGAGTGCGGCCCGGATGAGCCGTCCGCGACATAGCAGTGTAATTAGAGTGCCTGAATTCCTGCCAACATGGCAAGAAACCTCTCTGAAACTGCGAAAATCCGGTCTGAAAGGGAACAACTCAGGGTTGGTCGTTCGGCTGCAAAACCGCTTGGTTGGACGCCAAAATCTTGCCGCCGCCCGCGTAACGAATGTGCAGGTTTTCGGTCCCCACGATGCCGGCGACCCTTTGGGCCGCAGAATCGCGAGCCACCAAATACTTCACTCCGGGCTGGGCCCAGAGTTCCAGCAACTTCGCGTCGTCGATGAACACGTCCGGCGCTCCGGACGCATAGGAACCGTATAACAGGTTGTTAAATCTGCCGTTTAGCAGCAGGGCGGACCGGTTGGTGTAGAAAAACACCGAGGAAAACCAATAATAGTGGTGGTCCACGATGAGGGTTCCGGGCGGCGACGCGTTCAGCATGTCGGCGATGGGCCGCGACGACAGGAAGGGCTCGAAATCCACCATGGCCAGTCGTGCCGCCTGGAAGAACAGCACCATCATCAGTGCGGCTGCGATGAGCGCACCCCGGCTCCGCTTGCGCAGCGTACCCACCAGCCCAACGCAAAGCGCCAGCGCGGCCACCGCCAGCGGCCAACGCAAATACGCGAATGACCGCAGGGTCAGGTCCTCCATGTGGCCCAGCGACAACGTGTAGGCTCCCGGATGCTGACTCAGGGCGCTGGAGATGTCTCCGACCACCGGGACGTTGCGCACCATGATCAGGATCACGACGGCAACTACGGCTCCCACTCCAGTAGTGAAGGTGAGGAACCGGGTGCCGCGCCAAATCCACTTCCCGCCGGCCGCGATGGCAGAACCCAGCAGCAGCGCCATGGCCGGGTAGCACGGCATGGAGTAATACTCCTGTGTCGTCGAGAAGGTGAAGAACACCAGGATGAAGCCGATCCAGCACAGCGCCAGCAAGCGCGTCCGTCCCGCCCGGTCCTCCGGCTTGTAGGACAACTTGACAGCCGCGGGGAAGTACACGCTCCACGGAAACATCCAGGCCAGGTGAAACAGCCAGAAGTACATCCGCGGGACGGTGTTGTAGTCGCGCGGATACCGCAGGTTGAGGAAACGCAGCAACTGCTCGTTGATGAAGAAGAACCACAGGAACCCGTGGTATTCGCCGGGAACGCTCCGCATGGTGAAATCGAAATATGGAGGATTACGCAGCGCCGCCAGCACATGCCAGGGAGCGGCGATCAGCAAAATGATCGCTGCACCAGCAATGGGATGCAGCCGCTTCCAGGTCCGCGCCACAAACAACTGGCGCGTGGCGGCGAGGTAAATCAACCCGGCGGCGACCGGGAACACCACGCCAATCAGGCTCTTCAGCAGCAGCCCGGTCCCCAAGCTTGCGGCCAAAACGTACGCCCACGCGCGCGGATGCGGTTCGTAGTCATCCAGAACGCGGAGCAGGGCCCACATCGCCAACGCGATGGTCGCCGTCAGCATCACATCGGGGATGAGCACCCGCGTAAACAGCCACAGTCCAACGCAGGTCGCCATGCAGAGTCCGGCATAGAATCCCGCGGGCTTGCCAAAGGCCCAGACGCCGAACGCGGCAGTTAGCCAACTCAAGGCTATCGCCGATAGTGCCAGGGGGATGCGCGCCGCCCAGTCGTGCACGCCGAAAGCCCTGTAGCTGATGGCCATCAGCCAGTAAATCAGCGGTGGCTTCTCAAGGTAGATTACGCCATCCAGCCGAGGCGTCACCCAATCCCCCGAGGTAATCATGTTGCGCGCGATCTGTGCCTGCACCGCGTCCACGTCATCCTGCAAAGAAGGGGGAGATACGGCGCACGCCAAATACACCGCCGCCGCAAACAGGATGACCACCAGGTACACGCCCCAGTTGCTGCGATCCGGACGGAAAATCGTTCGCGCAAGAAGGTCGCCCGACGGGTCAGCAACAGCGGCGCCAGCGAGCATTCGGTCCGAGAAGTTGGGGCGAGTCTTGTTGGGAAACGGCATCACAGAAATGCTGCGGATGGCCTGCCGGAGAGCTGCATAGTCATGCCGCAGGCGGATTACGCCAGACTTTTAGTATAGCGAGCCAGTGCGGTGCTTGTCCTCCGCACGCGCGCGCCTGTTATAGCATGGATGTATGGTTTTTCTTCACTTCCCGCATCCCCGGGGCGCAGGAGCCTGATGGACTCTCATAAGCGGCTCCAATTCAAGACCTTCGTCATGATCCTGATCATGATCATCGCGGGTCCGCTCGGCAACGTGCTTCTGGGCAAAGGTATGCAGAGCGTGGGGAGCGCCTCGATTGCGTCCGTTTCGGAGTTCGCCCATGTGGTGGGGCGGGTCTTCACCAACGGATTTATCTGGCTGGGAGTGGCGTCTCTGCTCACGTTTTTCGTGGCCAATATCCTGGTGCTATCGTGGGCTGACTATAGCTTCGTGCAGCCGGCGTCTTCCATGGCTTATGGCGTGGTGGCGCTGCTCTCGGTCCTGCTGCTGGGCGAATCGGTGACACTCCTGCGCTGGACCGGGATTGCGATTATCTGCCTTGGCGTCTTTATCGTGGGGCGCACGCATCCGCGCACTACCGGGCTACACTAACCATGTTCAAGTTCATTTACTTCTTCATGATTGTGGTGGCGGGCACGGCCGGTGAACTTTGCGTTTCGCGCGCCATGAAACAGGTCGGCGAGGTGCATGACTTTCGTCCAGCGGAGATCGTCAAGGTCATCGGCCGCGCCCTGCGGGTGAAGTGGATGTGGATCGGCATCGGCATGATGACCTTGGCGTTCTTTTCGCTTCTGGCGGTCTTGTCGATCGAAAAAGTGAGCTTCGTCGTGCCCGTCACGGCGTTAAGCTATGTAGCCGGGGCCCTGGGCGGCCGCTTCTTCCTGGGAGAGCGGATCTCCCCGAGTCGCTGGACGGGCATCGCCCTGGTTTGCATTGGCGTGACCCTGGTGTTTTTGGGAAAGGGGTAAGCGTCTATGTCGCACCTGGGGGCAAAACCCTTGCCCCAGACGATCGCGGGCGTAGGCCGCACTATCGCCTTCGGCGAATTTCTCGCGCAGGCGTTCGCCGCCTTTCGCGCTGACCGCGTCAGGGCCACCATGACGGCTCTGGGCATGGTGATCGGGACCAGCTCGCTCATCCTCGTGGTGACGATCGCGCTCTCCGGCAAGCAGTATGTGCTGGCGCAGATCGAGAACATCGGCACCAACCTGGTGTGGGCGGAATATCGCGGCCTCGTCAATGCCGGGGCCAGTGCGACGGTGCGCGATTACATCACCTTCGAGGACTTGATTGCCGTCCAGCAGCAGGTGCCGGAAGTGAAGGCGGCTACTCCCGTGCTGAACCTGCACGAGCGCATCAGCGTCGGCGGCGGCAAAGAAAAAGAAGTCCTGATTCTCGGTGTTGACCCTGCTTATGAACAGGTCCGGCGGATGGTGGTGGTCGGCGGTAGATTCTTCGACGACGACGACTCGGAACAGTTTCACAAAGTGTGCCTGATCACGCAGAAGTATGCCGAAGCCCACTACGGCGGAGCCGATCTGGCGCTGGGCCAGACCATCAAGATTGCCGGCGTTCCTTTCGCCATTGTCGGCGCGTTTCGCGAGAGCATGGAAACGTTTGGCCGCTCCGAGATTCAGGATGACACCATTCTGATTCCCTACACTGTGGCCCGGCGCCTCACCGGCACCAAGGCGATCAACCAGATTTACTTCACCTTGTACAACGCTGACAGCGTGCCCACCGGCACCAAGGAAATCCTGCGGGTCATCAAGTCACGGCACCGCCCCGAATCGCAATACAACGTGGACAACCTCACCGATGTGCTGAAGGTCGCGGAGAATACCGCCAACGCGTTCACCGTCATCCTGCTGCTGTTCGCGGTGATTACGCTGATCGTCGGCGGGGTTGGCATCATGAACATCATGCTGGCCACGGTCAGCACCCGCGTCCGCGAGATTGGCATCCGCAAGGCCGTGGGCGCCACCCGCATCGAAATCGAACTCCAGTTCCTCACCGAGGCGGTACTGATTTCACTGGTGGGCGGAATCATCGGCACTTTGCTGGGCATGGCCATCCCATTTTCGCTGCGGTTGTTCACCGACAACTACCTGCCGGTGCCGTGGCTGGCCGCCGTCATCGCCATCGTGGTGTCTTGCTCGGTCGGAATCCTGTTTGGGACACTCCCTGCCAAACTCGCGGCCAAACTCGATCCCATCGAATCGCTGCGCCACGAGTAGTCCGCTGCCATCGCGGCGCTCCAATTCCGCTGTGTAACTTCGCCTAATTGATGGGACGCGAAGAACTCGACGGACGTTTGGCCGGCACAACACCGGACTTGGATTTGGCCGCACCATCCACATTCGAGTGGCCGCTACCATTGCGCGGCGAGAAGATGAAGTGTTCGATTTCGTCAATTTGGTTGCAGGCATCGTTGTAGCCAATGTCGATGAGCGCGCGCGTGTATTTGGGCGTGAACAGCAAGTAGCTCATCAGGTCGGCGCAAGCAACGGCGTCTCGCCCCAGGCCATTTACGAAATACTGGATCAGGTACGGCATGTCTTTCTGGTGTTCGCGCGCCAACTCCGACAGGTCTACGGAAGGCGTAATCAGCAGCGTGGCCAGCGGCCGCATCTTCTCGCACGCCTCCGTGCCCGACTGACCGATATGCCCCTCCCGCAACAATTTGTTCAGGCGGTCAAGGTGTTCGACGTCGGTGGCCAGGTGGTCGAGGAACATTACGTTGAACAACACCCCCATCACTTGTGCCAACGAGGGCTCGGCGTCGTTCGATGCTTCTTCCTGGTGCTCCAGGCTCTCACCCCGGACGCCGATGCCAAACACGCGCTCTGCCCCTAGTCGAATCACCGGACTGAGCGGCTGCTGCAGCCGTACGCAGCCATCCCCGAAAAACGCCGTGCCTTTCGCCGTCTTTAGCCGTACCGGCTGAAACACCAGAGGAATCGCCGCCGAGGCGCAGATGTGGTCGGTGGTGATCTTGGTCGCCAGCGTGACCCGCCGGCTGCGGTTCCACATCGGGTGCCCCTTCATTCCCTGGATGAAGAGGTAGCTCTTTCCCGAGTTGTAGTTGGTGGCTGTGATGGCGACCGCATAAAGATACCCGCGCCGGATATTGTCCTGGATGCGGCTGCAGTCCATGTGTGCGGCCAGATAATGCCGCAACGGAGTGGCGTCGAGGAAGGAACGCGCATGGCCACCGCCCAGCACCGCTCCGAAGGAAAGGTCGAGGATCCAGGTCATGGAGTTGCGGGCTTGGGTCATCACGTCGCAGCGGAAAATGTCGGAAGGTTTGAGATCCGACCACAGGCGGTAGAGGATCTTGGTGACGATAGAAAACTCGTCGCAGCCCACCGCCAGCGCGCCACCGTTGATGGCGCCTGCCGACGCGCCCATGATGATCGGAAACGGGTTCCCCTCTGCCTGGACGCGCGGGATCTCCCCGATGCGCTTCAGGACGCCCGCCTGGTAAGCGCCACGGGCCCCGCCGCCCGTCATTACAAGTCCGAGCGCGTTCTCCATTGTCTTTCCCTCAGTGAGCGGGCCGGGCATAGTGCAGATTGTACGGCCAGCGTTCTTTGCGGGGCTGTGACGCACCTCTCATCATCGCTGTGACCTGCAACCTGCGCTTGTAACAAAGACGTTCCGCCGGGGTTGCAGCGGAACGTCCTGCCCTGCTTGGGTTGCCCACCGGATCCCATACGGTTGAGCACCCATTCGTATCGCTTATCGCCTCACGCCTTGACTGGGATCACGCGCGGCTTGGCCGCCCGCGGCCGCTTGCGCGCCGTGGGCTTCGCCGTCTTCTTCGTCTCCGGACGGCGGGTGACCGACTCGATCACGGCCTTTTCCGCCTCCACAAAGCTGCGGAATCCTTCGCGGGTCAGGTCCGGAATTTCACGGTAGGGGACCGACGGCATCATTTTCGCCGCGGTTCCCGCCGTCTTCAGGCTGACATGAATCTGGCGCGCGGCCACGTCCATCAGCTTCTTCTGTGCTTCGATGAAGGTGTCCGCCGCTTCCTGCGCCAGGCGGGTCATTTCGGTCTTCTTGGCCTTGGTCACCGGGACTTCCTTGCCGGCGGTCACCCGCGAGGTCTCCTCGGCCACCACGTGCATGAACTTCTTCTGCGCCTGCACGAAGTTCTCCAGGCCGCCGCGGGCCAGTTCGACCAGCGTGTCGCCTTCGTACTCTTCGCCCGCCTTCACGGCGGCAAGGCGCTCGTGGACCTGCTTGCCGGCGCTCTTCAGGTACTCCATCTGCATCTCGACGAACGTGTCAACGCCGCGATGGATGGTATTGATCAGGGCATCAGTCACGGCATAGCCGCCGAGCCGTTCCCTCACGCCGGTGGCCAGGATTTCGTTCTCGCGCTGCGCCAGCCCGAGGAGCAGCTTCTGGCCCTCGATGAAGTTCGCCAGGCCCTCGCCGGCAAACTCCTTGGCTACCGCCACCGGCTTGAAGTCGGGCGCCGTGAGCTTTTCGCGCATGACGTCGATCACCGTGCCGTTCTGGCGCATCGCCAGGTCCATCAGGATGCGCTGCGTGGCGAAGAAATTTTCGACTCCCTGCTGCACCCATCCCGACAGCAGGTTAATGAATGACGACTCCCGTGCCAACGGCGCGGTCCTAACTTCCTGCTTCATGATTTCCTCCTCGTTTGCTGCACTGCAGCATCCAAGTAAACTGTAGTATTTTGCCATTGCCATGTCAAGAGATATGTCGGATGTTTTGCGATGCAGCATAGCCAGGTTTCGGCCCGTAGCGGTCGGCCAGTCTGGATGACACACCAACCTCCCGTGACTCAAGCACTTACAGTCGGCGGAAGCAATTGGCCGTGCGTGCTGTTTCGGGAATGACCGTTGTCTCATGCTGCGGCTTGACATCGCCATACCTGCAGTTCACGATGCGAAAAGGTCCGCCGCCATGTCGCAAACCGTCGGTATCGTGCAGTTGGAGCCAGAAACGCTCGAAGCTTTTCAGGCCTACGTGCGCGAAGCCGAAGCGGCGATGCAACCCTCGCTGGACGGAAGTGCGCCGTTCCTTTGGTCGGACGAAAACGCTGACCGCGCGGGCCGCGTTCGCCAGGGCGACATACCCGCGAGGTTGTGGGCGGGCCAGTCGCCCGCGCACGTTCCCATAGGCTTGATCCACGACTGGATCGGCGCTGTTTCGATTCGTAATACTACCCTCGCGAAGACCCTCGCCCGGGTGCAGGATTACGATCATCACAAAGACATCTACAAGCCTGAAGTGATGGACTCGCGGCTGCTCAGCCACCACGGCGACGACTTTACCATTTTTCTGCGCCTGCTGAAGAAGAAGATCATCACTGTCGTACTCGACACTGACCATGCCGTGCACTATCAGCGCGCGGGAACTGGCCAGTGGTTCTGCCGTTCCTACACGACGCGGGTGTGCGAATTGGACGACGCCGGAACGCCAAAGGAGAAGATCTATCCGCCCGACACCGGCTACGGGTTCCTATGGCGCCTGAACTCGTACTGGAGATTCGCGGAGGAAGGCGACAGCGTTCTCGTCGAGTGTCGCGCCATCTCGCTCAGCCGCGACGTGCCGCTGGGCCTGGGCTTCATCATCGAGCCGATCATCAAGAAATTGCCGCGCGAGTCGCTCATCAACACGCTGAAGGCGACGCGTCAAGCGCTGGCCGGCGCGTGTTGAGTCAATCCCCAGTCTGTGCCAAAGCCTCGCCCGGCGTCTCCACCGCTACGCTCGCCGGCTTCGGTTCGGGCGGAAAGGGAACCGCGGCTCGCGTGGCCCGTTTTCGCTTCGGCGACGCCGGGGCGACAGGAATTTGCTTTATGCGCGATTTTGCTGCTTTGGGCTTCGCCGCCGTTTGCGGTATCGGGCGCGGACGCGCGGGCCTTCTGGCCGGCGTTTCGTCCGTCGCCGCCGGGGTGGCCGGGTTGGCTGCGGCCTTGCACAGCTCCGCGAAGCTCTCGCGCAGCAACTCCTCGAAGCGCTCAATGTCGGGCACAGCGAACACGTCACCGCCGAAGCCGACGTAAGCTACGCCGTCGTAGCTCAGGATGGCGACGTTTACTCCCATCTCTCCGCCGATAGGAACGTACGGGTAACAACGCAGCAACTTGTGTCCCTGCAGATACAGCGGAATCTGCGGCCCGGGAACATTGGTGCAGATCATGTTGGCCAGGCTGAGCGGCAGCTGCGTCAGGATCGGAATCAGGGTCGCCTGCACCGGCAGAGGCACCTTCGACACCAGCATGCCGAACATGCCTACCAGTTCCGGCACTCCCACGCCGCGGAGGAAGGTAATGCGCTCGCTGATGCGGGCCAGCAGCGCGCGCGGGTCGTGCACATCCAGCGGAGTGTTGATGGGCATGAACGTAATGCGGTTGCCCAGATCGCTGACATCGCCCTCGCTACGGATATTCACCGGTACCACCACGCGCAGCTGACGGCCGCGCAGGTCCACTCCGTGATGCTGGGCGTAGCGCCGCACCGTCGAGGTGACCACGGTCAGCACGACGTCATTCACGGTGCCGCCGCAACTCTCGCGGATGGCCTTAATTTCTTGCAAGGGCATTTCGCCCCATGCGATCTGCTGCGGTCCGCGGCATATCTTGTTGAACGGCAGGCGCTCCGACGGGGTCACCAACTCCGGCACCAGGTGGACGATTTCCTCGGTATGGCCCTGCGTGGCGCTCGCGATCACTTCCCGCGCCACAGTCAAAACTTCGTTCTGCGCCGTGAGTGCACCCTGCATGAACGACTGATACGACTTCAGCACCTGGTCGAGGAGAATCGCCAGCGCGTCGGTGGGGCGCGGCGGTTCCGGACGCGGCCTGCTGGCGACGGGCTTCTCCGGCGACGGGCTGGCGTCCAGCAGCGCGTTCATGATGCCAACGCCGGAAATGCCGTCGGCCATGGAGTGATGGATGCGAAAGATGATGCCGGTGCGGTT
>Ga0335071_10004342_pt1 | contig 14809 bp, 5 predicted proteins | sample Lox_Sample_15_FD_206724 | JGI IMG/M metagenome (GOLD analysis project Ga0335071, IMG submission 206724) | Soil microbial communities from Loxahatchee National Wildlife Refuge, Florida, United States - Lox_Sample_1.5 | ecosystem: Environmental > Terrestrial > Soil > Wetlands | place: USA: Florida... | reverse complement strand
AGCCGGAGGCGAGACCCGCCAGCCTTCCATCGGCCGGGCGATCGAGAACACACAGATCTACATTCTCGACGGGGAGAAGAAGCAAGTGCCGCATGGCACGGCCGGTGAGTTGTACATCGGCGGCGTGAGCCTGGCGCGCGGATATCGTAACCGGCCCGAGTTGACCGCGGAAAAATTTGTGCCGAATCCCTTCGTCAACGGCACTGGCTCCGCCTTGCTGTATCGAACTGGGGACCGCGCGCGGATTCTGCCGAATAGCGAAATCGAATTCCTCGGACGTTTCGACGATCAAATCAAGATTCGCGGCTACCGCGTGGAACTTGATGAAATCAGCAGTGTGCTCGATTCGCATCCGGAAGTCAGGGCCAGTGCAGTTACCGTCGCCGAAGCCGACGATGAAAAGAAGTTGGTCGCCTATCTGGTGCTCATGCCGGAATCGCAACCGAATGCCGGCACATTCCGCGAATTTCTGCAGAGCCGGATCCCCGACTACATGATCCCGGCGATGTTTGTCCGGATGCCCGCCCTTCCATTGACCAACAACGGCAAGGTAGATCGAGCGGCGCTCCCGGCTCCCAACGGAAATACTCTTCCCGAGCAGGAATACGTGGCGCCAAGGTCTCCCGTGGAACTAAGACTGGCTGAACTCATCGCACCACTACTCCGCGTAGAGCGCGTGGGCGTGAACGACAATTTCTTTCTTCTGGGTGGGCACTCCCTCCTCGGCACACAATTGCTCACCCGCATCAGCGAAACATTCGGAGTTGAGCTCTCCTTGCTGACCATTTTCGACCACCCCACCCTCGCGGAGATGTCAGGAGAGATCGAGAAGCTCATTCTCGCCAAAATCGAAGCTCCTATTGCTTCCCAACCCGCAGGAGACTACCGGTAGTGCCTTCCAGTTCGATTCCATCCAGAGTGGAGCGCTCGGATTCCGCCTTGAGCCTGTATCACCTCCTTGATCCGGAGGTGTTGGCGAATCCCTATCCGCTGTTTGCTCGCCTGCGCAACGAAGATCCCGTGCACTGGGATCCGTTCCTGCACGCCTGGATTGTTACCCGCTACAACGATGTGATGGAAGTTCTGCACACATATTCAGCCGACCGCACACCGACGCCCGAACAGCTTTCCGCCATGGGGCTCGAGCAGTTGAATCCAATTGCTCAGCTCATGGTGAAGCAGATGCTCTTCATGGATGCCTCGGCCCACACGCGTCTCCGGGGTTTGGCCTCCAAAGCATTCACGCCGGCGCGAGTGGAGCAGTTACGCGATCACATTCGCGAAATCGTGGATCGGTTGCTTGATGAAATCGAACCCAAGGGCAGCATGGACGTGATTGCCGAGTTCGCCGAGCCGCTGCCGGCCATCGTGACAGCTGAACTCCTGGGCGTGCCCACATCCGACTGGCAGCGCCTCAAAGCTTGGTCGGCGAACTTTGCCGAGATGCTGGGCAATTTCCAGCACAATCCCGAGCACGCGCCGATCATGCTCAAAACTGTCGAGGAAATGACGACCTATTTCCGCGACGCTGTGCGTGAGATTTCGGTCCATCCACGCGAGGGCCTGATCCATTCCCTGATTACTGCCGAGGTCGACGGCGACCGCCTGACCGAAGAGGAAGTGATCGCCAACTCCATCGTGACCATGGTTGGCGGGCAAGAGACAACCACGAATCTGATCGGGAACGGCCTTCTGACGTTACTGCGAAATCCGGCGGAACTGCAGAGACTGAGTGCAGACCTCTCTCTGATCCTTTCTGCCGTCGAGGAGATGCTGCGCTACGAGAGTCCCAGCCAGCACACCGCTCGTTTATGTCCCAGTGATCGCGAGTTGGGCGGTAAACACATTCAGAAGCGCCAGGCAGTGATCGCCGTGATGGCTGCCGCGAATCGCGACCCGCAGCGCTTCCCGGATCCAGACCGTTTCGATATCTCGCGGGCTGACAATCGCCACCTCGCATTCGGCTACGCGGCGCATTTCTGCTTTGGTGCACCTCTGGCACGGGCGGAAGGACAGATCGCCTTCGAGCGTCTGCTGAGCCGTCTCCGCAATTTGCGCATGGAGCCGCAACAACTGAAGTGGCGGACCAATCTCGGACTGCGTGGACTGGTGTCATTGAAAGTCGCCTTCGATAGTTCAAAGTCGAATGGCCATTCTGGAGACAAGAGACATTCAGTCAGTGCGGCCTCGCAGTCGAAGTCTGACGTCAATGCCGCGCCATTGCCCGCGGCGTCGGATATAGCGACCAAAAATAGCCTGCTCGAAAAGTATCTCAGCCAGCAAGCGCCGCAGAGCCGCATTCCCAAGCGCGGTAGTTCGGGACCCGCCCCGCTCTCGTTTCCGCAGCAGCAGATCTGGTTGCATTCCCAGATAGCTCCGGAGGTGCCGGTCTACAACGAGCCCATCACGATCTATCGCGACGGCCCTCTCGATGTTGTAATTCTGAAGAAGTGCTTTGCCGAGGTTCTGCGCCGCCACGAGGCATGGCGCACGACTTTCGATGTAGTGAATGGCGAGCCGGTTCAGATCATCAATCCTGTTCCGGACCTCGAACTGCCTCTCCACGATCTCTGCTACCTACCCGCCGCCGAACGTGATGCCGCCGCATTGCGGATCGCCACCGAAGATGCCCGCCGGTCCTTTGACCTTAAACAATGCCCGCTTCTGCGCGCGCTGGTCGTCCGCCTGGCCGACGAAGAATACCGCATCTACATCACGCTGCATCATCTGATCTTCGACGGGCTCTCGATCTACCGTGTTTTTCTGCCGGAGTTGGCCGCGCTGTACACGGCGTTTTCGCGCGGAGAGAAATCCCCGCTGCCGGAACTCCCTATTCAATATGCGGACTTTTCGCAATGGCAGCGGGACTATTTGCGCAACGGGGTCCTTGCCAGGCACTTGCAATACTGGCGTGAAAAGCTGGGTGGGGAATTGCCGGTCCTCGATCTTCCCACCGACTTTGCGCGCCCAGCCGTGCAAACCTTCCGGGGTGCAATCCAGACGCTATCTCTGTCAAAAGAACTGACGCAGAAACTGAAGGTGCTCAGTAGGCAGGAAAACTCCACCTTATTTATCACGTTGCTGGCGGCGTTCAAGACTTTGCTCTACCGGTACACCGGTCAGGAAGATATCGTGATCGGCACGCTCGCTGCGGCGCGAAAGCGTTCTGAGTTCGAAAATCTTTTGGGATGTTTCCAGAACCCTGTGGTCGTGCGCAGTGATTTCAGCAACGAGCCCACCTTCCGCCAAATTCTTTCGCGAACCCGCGAAACCACGCTCGGTGCTCTTCAGCACGACGAAGTACCTTTTGAGTTGGTCGTCAAGGAATTGCATACTGAGCGCGATTTGAGTCGAAACCCGCTGGCTCAAGTGGCCTTCACTCTGGTTCCGCAGGTCATCACGCCTGGTTCTGGCTGGAGCGCAGGACAGTGGGACGTCGAGACCGGCGCAGCCAAGTTTGATCTTTACCTCGAGATGGAAGACGAAGCCGACGGCCTGACCGCCCGCTTCATGTACCGGACCGACCTCTTCCGCACGGACACCATCGAACGTCTGGGCGCGAATTTCACGACCCTGCTGGAAAGCGTGACCAGCGATCCGGGTCAGACCGTGGGCAAACTCGGCTTGATCCATGAGGAGGAGCGGCAACTCCTGACAGCGTGGAACCAGACCACGGTCGAGTATCCCTCGGAAGCAGGTCTGCACGATCTGGTCGATGTGGCCGCGCGGCGCTCGCCAGAGTCGATCGCTATAGCTTTTGGTCCTGACACAGTCACGTATCGGGAACTGCAAAGCCGGAGTGGTCAGGTCGCTGCTCAACTCCGTGCCGCAGGAATCGGCGCCGAGACGACGGTGGGCCTGTACTTCGAACGTTCCATCGAGATGGTTGTGGGGATTCTGAGTGTGCTGAAGGCTGGAGCCGCCTGTCTCCCGCTGGATCCAAGCTATCCCGCCGACCGGTTGTCTTTCATGTTGGAGGAAACACAAGCTCCAGTATTGCTCACGGACTCGCGTTTCCTCGGTCAACTCCCAAAACACAATGCCCGTGTGGTGTGCCTCGATTCCATCGCCCCGTCCGCTTCTGACGGAGGCTCGAACTACTCGGTCAATCCAGATCAGTCGGCCTACATCATTTACACTTCTGGATCGACGGGAACTCCAAAGGGCGTTCGCGTGACGCACCGAGGTCTCGTCAATTCCACTCTGGCTCGAACTACGTATTACAGGCAACAGCCAAAGAGTTTCCTATTGCTGTCATCGTTTGCGTTCGACAGTTCGCTCGCCGGAATCTTTTGGACGCTGGCGAGCGCGGGAACGTTGGTGTTGCCGCCAGATGCATCCCGGTGGGACGTGAATGCACTGCCAGCGTTAATCGAAACGGAGCATGTCTCGCATCTGTTGTGCGTGCCTTCGCTCTATAAGTCGCTTCTCGAGAATGGAACGCAAAAAACTCTGGCTTCCCTGCAAGTTGCGATTGTTGCCGGCGAGGCGTGCCCAACCGACCTCGTAGAGCAACATTTCACACAGGTGCCACAGGCTTCGCTTTACAACGAGTACGGCCCTACCGAAGCGACCGTTTGGTGCTCAGTCTATCAATGCGAGCCCGGCGCTAGTTTGCAACGGATTCCGATCGGCAAGCCCATCGCGAACACCCGCCTTCACGTCCTCGATACTCATATGCAACCCGTCCCGGTCGGAGTCGCCGGCGAATTGTGCATCACGGGCGTAGGTCTGTCTGCCGGATATATCAATCGTCCCCAGATCACCGCGGAAAAGTTTGTTCCTAATCCTCTGGACCCCGGGTCAATCTATCGCACAGGAGACCGGGTCCGCTATGTGGCCGATGGAAATCTTGAGTGGCTCGGACGAACAGATCGGCAAGTCAAGCTCCGCGGGTTCCGCATCGAACTCGGAGAAATCGAAACCGCTCTCAGCGCCCACGCCGGCGTGCAGCGTACGGTCGTGCAAGTTCGAGAAGATCAGCTTTCCAACCCGCGGCTCATTGCCTATATCGTGCCGCGAGCGGCACATCTCACTGCCGAGGAGTTGCGCACCTACCTTGCCAGCCGGTTGCCCGCTCATGCGATTCCCTCAGTATTTGTCACTCTTGACGCCATTCCGGAATTGCCGAATGGCAAGGTCGATTTCCGCAAGCTGCCGTCGCCCGAAGCCACGGTCGAGATCAGTTCCGGTCCTGTGGCACCGCGTACGCCGGTCGAGGAAGTGGTCGCCGGAATTTGGCAGCAGGTGTTGAAGTGCGATCATCTCAGCGTTCGCGATGACTTCTTCGCATTGGGAGGGCACTCGCTCTTGGCCGCGAAAGTGGTCGCGCGAATTCTTCAGTCTCTCGATGTGGAACTGCCGCTGCGGACGATTTTTGAGCACCCGACGGTCGAAGGGCTTGCCCGACAGATCGAGCGTTCACGCGCCAAGCGTTCGGCGTCTCTGGCTCTCGCCATCGCCAAGGTAAGTCGCGATACCGATCCGCCCATGTCGTTTGCCCAGGAGCGTCTCTGGTTCCTCGATCAACTCGAACCCGGGAATCCGCTCTACAACGTTCCGTGCGCAGTGAGCATTCATGGAACACTCAACGTCAACGCACTCGAGCGCAGCATCAACGAGATCATCCGCCGCCACGAGATTCTGCGGACGCGATTCGCGACGAATGCTGGACAACCTGTCCAACTAATCGCTCCATCGCTAACCATTCCGTTGCCTATTACCGATTTAGCCCGGTTGTCGCAATCCGACCGCAATGCGAAGGCGGAAAAGCTTGCCCGCGAAGAGGCTACGCGCAGTTTTAACCTCGGCGCCGGCCCGTTGATTCGAGCCAACCTTCTTCGTCTTGCTGCGAACGAGCATGTCTTGCTGCTGAACGTTCATCACATCGCCAGTGACGAAGTCTCGCGCGAGATTATTGTCCGCGAACTGGTCGCGCTCTACGAAGCGTTTGCTCAGGGCAAGGCTTCTCCGCTGCCTGAACTCAAGCTCCAGTATGCGGACTATGCCGCCTGGCAGCGCTCGTGGATGAAGAACGCTTCTCTGGAGCAGGAACTTAGCCATTGGCGCGCGCGTCTCAAGGGAGCTCCCTCGGTTCTGGAATTGCCGACCGATCGACCGCGTCCGGCAGCCCAGACTTTCCGCGGCGCAAATGAATCACTCGCACTTGATCCCGCTGTCGGCTCGTCGTTGAGATCTCTCAGCCAACGTGAAGGCACCACGCTCTTCATGACTTTGCTGGCAGCGTTCAAAGTGTTGCTGAATCGCTACTCCGGCCAGGAAGACATCGTCGTTGGTTCGCCCTTTACCAACCGCCAGCGTGCCGAAGTGGAAAATCTGGTTGGATTCTTCGTCAATACCGTCCCTCTGCGCACCGACTTGTCCGGAGACTTACCGTTCCGTGAATTGCTGCATCGGGTAAAAGCTACGGCCCTCGAAGCGTACGATCACCGCGAACTGCCGTTCGAAAAATTGGTGGAGGAGTTGCGCCCCGAACGCAACCTAAGCTACAACCCGCTCTTTCAGATTCTCTTCGCAGTGCAGAACAACAGCACGCCCATCGAACAAGTTGCCGGCATCACGCTTCACCTGAAAGATGTCGACACGGCGACATCCAAGTTTGATCTGACCTGCACCGTAGTCCCGAGCGAATCCGGTTTTGTTACCAGCTTCGAATACAGTAGCGACCTTTTTGAGGCGAAGACCGTCCGCCGGATGATGGAGAGCTTCCACTCAATTCTGGAAGCCGTTGCCAAGAATCCGGATCAACGCATTTCAGAGCTACCGCTGCTCAGCGCGAAAGAACGCCACAAGGTATTGGTGGAATGGAACGCCACCGGCTCAGACTATCCGCGCGAGAAGTGCGTCCATCAGTTGGTCGAAGCCCAGGCGGAAATTCAGCCCGATGGCATAGCCGTTCTGCAAGAGCGCAACAAGCTCACTTACCGCGAACTGAACCAGCGCGCCAATCAACTCGCTCATTTCCTGCGCAAGCGGGGTATTGGCCCTGACATTCCGGTGGGCGTCTGCCTGGACAACTCGCTGGAACTCGCCGTGGCATTGCTCGGCGTGCTCAAAGCCGGCGGCGCCTGTCTTGCGCTCGACCCCGCTTATCCGAAAGAGCGCCTGCAACTGATGCTCGAAGATTCCCACGCGCCGATTCTGCTCTCGCGCGAAGGCTTGTTGCCGGAGCTCGCCAGCCCGCATACGCAGCGCATCTGCATGCTTTCGAACGGAGAATTCCTCCACGCGGAGAGCGCGGAAAATCCGGTGCCGTTGGTTAGTCCTGGCAATCTGGCCTATGTGATTTACACCTCCGGGTCTACCGGTAAGCCCAAGGGCGTCATGCTCACCCATGGCGGTCTGGTCAATTACATATACGCGGCAATTAAGTTGTACGGCCTCCGCTCCAGCGATCGCCTGCTGCAGTTTTCTTCCATCAGTTTCGATATCGCAATCGAAGAAATTTTCCCCACCTGGACCGTAGGCGGAACGCTAGTGCTGCGTTCCAGCAACTTCTCGCTGGCAGGAGCAGACTTCCTGCACTTTGCGCGCCAGCAGAAGCTGACCGTCATTTCCGTGGCGACGGCGTATTGGCACGAACTGGTTCATGAGCTGTCCGAGTCGGAGGCAGCATTACCCGAAAGCATGCGGCTGGTCATTGTCGGCGGAGAAAAAGCGCAGATTCAGGTACTGGAGAACTGGCGCCGGATCGCGGGCACTCGCGTGCGCTGGATCAATACCTACGGTCCCACAGAGACCTGCGTCATCGCCTCGTCCTACGAACCGCCCACTCATGGAACCTTGCCCTCGCCGCTTCCCATTGGCCGACCCATTAGCAACGTAAAGATCCACATTCTCGACCGCAACCTGCAACCTGTTCCGGTCGGAACGCCCGGCGAAGTGCACGTCGGCGGCCCCGGTGTCGCACGGGGATATCTGAATCATCCTGAGCTGACGGCTGAAAAGTTTGTGCGCGATCCATTCAGCTCCGATCCGAACGCGCGCCTCTACAAGACAGGCGACCTGGCGCGTTACCTCGACGATGGCGAAATCGAATTCGTAGGCCGCCGCGATTTCCAGGTGAAGATTCGCGGGTTCCGCGTCGAACTTGGGGAAATCGAAGCTGCGCTCGCAAAGCATGCTGCTGTGCGCGAAGCCCTCGTCATCGCGCGCGAAGAGGGATTGAACAATAAGCGGCTCGTGGGATACATCGTTCCTGCCGCTGGTTCAACCTGCGATGCCGCCGAATTGCGCAAATTCCTGAAGCGCCAGTTGCCCGAATACATGGTGCCCTCGGATTTCGTCATCCTTGACGATTTTCCGCTCACGCCGAACGGCAAAGTTGACCGTAAAGCGCTTCCAGCACCCCAGGCAAGCGCGGTCGATGGAGATCATGTCGCGCCTTCGAATCCCGTAGAAGCGCAACTCGCCTCGATGTGGGAAGAAATTCTTGCGAAGAAGCCGATCAGCGTCCGCGATAACTTCTTCGATCTCGGCGGACACTCGCTTCTCGCCGTCCGGCTCATGCGGCGCATCGAGCACAGCTTCAAACGCAAGCTTCCGCTCACCACTCTGTTTGAGGCGCCTACGATTGAGCAATTCGCCGCCCTCCTGCAACAGGAGCGATGGACTCCATCGCAGGCTTCGCTGGTTCCAATCCAACCGGAGGGCGATCGCGCACCGTTCTTCTGTATCCACGGTCTGGGCGGCACCGTTCTGCGCTTCAACGCCCTGGCACGTCACATGGGCACCGATCGTCCATTCTATGGAGTGCAGGCGCAGGGACTCGAAGGCGACCGCGCCTTCCATGCGACGGTTGAGGAGATGGCGGCCTTCTACATCAAAGAGATTCGTGCCGTGCAGCCCGAGGGTCCGTACAACATTGGCGGATATTCTCTCGGCGGTCTGATCGCTTTTGAAATGGCCCGTCAGCTTCAGGCCGACGGACAAGAAGTCGGCGTACTCGCACTGCTCGATACGTATCCCGGTAAACCGAAAACGCACAAGATGCTGCTGAGCACGCTGCTGACGTTGCCGTTCGACGAGCAACTGAAATACGTGACGCATCGCGGGAAGCGCATACACAAAGGCATCAAGAGACGTTTTGAGTTTCTCTTCCTGCCGCGCCCCCTGAAAGAAGTTCGCCGGGTATTCTCCATTGCCGAAGAGAAATACAGGCCGCAGGTCTATTTCGGATCAGCCACCTGGTTCCGCGCTACTGAGAAGGGACTGCGGGGAGCGGACAATCCCACGGACGATTGGTCCAAGTGGGTTACCGGTGGCGTCGAAGTGCACGACATCGTCGGAGATCACGGATCCATCTTGAAAGAACCCGATGTGAGCAGTTTGGCCGAAGCCTTGCGCGAGTGTCTCAATCGAGCCGAGCAGGAGCGTTCCGAACCTGAACTCCAAGAGCAAATCTCCTAACCAGCTCATCAATTCATTCACCTACGCAATCTCTTAGGACCTATCTTTGTCAGAGACTCACAATTCGAACGCAGCGGTCTTGACGGAAAATCCGCAAGAGCCAGCCAGTCAGCCGACAAATTCCGGCAGCAACGGAAAGTTAAAGCTGGCCATGCGCTGGGGAACCAAGGGTAGCCTGGCGATCCTTGAGTACGGACTGATTGCCGGGTCCAACTTCGTGCTCGGTTTCCTGCTCGCCCGCTGGATGACTCCCGAGCAATACGGCGCGTACGGCTTGGGCTTCAGCATTTTCCTGCTTTTGTCCTTCCTGTATCAGGCACTCTTGCTCGAGCCGATGTCGGTTTACGGCGGCTCGAACTTTCGCGAGAATCTGCGCGGTTACATGAAGACGTCGGTGAAGATGCACAATGCCATCTCCGCTGTCATCTTTGTCGCGTTTGCCATTGCCGCTGGAATTACGTTGGCTCTGGGCAGGTCACCGGCGCTCGCCGGGGCGCTTGCTGGACTCACCGTCGCGGCACCGTGCATCTTTTTGTTCTGGCTTGGACGGCGCGGATTCTACCTTCGCATTTCTCCGGGCCCGGCCGCCGTGGGTGCAGCCCTGTACTTTGTGCTGGTTGTCGGCGGTGCTTTCGTCATCAACAAGCTCCACATCCTGTCTTCGTTCTCGGCGTTCTTGCTCATGGGGCTCGCGGCGTTGGCCTGCGGTATCGCGCTGCTGATCGCCTTGAACCGCGTCATGGAGCCGACCACCTCCGTACCCGACCTGCGCGAAACCTGGAAGAAGCACTGGTCCTATGGCAAATGGGCCTTAGGCAGTTCGATCGCCGGATGGATTCCGAATTACCTCTACTTTTCGGTAATCAGCATCTTCGCGGGCATCGCTCACGCTGGCGAACTGCGGGCTTTGATGAACATCGCGGGTCCCGTTCTTCAAACCTATGCGGCGCTCTCGATGTTGTTCCTGCCTTACGCGTCGCGCGTGCATAGCAAGGAAGGGAAGGCAGGCGTCTACGCGCTGACCTGGAAGTTCACCGCTCTATTTTCTTTCGGAACTCTGGTCTATTGGGCCGCAGTGATCCCATTCCGCGGGCCGATTTTGAAGCTGCTCTATGCCGGTAACTACAGTAGCGTCGGTGATTACCTTCCATACTTCGCGCTGGAAACGATTATTTGGTCGGCTGGAGTCGGGGCGTCGATCGTCCTTCGCGCGATGGAATCTCCACGTTCCATGTTCATCGCCAACTGTGCCGCCAGCGCGATCACCTTGGTTATCGGAATCCCTGCCACCAAGTATTTCGCTCTCTGGGGAGTAGTTTGGAGCATCGTATTGGCGAACGTGGTGGGACTTGCCGTCACGCTCGTTCTGCTTCGCCGCAAAGCGAAAGAAGATCCCGCTGAACCGCACATTGAACTGGCAACAGCCGTTCCCATTGAAGATCAGGTGTAGAGCTCGGACTTTCTCCTCCGCCCAATCCATACTCGACGAGAGAAAAACATGCCCATCCTTCGTAAATTGCGTCATCAAGTAGCCAAGACTGGTGTTCGCGCGCCGCTGGTATGGGCGCGCCACAAGAGCCTCCGGGCCAACGATGTCTTCTTCGCCTCTTACCCGCGCTCGGGCAGCACGTGGCTCCGCTTCGTGCTCTTTGAGTCGATCGCCGGCCAAGCCTCGGGATTCGGCAACGTCAATGAGTCAATTCCTGATGTGAAGGAACACAAAACCGGACTGCCGCTCATGCCGAACGGTGGCCGCCTCATCAAGACGCATGAGGTCTTTCATCCCGAATATCGCAAGGCCGTTTATCTCGTTCGCGATCCTCGCGACGTGGCTCTCTCCGAGTACGCCTATCAAACCGCTCTCGGATTAGTGAATGAGCCTCTGGATGACTATCTGCCGAAGTTTCTGACCAAGGGTGTGAATCCGTTCGCCTCATGGTCCGCCCATGTGAACTCCTGGCTAACGTCCCCGCTTACGCCGGAACAACTGCTGGTCGTGAAATTCGAAGACCTTCGTCGCGACACCATTACCGGCGTCTCAGAAATCATCAGCTTCTTCGGCCTGACGCCGAACGAAGCTCAGATTCGGCAAGCAGTGGCCAACAACTCAGTGGAACGCATGAAAGCCAAGGAGAAAGAATCTCCGCAACGGGCCTCGAAGAAAGGCCAGTTCATCCGCAGCGGTTCGGTCGGCGGATGGCGCGCTAACATGACGGAAGCTCAAGTCTCCATTGTTCGCAAGCATGCCGGCTCGCTGCTCGAGCGCCTTGGGTACCCGCTCGAAGCGCCAACTCAGGAACCCGCACTCGCATCTCGGTAGTTACCCTCGTACCCACTTCATTGAAACTGCGCCGATAAAATAAAGCTGCCATGGCCTCAGGCACAAAACCCGCGTGGGATCGCGAGCCGCTACGGACTGCTCCTTCCCGAGCTGTCATGCTGCTGAAATTCCTGCCGTTCCTGATTGTGGGAGCGCTGGGCAGCATCGCGGGTGCGTGGCTCGTCATGGAGCGGGGCATAAATCTGGGACTTGTGTCCTTAGCCATGATTCTGGCAATCCCGGGAATGTGGGCCTCGTGGGTCGGGATGAAGGAAGTGCGGCGGGTTCTCGCTAGCTTCTGGCCGAGCCTGAAGTGGTGGCACTGGGTCTGGTTTCTCAGCGTGATCAGCGGTTTCGTGTACCGCTACCGCAGCGCCTCTGAGATTTCGCAGAGTCCGGTAGACTCGTTGGCCGCCTTGCGTCTCGGGCCCGAGGTGATCGTCCTGTGCATCCTCGTGGCGCGACTCGTGTTCCGCAAGCCGGACTGGGGACCATCGATGACCAAGGGCATCGTCGGCTCCATGGCAGCCTTCGCCACCGTTTGTCTGTTGTCTTCGATCTGGTCTGTAAAGTTCTCATGGACGGCCTACAAATCCATCGAATATCTACTGGATCTATCGATCATCGCGGTGGTCCTCACGATCGTTCGCACCAGCGAAGAGTACAAAACATTCATTGATTGGACGTGGTTCATCGCCGCCGCCGGTGTGGCCTGGGTATGGATCGGGCTCCCCATCTGGCCCGGCGCCACCTGGTTCGACGAGTCACGGCTTTCAGGTGCGTTCCCCGTGTATTCGTCGAACGAACTTGGCGACACAGGCGCGATCCTCGCGCTGGTGGCCGCGGTTCGTTACTGGCCAGTCCGGGGGCAATGCAAAAACAAGATGTTTTACCTGCTTGTCGGCCTGATGGGATTAGCGACAATGGTTGCAGCTCAGACCCGCAGCGCCTTCGTCGGTCTCGTCATTGCGGCAATCGTTGTTCTGTATTTCGCTCGGCGATTCAAGATTGTCATCATGACGGCGCTCGGAATGGCTCCGCTGGCAGTTTTCGCGGTGGCAGGCGAGACGTTAGCCAAGAGAATCCCGTATCCCTATCGCGACTCGGCGCCCATCGCACTGCTCATTTCTGTCGGCGACAAGATCATGAGCTACCTGCAGCGCGATCAGAGCCAGGCCGAATTGCTCTCGATGTCAAGCCGCCTGGACTGGTGGTCCATCGGTTATCGCATGTTCATGCAACATCCCTTTACCGGTCTCGGCGCTTACGCCGGTAGCCGATTCGCCGTTCTATCCTCCGTCGGTGCGCCCCAGCTGCACAGCGACTGGTTGGAAGTTATCGTCGGCACCAGCATCTGGGGATTGGCTCCGTTCGCGATTTCCTTGGCCTGGATCTGGGTCATTCTGGTCCGCAATTACCGCGGTAATCGCATCAACAACGCCGACAAGCAAGTAACGCTCGAAATGATCGGCGTCATGACCATGCTCACGATTCACTCCTTCGTGAACGTCGAAATGACGTGGCACCATCCGACTCTATTCTTGATGATCCTCGGCTGGGCAGAATTTATGCGGCGAAGATCGAAAGCGCAATCGCGAGTCTCCGCGCCGCTGTACCAAAACACCATGCTGGCCCAGCCAGTCCATTAGAAATCGACCTTGGGGAACGAAATGAACGCAACCACCATGCAAGTACCATCGGCAGTCAGCGCCGCGGGCGTGCCAACATTTAAAGTCCTTGGCGTCCGCGTCGATGCCGTCCAGATTCCCGATGCGATCCGCAACCTTGAAAGCTGGATCGAGCGCCGCGACGGCCAATCCCGCTATGTCGCCGTTACGGGCATGCATGGTGTCTCCGAATCCCTAGTCGACAAGCCGTTCCGCGCCATGCTCGATGCCGCATCGATGGTCGTTTCCGACGGCATGCCGCTTGTCTGGCTAGGTCGTTGGCACGGCTACAAGAACATGGTTCGCCGGGTGTACGGTCCCGAATTGATGGAAACCTTCTGCCGCGAAACCGGTTCCCGATACCGCCACTATTTTTATGGCGGAGCCGAAGGCGTCCCGGAGATGCTGGCGAAGACGATGCAAGACAAATTCGGCGTCCAGGTCGCTGGCTGCTATTCGCCTCCTTTTCGCCCCCTCACTCCCGAAGAGGACAAGGCCGTTATCGACATGATTGAGGCCGCCCGCCCGGACGTACTCTGGATCGGTTTGAGCACCCCCAAGCAGGAAAAGTGGATGTATGAGCACTGCCCAAGGCTCACCGTCCCTGCGGTATTGGGCGTGGGTGCCGCTTTCGACTTGAATACAGGGCGTTTAACCCAGGCGCCAAGCTGGATGCGGGAAAACGGCCTGGAATGGGCCTTTCGTCTCTATGCTGAGCCAAAACGTCTCTGGCGGCGATATCTCGTCAATGGCCCGATCTTCCTATGGAATGTCGGCTTGGAATTGCTTAATGTAAGAAAATTCAGTTGAAATCCGCCCCTGTTCTGCCCTCGGATTTCGACCAGTTCAAATCAAAAAGTCGTGTTAAAATCGCGGACAAGCAGTTAACAGAAAGCCGCGTTGTCAGCTTCCCAGCCCCCCAACAGAAAGATTCAGCAATCTGAAAATTCAACCAAGGTGAAAGGGGTTCATCCAAATGAGTGCGCAAAAACGTGTGCTAGTCACGGGTGCAGGTGGTTTTATCGGCCATCATCTGGTCCGTCGTTTGAAGGCCGACGGTCATTGGGTGCGCGGCGTCGACATCAAATTTCCTGAATATGAAACCAGTCCGGCAGACGAGTTCGAAATTCAGGATTGCCGCGAACTCGACAAGTGCCTGATGGCCACGCGCGGCGGCATTGACGAGGTCTACAATCTCGCTGCTGACATGGGCGGCATCGGCTACATCACGGCCAATCTCGCTGGCATCAGCCGGAACAACATTCTGATCAACGCCAACATGCTGGAAGCCGCGCACAAGAACGGTGTCAAGCGCTTCCTGTTCTCGTCGTCCGCCTGCGTCTATAACCAGGCCAAGCAGAAAGAAGCCAATGTTGAGCCGCTGCGCGAAGAA
>Ga0335071_10004341_pt1 | contig 14811 bp, 9 predicted proteins | sample Lox_Sample_15_FD_206724 | JGI IMG/M metagenome (GOLD analysis project Ga0335071, IMG submission 206724) | Soil microbial communities from Loxahatchee National Wildlife Refuge, Florida, United States - Lox_Sample_1.5 | ecosystem: Environmental > Terrestrial > Soil > Wetlands | place: USA: Florida... | reverse complement strand
CGTCACCCGGAACCTGCAGTCCTACATGCTGGTGGTCGCCCTCCTGGTCATCTGGATCGGGTTCGGGCTCGCCGCCCCGGGCTACACCAGCACCGACCACATCCAGAACATCCTCTCGCAGATGTCGATCATCGGGATCATGGCCTGCGGGATGGTGTTCGTGATCGTGACCGGCGGCATCGACCTCTCGGTCGGCTACGGGTCGGGCTTCGTCTCGGTCGTGGCCGCGGCCCTGCTCTACAACGGGGTCGCGGACAAGTGGATCCAGGCGATCCTCCCCTTCCTGGGCAAGCACGCCCACGACGTGGTCACGGCCGGAGTGGTGATCGTCCTGGGCCTTTTCCTCGGGATGCTCATCGGCGCCTTCCAGGGATCCATCATCGCCCGGCTGAGCGTGCCGCCCTTCATCGTGACGCTGGGCGGCTTCTCGATCTTCAAGTCGGGCATCCTCATCGTCACGCAGGGCAAGTCGCTCTTCATCACCTCCTACGAAACCTACAAGTACCTCGCCCAGGGGCTCATCCCGCCGCTGGGCGGGTACCTCATCGCGGTGATCGTGACCATCGTCCTCTTCATCCAGGTCTTCATGACCCGGGCGCGGAAACGAAAGCACGGGGGGGACCTGGGTTCGCTCACCCTCCAGCTCATCCGCTCCGGCATCTTCTCGATCCTGGTGATCGGCTACGTGCTCATCGTGAACCGAACCTTCGAGCCGAAGCCCCAGGCCGAGCAGACGGCAGCGGCCGAGTCCTCGGAGGAGCCCACGCTCGACCTGAGCAAGGAGACCTTCGACGAGTCCAAGGCGCAGGGGGCGCTCAAGAACTTCGAGGGCGGAGAGGACGCGAGCAAGGTGGGGACCTCGACCCCGGACGCCCTCAAGATCGAGGCGGCCGGCAAGGAACAGGAGGTGACCGAGGCTGCGTTCACGCCTCCCACGGGCGTTCCGGTGCTGGTGGTCATCCTGGGCATCGTCGTCCTGATGATGAGCTACATCTCGCAGAACACCCGGTTCGGTCGCTACACCTACGCCTACGGCGGCAACCGGGAGGCGGCCCGGCTGTCCGGCATCGACGTCAAGAGGCTCGTCTTCAAGGTCTACGTCCTCATGGGCCTCCTCATGGGCATCTCGGGGGTCGCGCTCGCCGGCTACGTCGGCTCGGGCACGACGAGCGCCGGCCAGGGCTACGAGCTGGACGTCATCGCGAGCTGCATCCTGGGCGGCACGTCGACCCTGGGAGGCGAGGGCACGGTGTTCGGGGCGATCGTGGGCGCCCTCATCATTCAGTCGCTCGGAAACGGGCTGCAGATGATGAACGTGAACTCGAACTGGCACTATGCCATCAAGGGGTTCGTGCTCATCCTGGCCGTCTACGCCGACATCCAGTTCAAGAAGAAGCGCGGCTAGAGCGGGCCGATCGTTCGAGTCGTCGTCCCGCACTCGCGCGCGGGGCCCAAGTCTTCGGTGCCGGGCTCTCGCCCGTTGTTGACCAACTCCCCGCGGGGCGTCGCCTGGGGCGAGCTCCGTACCCTGCTCGCTCACTCCCCTCCCCGCACCTGACGCTCGGGCCGCATTCCCCGGTGGTTACTCATCTTTGCGGACGCCAACGCGCGGTCGATCCCATGCACGACAGAAAGCTCGGGGCCGCACCGGAGTCCGCCCGAACGGGCGGCTCGGTCCGGCCACATAGGGACGCCGGCCCCTTCCCCGTCTGACTTCCGCCGCGCTGCGCTTTACCCCGCCGGCATGCACGCCTTCGCGCTCGAGGAGCTCGGGTCGCGCGCGGGAGCGCCCCTCGATCAGGCCGCCCGGGACCTCGCCCGCAGCACGAGCACCGTGCCCGCCAGCACGAGGCCCATGCCGGCGAGAGCGGTCCCGGTCCAGCGGTATCCCTCGAAGAGAGTCGAGGCCAGCATCGCCACGACCGGGATCACCGCCGCCGAGTACCCGGACCGACCGGCGCCGACGCGCCTCACCAGGGTGAGGTACGAGACGAAGGCGACCACCGAACCGAACAGGGCCAGGTAGACGAGGGACACGAGGTAGGAAGGATGGAGGTCGAACGAGAACCTGACCCCGGTCGCCGCACAACCGAGGATCACGAGGAGCGAGGCGTAGCCCATGGCGAGCGCCGTCCCCGGGACGACATCGATCCCGCGCCCAAAGAGCCGCTGCGAGAAGAGGTTCCCGGCCGAGGCCAGGACGGTCGCGGCGAGTCCCTCGGCGATCCCCACGGCCTCAGCCCCTCCGCCCCGGACGGCCTTCAGCTCGGGCCAGAAGACGAATGCCACGCCGCTCACCCCCAGGACCGCCCCCGCCCAGACGGCCCCCGGGGCGGTCGCACCGAGGAAGAGGCGCCCGCCAAGCAGGTTCAGGAACACCAGCATGGCGAAGAGCACCGCGACGAGCCCGGAGGTGAGGACCTGCTCGCTGCGGTAGACGAGCACGTAGTTGAGGCCGAAGAGCAGCACCCCGAGCAGCGCCAGGCGCGCGTGGTCGGCCGCCCCGAACCGGAGCGAGACGCCGCGCGCGGCGCAAAAACCGGCGAGCAGGAGCGCGGCCAGGGCGAAGCGCCAACCCACGGAGAGCTCCGGGGCGACGCTCCCGAGCTGGAACTTGATGGCGAGCCAGGTGGTTCCCCAGATGACGCTCGGGATCGCGAACAGGAGGAGGTCCGTCCCGGCGCGGCGCTCCGGGGAGGCGGTGGGAAGAGGCGTCTCGGCGAGCACGGAGGCAGGAGGTATACGCGTCCCGGGCGCCGGCGTCATCCCGGGCGCGAACGCGCACCCGCGAGGCAGCGCGTCGGGATTCTGGTATCATGCCGGGCTCGCATGCCCACGGTCCCCGTCACGAGCCTGGGCGAGTGCCAGGTCCCTTCGCCGATCCTGGCCCGGCACCTGGCCGACGACCTACGCGTTCCCGATCAAATCCACTGGAGAGGTGGGCGCCCGCCGGAGGACCCCGACCTGTTCGAGCAGGCCGGGCCTCGCAGTCGGCTCTTCTTCGAGCCCGAGCAGACCCGGGCCGCCATCGTCACGTGCGGTGGCCTCTGCCCGGGCCTCAACAACGTCATCCGCTCTCTCGTCCTCCAGCTCTACCACGGCTACGGCGTCCGCGAAGTCCTCGGGTTCCGCGATGGCTACCGGGGGCTCGACCCGAGGAGCGGGGTGGAGCCCCTCCCCCTCACCCTCGAGCGGGTGCACGACATCCACAAGCAGGGCGGGACGATTCTCGGCACCTCGCGCGGGCCGGTGAACGTGGCCGCGGCGGTGGACGAGCTCCTCCGACGCGGCGTGAACGTGCTCTTCACCATTGGCGGCGACGGCACGCAGCGCGGCGGCCATGCCCTCTTTGAGGAGGCGCGCCGGAGGGGCCACGCGCTCTCGGTGGTGGGAGTGCCGAAGACCATCGACAACGACGTGCCCTTCGTCACCCGCTCGTTCGGGTACCTGACCGCGCTCGAGCAGGCCTGCCTCGTCCTCGACCGGGCGCACACCGAGGCGCGAAGCGTGCACAACGGGATCGCTTTGGTCCGGCTCATGGGGCGCAGCGCGGGGTTCATCGCCGGCGGAGCCACCATGGCCAGCCAGGACGTGAACTTCTGTCTCATCCCCGAGGTGCCGTTCGCGCTCGATGGCTCCGGAGGATTCCTCTCGGCCCTGAGGCGCCGCGTCGTGGAGCGTGCCCACGCGGTGGTGGTAGTAGCGGAAGGGGCCGGCCAGGAGCTCATCGCCGGCTCGGAGGGGGCACGGGACGCCTCGGGAAACCCCAGGCTCAAGGACGTGGGCGTGTTCCTCCGCGAGCGGATCGAGGCCTACTTTCGCTCCGAGCGGCTCCCGGTGGTGATGCGCTATTTCGACCCCGGCTATCTCATCCGGAGCTGCCCGGCCAACGCCGAGGACGCCGTTCTCTGCGATCTCTTCGCCCGCCACGCCGTCCACGCCGCCATGGCGGGGAAGACCGGCCTCGTGATCGGGCTCCTGCACGACCGATACGTCCACGTCCCCATCGAGCTGCTCAACTCGAGGCGGAAGCAGATCGACCCGGACGACCAGTCATGGCAGGCGGTCCTGGCCTGCACCGGCCAGCCGGCGCGGTTCGAGTGAGATCGGGGCCGGCCTCAACCCTCCGTCTTCCGTCCAAAGGGCTTCGTCGGGGCCCCGAGCTCGTAGAATTCGGTCCCTTGCGGCGTGGCCACGAGGGCGTATCGCTTGCCGAGCTGCGGGTAATCCACCACGTCCAGGGGCTTTTGCTCACCGCCCATGAGATAGACGAGCTCCTCTCGGCCCCGATTCTTGACGAGGTGCGGGACGGACGGCGCGGTGAACCCCAGGAAGTCGCCCGGGCCGATCTCGTGCTCCGCGCCCTCGACGAGAGCGATCCCGTGTCCGGAGATGACGTACATCCACTCCTCCTCGAGGAGGTGAGCGTGGTAGGCGAAGGAGTCCTTTCCCGGCTCGAGGCGCGCCAGGGTGACGTGGGCGCGCTCGAGGCCACAGAGCCGCGAAAGCGCCGTCCCCACGAAGCCCGAGTCGGGGTTGAGGCGCTGCTCGTAGGCGTGGGACCGCTCGTCGATCTCGCTTTTCCTGAGGAGAACCTTGGCGGTGCGCATGTCTCGTTTCCTCCGCCACGCTTACTGTAAGGGTACGGGCCGGGGCGCGAGGCCGCCACGGTCTCGCAGCCCGTCGGGGGCGGTCGAAAACTTGCCACGCCCCCACCCTCGGGCATGCTCCCGTCGGGCGATAGCGCCCGGGAGCGTCGCGCGGCCGGCGGGTCGCGGCGGAGGGCGGGGGAACGGGCGGGAGACGCGGCGTGTCACGGGGAGCGAATCGGCGGCGGGTGGACAGGGGCCCGGGCCAGCGCCGCCGGGCGGTGGCGCGAGCCCTGCGCCTCGCCGCCCCGACCGTGCTCGCCCTCGGCCTCGTCGGCGCCCTGGTCGCCGCCTCCACTCGCCTCGTCATCACCGGCGATCTCCTGCGCGTGAAGGAGATCCGGTTTCACGGCCTGTCTCGCATCCGTCCGGAAGAGCTCCTCGCTCTCCTCCCGGTGCGCTGTGGCGACCACCTCTTCTTCGTCGATCCCGAGCTGGCCGAGGCCGCTCTGCTCAGGCACCCCTGGGTGGCCCATGCCGAGGTGCGGCGTCGGCTTCCCCCTGCGCTCGACGTGGAGCTCACCGAGCGACGGGCCGTGGCGCTGGTCGAGCTGGGCGGTCTCTACCTCGTTGACGCGCGTGGCGAGGTGTTCAAGCGGGCCACACCGGGCGACGGCCTGGACCTGCCGGTGGTGTCCGGGATCGACCGGGACGCCTGGCTCGACCGCCGCGCTGAGGTGGAGCCGCTCCTCACCGGTGCCCTGGCCCTGGCCGGGGCCTGGCCGGCGAGGTCCCTCGATGGCCCGGGCCAGATCTCGGAGATCCACGTCGATCCCGATTTCGGCACCACGGTGGTGACGGCCGACGGCACCGAGATCCGGCTGGGGCAGCGGGACCTCGCGACGAAGCTCGAACGCCTCGGCAGGCTCTTGCCTGCACTCCGAGCGGAAGGGAGGAAAGCGGAGGTCATCCACCTCGACAACCGGCGCCACCCGGAGTGGGTGGCGGTCCGGTTCGCCGGGACGGACGGCGCCGGCTCGGCCGGTGCTCCGGGCAAGGTGGGGCGGTAGGTGGTGGCCCTGGTGCCCTCGCGGCCGGAGACGGCCGGGAGGCGCAGGGACCGCGGCGCGGCGACGCGGCGCGGAGGGTAGGGGCTCGAGAGAGCCCGGGTGGGCGAAAGCGCGACGCGCGGACACGCCCGGAGGTGGTCATGGCGAAGAGCGGAGACATCCTCGTCGGCCTCGACATCGGGACCACGAAGATCTGCGCCATCGTCGGCGAGGTGACCGACGACGGCGCCATCGACATCATCGGCATCGGCTCGCACCCGTCCAAGGGGCTGCGCAAGGGGGTGGTGGTCAACATCGACGCCACCGTAGCCTCCATCAAGCGCGCCATCGAGGAGGCCGAGCACATGGCCGGGTGCGAGATCACCACGGTCTACACCGGCATCGCCGGCGGCCACATCAAGGCCTTCCCCTCGCACGGCGTGGTGGCGGTCAAGGACAAGGAGGTCCGGCCCCAGGACGTCGATCGGGTCATCGACCAGGCCAAGGCGGTGGCCATCCCCCTCGACCGCGAGGTGATCCACGTCCTCCCCCAGGAGTTCGTGGTCGACGACCAGGACGGGGTGAAGGAGCCGGTGGGGATGAGCGGCGTGCGGCTCGAGGCCAAGGCGCTCATCGTGACCGGGGCGGTCTCCTCTGCCCAGAACATCGTCAAGTGCGCGCAGCGCACCGGACTGAACGTGGCCGACATCGTGCTGCAGCCGCTGGCCTCCTCGCTCGCCACCCTCTCGGAGGACGAGAAGGAGCTCGGCGTCTGCCTGGTCGACATCGGCGGCGGCACGACCGACATCGCCATCTTCCACAACGGCGCCATCCAGCACACCGCCGTCATCTCCCTGGGCGGGAACCACCTCACGAACGACGTCGCGGTCGGGCTGCGCACCCCCACGCACGAGGCCGAGCGGTTGAAGAAGCAGTACGGCTGCGCGGTGGCCTCCATGGTGGACAAGGCCGAGACCATCGAGGTCCCCAGCGTGGGCGGGGGATCCCCTCGCGTCCTCTCCCGGCACATTCTGGCCGAGATCGTCGAGCCGCGGGTGGAGGAGATCTTCATGCTGGTTCAGCACGAGATCCAGAAGTGCGCCATGGAGGAGGTGCTGGCGAGCGGGGTGGTGATCACCGGAGGGTCCACGCTCCTCTCCGGAATGCCGGAGATGGCGGAGGAGGTCCTGGGCGTGCCGGTCCGGCGCGGCCTGCCCCGCGGCATCGGCGGGCTGGTGGACGTGGTCAAGAGCCCCATGTACGCGACTGCGGTGGGGCTGGTCCTCTACGGCGCCCAGCAGGAGAACGACAGCCCCTACTTCAAGATCCGCGACGACAACGTGTACCGGAAGGTGAAGGGGCGGATGAAGGAATGGCTGGGGCAGATCTTCTAGCCGCGGAGGCGCGAGATGATCGAATTCACGGACAGGCAGGACGCGGCGAAGATCAAGGTCATCGGAGTGGGGGGCGGGGGAGGCAACGCCATCAACACTATGGTGGCGGCGCGGCTCGAGGGGGTGGAGTTCATCGCCGCCAACACCGACCTGCAGGCGCTGCGCGCCAACCAGGCGGAGGTGAAGATTCCCCTCGGGCGGAATGCCTCGCGCGGCCTGGGGGCGGGGGCGAACCCCGAGGTGGGCCGGAATGCCGCCCTGGAGGAGAAGGACGCTCTCGCCGCCGCCCTGGAGGGCGCGGACATGGTGTTCGTGACCGCCGGCATGGGGGGCGGCACGGGAACAGGGGGCGCGCCGGTGGTGGCCGACATCGCCAAGGCCACCGGGGCCCTCACCGTGGGCGTCGTCACTAAGCCCTTCCTCTTCGAGGGGAACAAGCGGCGCAAGCAGGCCGAGGCAGGCTTGAGCGAGCTGTCGGCCGCAGTGGACACGCTCATCGTGATCCCGAACCAGCGCCTCCTCTCCGTCGCGGGCGAGAACATGTCCTTGGCGGACGCGTTCAAGCGGGCCGACGAGGTGTTGCTCCACGCGGTGCAGGGCATCTCCGACCTCATCACCGTGCACGGCATCGTCAACGTGGACTTCGCCGACGTCCGCACCATCATGAGCAGCCAAGGCATGGCGCTCATGGGGACCGGCCGGTCCACCGGTGAGCGCCGGGCGGTCGAGGCCATGCAGGCGGCCATCAACTCGCCCCTCCTCGAGGACGTCACCCTGGACGGCGCCACCGGCCTTTTGGTCAACATCACCGGCGGCCCCAGCCTCACCCTGTTCGAGGTGAACGAGGCCGTCTCCATGGCCCAGTCCGCGGCCGACCCCGAGGCCAACATCATCTTCGGCTCGGTCATCGACGAGCGGCTCGGGAACGAGGTGAAGATCACGGTGATCGCCACCGGGTTCCAGGGCCGGGACGAGCGAAGCCGAGCCATGGCGCGAAGAGTGGAGACCCTGGAGGTCGCGCGGGAGGCCGCGCCCCCGCGAAGCGTGCCCCCGCCCCTGCCCGTCGAGGCGAGACCCGCACCCGCCCGTCGAGAGCCCGCCCTCGCCGCCGCACCCGCCGCCCCTCAGCGGACCCCGGTCTCGATCCGCCGGGAGCCGGCCGTCTACCGCCCCGGTGACGAGGACCAGTATGACATCCCGGCCTTCTTGCGCCGGGGAGGGACGGGAGCCCCGCGCGAGTAGCTGTCGACAGGGAGCGTCGTTCCCGTAGATCCGCCCTCGAGCAACGGGGAAGGGCTCTTCTTCTCGGGACTTCGTAGCGCGGCCGCCTTCGCTCCCCCGCGAGACGGGGACTCGAGAGAAAGCGCCGGAGGTAGCTGCGACGAGCCCGGGGCCCGCACGGCCTCATCGGGGCGTGCGCGAAAGGCACGGTGTTTCCGGGGACACGCGCCCGCCACCACGCGCCCTCACCGCTGGGCAGTGCTGCCCTCCCGGCACGGCGGTTGCTACGCTCTCCGGAACGGGTGGGCCAATGAACGCCCTCGTCCTCGCACTCCTCCTCGTCTCGCAACCCGGCCTCCTTCCCCGGAAGCCTTCCTCCCCTCACCCGGACGCGAGTAACGGCCCGGTGAACCCGCCTGGCGAGTTCCCCACTGAACCGGTGGCGCCACCCTCGATCGTGGACGAACCACCCCCGTCCGCCGGCGCTCCGGCAGCGGCTCCGCCCGCACCCGCTCCGTCGCCGGCGCAGCCGAGTGCGGCACCATCCTCGCCCACCGCTCCTCCTGCGACCCCTTCACCCGAGCCCGCTCCGGCGCCACCGCAGGCGAGCGCCGCGCCACCCCGGCCCGTCACCCCACCGGCGACCCCGCCACTCTCCACTCTGCCGCCGGCGCCGCCAAGGGCGCCGGCCCAGTCGACGCCTCCCGCCATGGCAGGTCCGGCCGCACCGCCTGCCTTGCGGTCCTATCCGGGCCCCCAAGGCCCGGGCCCAGCTCCTCTTGCACCGGCGCACGGGACTGGCCAGTGGATCCTCACCCAGCGATACGGATGGCTCTTCATGCCCCGTCCCGAGGCACCGCCCAGGGTCTACGGGCGACCGTTCGCGTACGTCTACCGACCCTCCTACGGATGGACCTGGGTCGAGGCTCCCTGGCTGATCGGGCCGAGGGCCCGGCCCGGCGTGTACGGCCCTCCCCGGTTCGGCTGGCCTGCCGGGCCCGGACGCTGGCCCTACCTTCCAGGGCCGTACTATGCCCGGCCCTGGCCGCCCGCTTAGCCTTTGGCCCCAAGGAGCGGCGCACGAGCCGCTCGCTCCCCGCCCTCATCCTTCCTCGACCGGCCTGCGCCGGGCGTTCCCGGCGAGGCGGAGGGTGCGCTCACCCTCGCGCGAGCCGCGGCGCGATCACCGCCAGCGAGGCATCGTATCGGTAGTTGATCCCCATGTGGCCGTCCTCGAACTCCTGGTGGACCGGTTCCATGCCGCCGGCCCGCAAAGACTCCGCCACCATCCGCGCCCCCCATCTCAGGTGGAACTCGTCCCGCGTGCCGCAGTCCAAGAAGACGGTGGCGAGGCTCCGATAGGCATCGAGCGAAGTGGGTACGAACCGGACCGGATCCTCTCTCAGCCATTGGGCCCACACTTCCGGGCGGAGCCGGCCGGACGGAAGCTCGAAGGGGAGCGCCAGGCCGAGCGGCGCGGTCGGATCGGGGGAGTAGTGCGCCGCCATGGCGATCACGTTCAGGACCGCCATGTCTTCGCCGCGGAGTCTGGTCTCCCGCGCCCGGCGCACAGCCGCCTCGAGCCAGTCGGCGGGCGAGTCCGCACCGACCAGCGCCGAGATGGCCTTGGGGAGGTCGGGCAGGTAGCAGTACTCGAAGCAGGCGTCCCCCGCGTGGGAGCCCACGTGTGCGAACACGTCTGCGCGGTCCCGCCCCATGCGCAGGGCCCCGTAGCCGCCGGAGCTCTTGCCCACCACCGCCCGTGCCTCGCGGGCCGGGATGGCAGGGAAGCGCCTCTCGACCTCCTGCACCACGCTCTCTGCGACGTACGTCTGGTACCGGCCCACAGCCGGTGCATCGGTCCACTGCGTCCCGCCCAGCCGCGTGGTCCCGTCGGGGAAAACTGCCAGGAAGGGCGGGAACGCGCCCGAAACGATCTGGGCGTCGATCCGTTCCGGCAGGGCGGGCTGGAACATGCTCACGTTGAGCCAGCCGCGGCCGCTGCCGCTGAACCCGTGGAGGAAGTAGACGGCCGGCAGGCGCTCCCCGTCGGCGCCCGGGGGAAGGTAGACGAGCAAGGGGCGCCGAGCGGGATCGCCGAGCGGGTTGCCGGAGAGGACGTCGAAATCGACCTCGAGCTGGCGGAGGGTCCCGTGCATCTCGGGATCATACGCCGCCGCGCCGAGACCAGGGCGCCTGACGCGCGGGCCCGCAGGCCCCGCGCAACCCGGTCTTCACCCCACGAGGAGCACGGCCACGTCGCTCACGTTGGTGTTGGTCGGCCCCGTCACGAGGAGGGATCCGGCGCGTTCGTGGAACCGGTAGGAGTCGTTCTCGGCGAGGGCGACCGCCGGGTCGAGTTCGAGCGCGCGGGCCCTCGCCGCAATCTCGGGCGACGCGAACGCGCCCGCCGCCTCGGTGGGGCCATCGTTCCCGTCGGTCGAGGCAGCCAGGAGGACGACCGGGCGGGGAACGGGCGAACGCCGCTCCTCTGCGGCCAGGAAGGCCAGCGCCAGCTCCTGGTTCCGGCCTCCCTTTCCTCCGCCACGCACGGTGACCGTGGTCTCTCCCCCGGCGATGAGGCAGGCCGGCGGGCGCAGCGGGAAGCCGCTCACCGCCACGTCCTCGGCGATCCCGAGCAGGGCGAGAGCGGCCTCTCTGGCCTCGCCGGTGAGCCGCGAGGTGAGGACCATCGTCTGGTACCCGAGCGTACGGGCCCGGGCCTCGGCGGCGACGAGCGCCTGGGCGTTCGTGCCCACGAGAACGTTCTTCACGTGGGCGAAGGCGGGATCCCCGGGCTTGGGCGTCTCCTCGTGAGCACCGGCCGCGCCCGCCTCGAGGGCGCCCAGAGCCGCGGCCGGGATCCGGCCCGAAACCCCGTACCGCCCGAGCACGTCCAGGGCGTCCCGGAACGTGGTCCGGTCCGGCACCGTGGGCCCGGAGGCGATCGCGTCCAGGTCGTCCCCCACCACGTCCGACAGGATCAGGTTGAGCGAGGTGGCCGGCTGGTAGGCCCGCGCCAGCCGCCCGCCCTTGATGCGCGAGAGGTGTTTGCGAACGCAGTTCATCTCGTGGATGGTGGCCCCGCAGGCGAGCAGCGCGCGCGTCACCTCCTGCTTCTCGGCGAGGGTGAGCAGGGGTGTGCCGTCCCGGTCTCGGGCCGGTGCGCAGAGCAGCGCCGATCCTCCCCCGGAGATGAGCGTCACGACCAGGGTCCGCTCGTCGAGCCCGCTCGAAAGCGCGAGGAGCCGTTCGGCGGCACGGACGCTCGAGGCGTTCGGAACCGGGTGGCCCGCCTCGACCACCTCGATCTTCCCGAGCCGCTCCACGTGGCCCCCCTTGACCGAGACAAGCCCCCCGTGGATCCGGTCCCCCAGGATGGCCTCCAGCCCGAGCGCCATGCGGGCCGTCGCCTTGCCCATGCCGGTCACGAGGAGCCGATCGAAGGCCGAGAGATCGTAGGCGGCCTCGACCTGCTCGGTGGCGACGGTGAGCAGGTCCCCCTCGATCTTCAGGAGCCGGCGCATCATGGGCACCGGATCGACCCGCTCCACGGCGGCCCGGAAGATGGCCTCCGCGTCGGTGCGCAGTCGTTCGGTCATGGCCTCGTCACCCGCGCCTTTCCCGGGGAGGGCGGGGGGAGGACCCCTCACCGTTCCCGGGCGAGGACGCCGTTGCAGCGGGCGGTGAGCTCGGTGGTCCGCACGAGGAGGAGCTGCGCCTCCTCGTACAGGGCCGCGGCCTCGCCACCGGGGGCCGCGTCGGGCAGCTCGCCCACGCGCGCCAAAAGGTCCGTCACCCGGAGCAGGTGCTGGTGAGCGAGCAAGAGCTCGCGGCCGAGCCGCGCGCCATGCCGGGTGTAGATGAGCCCGGTCTGGAACAGCCGGGCCAGCGACTTGCGGTTGACCTCGTCCACCCCCCGGCAGCGCGCCTGGAACTCGCGCAGGCGGCGCGCGTCCCGCGCGAGCGAGAGCTCCACGACCCGCGACCCGGCGGCCGGGACTGTCTTGCGCGAAGGGGGCGCCGGAGCGGTCATCCGTGTGGGAATGGTGGCAGGCCGGGACGCAGCGGTCAACCGTTCCACACCCTTGACACGGCGCGGTTTGGCGTTCAACGCACGGCGTCTCGGCGACCGGGTGCCGCGGCGGGCCCCGGCCGAGATCGATCCCGGGTTGGTCCACACCGGTCCGGGTCGAGCCGGGCGCCGCCTCCCGGCCGTCACCCGAGCCGAGCCACCGCTAGCTCCTCGATCTTCCTCAAGGCCCGCTCGAGGCCGGACGGGTCGGGGCCGCCGCCCTGCGCCAGTTCCGGCTTCCCCCCGCCCTCGCCGCCCACCAGCGCCGCGCCCGCCTTGACGAGGTCGCCCGCCTTCACTCGCCCGACCAGGTCCCTCGTGACCGCGACGAGGAGAACGGCCTTGCCGCCCTGCTCCGCGCCCAGCGCCACCACCCCGCTGGCCAGCCGATCGCGAAGCTTGTCGGCGAGCTCCCGGAGCGCCTTGCCGTCCCCCTCCACCCGGACCGCGAGGATCCTCGCGCCGTTCACCACCCGGGCCTTCTCCGCCAGGTCTCCGGACTGTGCCGCGGCCACCTTGGCCCGGGCCTCCTCCAAGGCGCGCTCCAGCTCCTTCACCCGACGTTGAGTCTGCTCGATCTTCTGTGAGACCTCGAGCGCGCCGCCCTTGAGGAGGGCGGCCGCACGGCGCAGCTCCGCGTCGGCCCTTTGCGCCTCCTCCACCGCCCGCGGGCCGGTGTACGCCTCGATCCGGCGGACCCCGGCGGCGATCGACTCCTCCGAGCCGATCCGGAAGAAGGCGATGTCGCCGGTGCGGCGCACGTGGGTCCCACCGCAGAATTCCCGCGACGGGCCGAGCCGGACCACCCGGACGACGTCGCCGTACTTCTCGCCGAAGATCATCATCGCGCCGGACTTCCGCGCCTCCTCGAGCGCCAGCACCGAGACGTCGGTGGGCTCATTCCGCCGCACCAGTTCGTTCACCCGGGCCTCGACGGCGCGGAGGTCGCCCTCGGAGAGCGCCTCGAAGTGGGTGAAGTCGAACCGCAGGTAGTCCGGCGCCACCACCGACCCGTGCTGCTTCACGTGGTCGCCGAGCCGTTCCCGCAGCGCGAACTGGAGGAGGTGCGTGGCTGAGTGGTTCGCCCGGATGAGGTCGCGCCGGCCCTCGTCCACCTTGAGCTCGGCCCGGTCGCCCACCGAGATCTCGCCCTCGACGACCGCGCCGAGGTGCGTGACCAGCCCGGGCACCGGCCGCTTCGTGTCGCGCACCCGAACCTTGCCACCCGGGACGGTGATCTCGCCCGTGTCGCCCACCTGGCCGCCCGACTCCCCGTAGAACGGCGTCGCCGCCGCGATCACCTCCACCTCCTCGCCCTGGCGCGCCCGGGCCGTTCGCTTCCCGCCGGCGATGAGCGCCTTCACCGGGGCCGAGGCCGAAAGGGTCTCGTATCCGAGGAAGGTCACCTCCCCGACCTCAGCCGCGATCTGCTTGTGGAGGTCCTCCACCGCCCGCTGCCCCGATCCGGCGAAGTCGCCGCCTCGCTCCCGCTGCTCGGCCAGCGCGGCGTCGAACCCTGCCTCGTCGACCGAGAGCCCGCGCTCGATGGCGATGGTCCGGGTGAGGTCCAGCGGGAACCCGAAGGTGTCGGAGAGCTGGAAGGCGACCCGTCCCGGGATCACCGTCCGGCCGGCTTTCCCGAGCCGCGCCATCTCCTCGTCGAGGATGGAGAGGCCCCGGTTCAGGGTCCGGCGGAAGGACTCCTCCTCCGCCGCCGCCACCTTGGTGATGAAGGGACGGTTTTCGCGCGTCTCGGGGTAGGCCGCCCCCATCTCCTCGATGACCGCGCCGCACACCTCGGCGAGAAAGGGCCTCTCCAGCCCGAGCCGCTTTCCGTGGCGGATGGCGCGCCGCATGATCCGCCGCAGCACGTACCCGCGCCCCTCGTTGGAGGGGAGCACTCCGTCCCCCACGAGGAAGGTGGTGGCACGGGAGTGGTCGGCCATGACCCTCATGGAGACGTCATCGGTCGTGTCCGCCCCGTACCGCTTCCCTGAGATCCGCTCGACCACCGCGATGATATTCTGGAACAGGTCGGTGTCGTAGTTGGACCGCTTCCCCTGGACCACCGCCGCAACGCGCTCCAGCCCGGCCCCGGTGTCGATGGACGGCCTGGGGAGGGGGGTGAGGCTCCCGTCCGGTCCGCGCTCGAACTGCATGAAGACGAGGTTCCAGATCTCCAGCCACCGGTCGCACTCGCAGGCCACCCCAAGGCAGCGGCGTCCCTCCCGCTCCTCGGCACAGGGGATGTCGTCCCCCTGGAAGTAATGGACCTCGGAGCAGGGGCCGCACGGACCGGTGTCGCCCATCGCCCAGAAGTTGTCCTTGGCCCCGAGCTTGTGGACTCGCTCGGGCGAGAGGCCTTGTGCCCTCCAGAGCTCGTACGCCTCCTCGTCCCAGGGCAGGGAGCCCTCGCCCGCGAACACGGTGGCCGCTAGCCGGTCGCTCTGGATGCCGAGCCACCTCTCGCTCGTCACCCACTC
>Ga0335071_10004340_pt1 | contig 14813 bp, 11 predicted proteins | sample Lox_Sample_15_FD_206724 | JGI IMG/M metagenome (GOLD analysis project Ga0335071, IMG submission 206724) | Soil microbial communities from Loxahatchee National Wildlife Refuge, Florida, United States - Lox_Sample_1.5 | ecosystem: Environmental > Terrestrial > Soil > Wetlands | place: USA... | reverse complement strand
ATGAACCATCCGGCCATCGCCAAAGTCTTCGATGCCGGCGAAACCCAGGACGGCCAGCCGTATTTTGTGATGGAGTATGTCGCCGGTCGCGCGAGTCCACGGCGCTGTTTCCCACCAATGTCGCACCAATGTGCCAGTAGACGAGGATCCGCATCGACCAGCGCGGCTAGCCGGCGGCCCCCACCTTCGATCGACCGCCGCGATGCAAAAAAAGGATTGCTGGTGGACTAGCCATCTCCCCCCGGTTTTCGCCAACCAGGTCGAACGCGGTAAACCAACCGCAAACAGAAAGAAAAAGAGAATTTTCAATGCGACTCAAAGGAAACCTTGCACGACTCTTAGCCCTGCAGTCCGCAAAAAAACACTTCCCAGACTAGCCATCTCTCCACCGGTTTTCGCCAACCAGGTCGAACGCGGTAAACCAATCGCAATCAGAAAGAAGAAGGAGAATCTCAATGCGACTCAAAGCAAACCTTGCACGACTTATTGGTAATTGGTGGTCTGGCGGTGATGACAATTCTGGAGGACGCATAATAACCGAACGAAAACGCATGGTTCGCGGTTCTTTCTCACTTCGGGCTTCGGGCCTAATGGTGGGTGCGCTAAGCTGCCTGGCGCTAAATGCGCAATCGTTGCCGAACCTCTTCCCTTTTCCCAACGCGAGCGGCTTTCTTGAAACCTACACCACGACGCTGAAGCCGATTGATCTCAGCGGCACGTTTTTTCAGTCGCTCGGGACGAACGGCCGTAGCTGCGGCTCCTGCCACCGGCCCGCGGAAGGCTGGACCGTTTCCGCCGACGAAGTTCGATTGCGATTCGAGCTCATGCAGGGCACGGATCCGATCTTCCGTCCGGTGGACGGCGCGAACTGCGACCATAACATCGACACCTCTACCATGAGCGGACGGCGCGATGCCTATAGCCTCCTGATTCGCAAGGCCCTCATTCGCATCGCGCTGGCCGTTCCAGCCGACGCGGAATACAACGTGATCGGCGTGGTGAATCCGTATGGCTGCGGCGATCCATCCACACTATCCGTATATCGGCGGCCGCTTCCCAGCGCGAACCTCCGCTTTTTGAGTACGGTGATGTGGGACGGCAGGGAGTCATCGGCGCAAACCGGAACGCAGAAAATCACGTTTCCGACAAATCCTGCTGATCTGCTCGCTGACCTGGCGCATCAGGCCAACGGCGCTACGCTGGGCCATGCGCAGGCATCCAAGCCGCTGACCGTGCAACAACAACAGGACATCGTGAATTTCGAGATGAGCCTGATCACAGCGCAGGCGTACGACTATCTAGCAGGTCCGCTCAACGGGAAGGGCGCGACTGGTGGTCCGACCGCGCTGGCCACGCAGACTTTGCCCCCATTTTTCGTCGGCATCAACGATCCGTTGGGTGGGAACCCCCTGGGCACTCCTTTCACCCCTGTCATTTTTAAGCTATTCGACGCATGGGCGAGTGCGGGCGAGCGAGGTTCCGACTTCACGGGCCAACGCGCTAGCATCGCGCGTGGTCAGGCGCTGTTCAACTCGAAGCCGATCAATATTACGGGTGTCGCCGGGCTCAACGACGACCTTAATCTGGCGTCGATCCCCGGGACGTGCGGCACGTGCCATGATTCGCCAAACGTGGGGAATCATTCGGTTTCCGCTCCCCTGAACATCGGCGTCGGCGATCTGACGAGCTCCCTCGATTTGACCTATCTTCCCGTGATCACGCTGCAAAACAAATTGACACACGAGGTCAAGACGACTACCGATCCCGGCAGGGCGTTGATCACCGGCCTTTGGAAGGACATCGGCCGGCTGAAGGGGCCAATATTGCGCGGCCTCGCGAGCAGAGCCCCTTACTTTCACAACGGCTCGGCCAGCTCTTTAGAGGATGTGTTGAACTTCTATAACGCACGATTCAACATCGGCCTCACTGGGCAGGAAAAGAGGGATCTGATCGCATTCCTGAATTCGCTGTAGGCCACCGTTTGAGCCGGTGCCAACACCGTTCGAGACCGACGGCAGAATGAGAGAAGCGGATCCAAGGCGGCGGAGACCACGGAGCTGCCGGTCGGCAATCGCAACCGTAACCAGACCTACATGGCCAACTTAATGTACAACCTATCTTCCAGCGTCACGCTGGCGTGGGAATATCGCCGGCTTTTGACAGACTTTCGCAACCAGCTCTTGGCCGACGAACGCGGTGACCACGTCGATCTAGCCCTCGCCAATTTGTTCTAGGCGATCTTCGCATCGCAATCGCGCTGTGAGACCCTCGCAGATTGATGCCCGTGGCTATCTCCAGGATCCATCCTGAATTGGTAGGAAGGGGATAGGCTTCCTTGCGCTCCGCTGACCGTAATCGCTGCGCTGCGTCAACGTCGGCTACTCGCAAGCGGGGTCATGCCGAGTTGGTAGCGATCTGAAACAGAACCGTCACGAGCAATTTGGACGGTGATTCTGTTATGACGGCTCGCAGGGCAAACGCCACTTTGTGCGCGTGTACGCGATCTTGAACCCTGTGCGCTCCGCGTTGCATTGGGAGTCGCTGCCCGCCTCCGCAACCATCATCGCCAACTCGCACCCATGCTGGTAAGCGAACCGCATCCGCTCTCGAAGAAGCGCCGCCTGCAACCCGCGACGGCGCAGTGAAGGTACTGTCGCCGAACCGCCAAACAGCGCCACTCCCTCGTGTATACAGAGCACCCCAGCGGCGCCTGGTATGCCGTCAACCTCACCGATGAAGCACAGGCTCCCCTCGCGGGCCGTGGCGATGACGCCGATCCGAAGAAGGAAACTCAAAAGTTCAGGATGTTCGTCCGCCCAGCCCCGTGCGCTGACGCTCGCAAAAAGTTCAGACTCTTCCGGGCCGATGACACGCACACTAACGTTGGGCTGATCTTCGGCTGCGGGTTCCTCGACATTTCGATACAGCACATTGCTGATCTCGATCGGCCTGTAGTTCCTGGAGCAGAGCATGTCGACCGCAATGATCCCCGCGTGTGGACTCACTTCGTGAAGCGCCGGTGCCCCGCGGTCAAAAAAGAAGCGCTCGATTGTATCCAGCGCCGCAGCGTTTGGACGTTCGAAGATGCCCAGTCCGAAGCTCTGCGTGACCGGCGAATCCACACCATCGAAGACGGCATACGCTCCTGCGCATTCCACCCACTCGGCTCCGCTGTCAGGAAACAGGCTGCGTCGCGCGTCAGCGAACCGCGCGCACGCGAGCCCTTCTGCCCGCTCCAAACGTCTGGAGAGTGCAAGATCGGAAAACATCGTTGCTCCTTGATGTCATGCTACCGGGGACCCGATTACTGGGCAACAGGGGAACAAGTCTCGATCTACCACGTGGGGTCCGCAACCTCGGATGTAAACACGGCAACCCCGCGTTCAAGAATGAATGGACCGGACATTGAGCCCCGGCCTGTTTTGGCGGGCTTATAAAAAAGGGCGGTTCGTTGGTCGACCTAATCCTCAAAGATTCAACTTGCAATTTCTCCGCACTGGAGTGATCGGATGTGACGACCGCAACCGGCGGTTAGGAGAAATCAGTGAGCAACACTTATCGATTCGGCCACAGCGGCTGGCACGCCCGAAGCCGCGGCAACGGCGAGCAAACGCCACAAGCCCACCAAGAAGGCTAGGGGCGCGGCGGCCGAGCGCACCTACAAGATCGCGAAGTAAAGCGCTCCCACGTCTACGAGGCTGCTTGCGTTCGTCCCGGGCGGCGTTGCAGTTCTGTCTCCGAGCCTTCTCAATCCACTCGCCGCGGCAGTACTATACTCGTCTATGTCTTCGTGCCAGGAGTAATACGCTGGCAGCCCCGAGGATCGTAGGAACCGACCCTGGCTCAGGAACTGTCGCGCTTTCTAACTCAAAGGCCATCTCTGAAGGCGGAAGATTGTTGTCGAAACCGTTCAAAAACTGTTTCCCATCCCTCGCATTCGCATTCGAAGTCACCCAGTACACAGCAGGACACACGGTTGCAGAGCAGGGCGAATTCAAGTCCAGCCAATATTTGCCAGGCACCAAAGCCTGCGCAGTGGGGAGATCGAATTGCAGCAGGTAGACAGGATAAACTCCTAACTTGAAGCTGCCGGTGTTCGTAACTGTCACACCGGTTTCGGTCCCTGAATTCACGAACGTCCCCGAATGATCCGGCTGAGTCGCTATATATTGACCAGATGACAACACCGCCGAAGTCGGTTCCGAAGTTCGCGGGATCAAAGCGCGAGTTTTGAGAACTCGCCCAGAACTGAATGGCATCAACGGACTCGAGCGCCGCTGCCCATTAACGATGGGGCAGCTTGTTCTCTGGCCTGCCCGTGAGTGGCCGCGCCCGGGAAGCCGCTCGACAGGCTGTGATTGAAGCGGGCGACGCGCTAGAGGACAACTAATGGAACTGGCGCACGACGGAAACGTAACTGCCGCGATCTTCCTGCTCAAAGGGTTGCGACCAGAGAAGTATCGCGAGCGCTACGAGCACTTCAGCAACATCAACGACTTCGACCCGGAGAAGTTGACAGTTGAGCAACTCGAGAAACTGATGGACGCGTGGCTGCTCAAGGCGTACAACGGCGATCAGAAGGCTTTTGCTGAAGCGAAGAAGGCGCTGCTGGCGGGCCAGCCGGCGCCCACGGTGATCGAAACGACCGCAGAGCAGGTGTCCTGAGGGTCGCAACGAAACGACCATTGGACTGGAGGGCCTTCACGGAGTCTAGCGCCCACGCGACGATGCGCTCCGCGCAGCGCTTCCGAGACTCTCTACAGCGAAAGCATACTTGGTGCGGCGCGTGCATTTGGAAGGTCACACCGTTGAGGAGTTGGCCGCGGCGTGGGATGTTCAGCGGTCGCTTCTGGAGTTGAAGCTCGAAGCGGCTATGACAGCGTTGACGATGTCCGCGCGGCTATGCGCTCAAGGGCGCAGTCTGAAAAACTTATTCCGCAACTACTTCCCTCTGGCTGCTGCGGCGCGCTCTTTGGCGTGGGCAGCGAGAGCGATGAAACGAGGGTCTCCGTGAAGCGACGCGAGATCGGAATCCTTTTCGATTTCGAGGTCCGTTTCCGCGTAAAGACCGTGGTCAATGGCATCCCGTAACAAAGACAAAGCTTCGGTTCGTCGTCCTTGAAGAGCCATCAGGCACCCCAGGTTGTACAGAGACCCGGCCACATCCGGATGGTCGGGTCCCAAGACGCGCCGCCGAATTTCTAGTGTTTCACGCTGTAATGTTTCCGATTCGGCGTAATGACCTTCATCTGAAAGCGTGGTGGCAAGATGGGCCATTGACAACAGCGTCGACGGATGTTCGGGTCCTAGGATGCGGCGCTCGGCGTCCAGCGTCTGGCGATGGAGTTGCTCCGATTCTGCGTAACGTCCCTGAAGATCAAGAACATTGGCCAGGTCTCCCATTGCTGAGAGTGTCTCTGGTCGATCCGGCCCCAAATGTCGGCGATCAAGATCAAGCGCTTCTCTGAACAACTTCTCTGCTTCGGCGTATCGGGCTTGTTCCATGACTACGCCAGCAAGGCCTCTCAGCGCCGTTAGGGTATTTTGACCATCTGGTTGAGTCCGACGGAGCGATATCAAAGTTTCGCGAAAAAGACGCTCCGACTCGGCAAAGCGGGCCTCTCGTGCCAAGTCGAATGCGATATTGCCTTTCAGAATGAGAGTATTGGTGTGATTCGGGCCGAGAGTACGCTGAACGACATCAAACACCTGCCGATGCAGTTTCTCCGCGTTGGAGTAGTTTCCCTCCTCGTTCATCACGGAAGCCAATTTGGTTATTGAGGCCAGTGTGTCTGGGTGTTCAGACCCCAGGACGCGGTTGCGGATGTTGGTGGCGCGCTCCAGCAGCGATTGCGCACGGGAATAGAGTCCAAGGCTGTCGTATACCTCTGCCATAACTTGGGCCATTTGGGCCTGAAGCTCGGGATCTTTGGACAGCCCGGCATCAATCCGCTTGGAGGCTTTGTCCAGAATCTCCCGAGCCGTAATGCTGTTACCTCTCGCTTCACCCGGGTCCGATACCTTGAACATGTCCGTCATGAATGTCGTGATGCGATCCGCCCGGTTGCGTTCGCGGTTAGCCCGGTCGCGTTCGCGGTTAGCCCGGTCCCTCTCCCGTGTGATCCTCCGCAGTTGCACCGCTTGAACTGCTGTAAATGAGACCAGAAGCAACGCCGCCGCGGCCGTCAATGCCACACCGATGCGATGGCGGCGAATATACTTACCAGCACGGTAGGCTGCACTCGCTGGACGGGCGAGCACGGTTTCCTGCCGCAGATAGCGCCCGATGTCTGCAGAAAACTCTGCCGGCGAGGCGTAGCGCCTGGATCTCTCTTTTTCGAGTGCCTTCAGCGTGATCGCGTCCAAGTCGCCCTGCAACTGCCTGACCAGCGTGGGCGCATCTGTGTGCCGATTCTGGGCCGTAGTGCTGGACTGCCCGTCCAGTGACCGAAGCTTTGTGCTGGGGCTCGGCGCGTCGTCCTCTCGCAGTTTCTGAGGCAGTTGACTCAAGGGCACCTTTGTAATGTCGAATGGCAATGTACCCACTAGTAGTTCGTACAGCACTACGCCCAGCGAGTACACGTCGGTGCGTGTGTCCACGTCCTGACCAGCCGAATCGGCCTGCTCCGGGCTCATGTAGGCGGGTGTGCCCACCACCGAACCAAGGTGGGTGAACGTGGTCACGGTGTCGTCGCCGAGCCCGCGGCTGATCGCTTTGGCCACGCCGAAATCGATGATCCGGGGCATCGGCTTCCCGTCCATCTCGCCTACCAGGATGTTGGACGGTTTCAGATCCCGATGCAGGATGGCCTTTTGATGCGCGTGCTGCACGCCCTCGCAGACGCGCGAGAACAGTTCCAGCCTCTGGCTGATGGTGAGCCGGTGCTGATCGCAATAGTCCGTGATGGGCATCCCTTGCACGTACTCCATCACGAAATACAGCCTGCCCTGTGGAGTCGAACCCGCGTCGAACACCTTGGCGATGGCGGGATGATCCATGAGCGCCAGGGCTTGGCGTTCTGAGGCAAAGCGCGTCACCACCTCGCGCGTATCCATCCCCGCCTTGATGAGTTTGATGGCCACCCGGCGACGAACCGGTTGCGTTTGCTCGGCGAGCCAGACTTCACCCATGCCGCCCTGGCCAATCTGCTCCAACAGCCGGTAGGGGCCGATGGTGGCGCCCTCGGCGGTTTCGCCAGTCTCAGGGCGCGTAGGACCGCCCGGACTCGCGGGCTGGTACTTCTCCTGCTCAGGTGACGACATAGGCGCCTCCTTCGCGCAGTGAAATATGTTCAGTCTAGCTCAATCGAAAAGCCGAAGAAGGAAAGCTAAGCCGCCGCCAGCTCATCCAGAGCCTGACCATAGCGGCGACCGCGGCGACGGCTGTAACCGTCGTGCCTGAGGCGAACGCAGCCGAAGACGGTGATCGAGACGACGGCAGAGCGGGTCTCAAGTTAGAGCGCGTCCGTTTGTGAATGTTACGAGCAACAAGCCGAACTCTCATCCCCGATTAATGCCAATTATCGGCTTATTAGAGGTTGCGTCGAGACTCGATACCGACTCCGAACCGAGGTTCCGGCTAGAAACGAGACGCACCATTCTGCATGACGGAAGCCAAGGCGCGCATCCGGTCCGCATCGGCCGGCGTCTTAGCCGCGGCCGCGTCTTTCTCCAGGTTCGCCGCGGTAGTTTTGAGCCGGGCAACCAGCTCCGTTCCGCGTGGTGACGCTTCCGCTTCAGCAAGAAGAGAATGCAGCGCCGCGATTCGTTCGGCGGCGAGAGCGCTGTCACGGGCGAGTTGGTCCAGGTAGGCGCGGGCAACTACGAAACTCGCCGGCCAAGTGATTCTCTGCTGATTCTGGACGTTCAACGTTTCATAATGGACGAGATTAGAAGCGTCGATCTCGTTTTGGCTGATGAACTTGCTTGGGACAAGCCGGAAAACATCCACGCCGCGCGCAATCTCCGAGCCATAGATATTGCCGTTGTACCAGTAAGCGGACCAATATCCGCCCAAGGCGCTCTTCTCCCCTTCCAGCGGACCACGATCGAAATAGGCGATCTCGAAAGGATGCGAGGCATCCGTAAAATCCATTACGGAAATGCCGCCCTGATACCAAGCCTGCACGAAGACGTCGCGACCCGGAATGGGGACGAGGGATCCATTGTGGGCGACACAATTCTCCGTTTCCGTTTGTACCGCGGGCATTTTGTAATACGAAGCCAGTTTCAGCTTTCCTTTTGAGATCTCGAAGATCGCATCAGCGCCCCAGTTCATCGGATCCTTGGCGCGACACCGAGGAGCCGCACCGCCGCCCCACTCGTCGGTGAATAAAACCTTGGTGCCGGCGTTGTTGAAGGTGGCCGAATGCCAGAAGGAGTAATTTGGGTCGCTCGCAGCGTCGATCCGAACCGGATGCGCCGGATCGTGAATATCCAAGAGGATTCCGTTGCCCGAACACGCGCCGGCGGCCAGCCCGATCGACGAATAGACGGTGATGTCGTGACACTTGTCGGTGCCTTCCGTAGTTTGCGTGCCTTCCCCATGGTTGCCACGCTTCCACAGGCCATTGATCGCCCCGCTCTTCAAGTCGGAGAAGATGCGCGGGCTGGAAACGATTTTCGCCAGCTCCGGATGGGCCAGCGGCACCCGGATGATATCGATGCTGAACAGCGAAGTGTCGGGATTCGGATGTTCTTTGTCGCCCGGCACGCACCCGGCTAGCTCCTCGGCCTGCCGAACGCTCCCCGTGCCGGAGACATAAATGTACACATTGTCCTTGTCGTCCGGATCGATTACCAGCGTGTGCGTGTGGGACCCGCGGCAGGTCTGGACGGCGGCCACCTGCCTTGGATTGGAGAGATTGCTGATATCGAATATGCGTACGCCTCGGAAGCGGTCCGGGTTGGGCGGCGGAAGGGGAGGGCTTTTATGTTCTGGTTCGACGCCGGGTACGACCGGTGTAGGCGGCGGAGGCGGCGGTGGCACATAGCTCTCCGGCAGTGGCACGCCTTGTGTCCCGCAATCGAGCCGCGCGTTCACGGCCTCCGCCGACATGAACAACAGATGGCCGTACACCGAGACATCTCCCTGACCGCCGGGGCACACCAGTGAAGCCGTCAGTTTGACGCTGGCAGGGCTATCGATGTCGTAAAAGTTGATGCCGTTGTAGTTGCCGACAAACACGTGATTGCCGCTGAACGCGAGATCCGAATTGGTCGAGCCATACTTACCAGCGGGCGCGTGCGGAGGTTCGCCGGGTTTGAGCGGCTCATCCGGCGGAGGCGGCGGCTGCAAATTTGGAAAGAAGTTGCCAGGCGCAAAGCCGGGCGGCTTGGGCAAAGATGCCAGCTTCTCGAGACCGAGAATGGCTTCACCGGCATCATAGAGCCCCGCCTTTAGTCCTACTCTCGGATCGTCGGTAGACGCCCGCGGATTGGAGTAAACCGGGGATGGAGCGGTGGCTGGGGTTTGCGCCAGGCAAAGTGGCGGGGCCAACACCGATGTCGCAAGCAAGAAGGTGAGATTGCGGCCCAATCGCAGGGAAGCTCGTGCGTCGATCATTTTTTCTCCTTGAGCAACATACTCCGCATAATTTCAATTTCAGCGCGTTGCGTGTTGTCTACGTCGGTGGCGAAGTCGAAAAGGACCGCATCCTGGCCGGCTCCAGGTGCCTCGAAAAGATCCTTCACCATGACGAGCGCTCCAGTATGATGCTGGATCATTCCAGTCAGAAAAAGGTGATCAAAGGTGGCGCCACGGGCCTGTTCCAGCGCCATCATTTGCTGTGGAGTCAGCATGCCAGGCATCATCATGGAATTCATGGGCATGGAGCCCATGTGCATGTGGGCCATCGAATCAGTCACTTTCTTGTCGCTCACGGAATGCATCGGGCTCCGATCCATCGATACCGGCGCGCCTCGGTCCTCAAGCCACTGCTTCATGTATTTCATCTCGTCGGTCTGCGAGATGCTGATTCGTTTGCCGAGTTTCAGGAGTTCTTTGTTGTGGGTTCGGACGCGAAGCAGATCCGTCATCTGCACCGCCTGCGAATGGTGCAAGATCATGCCTTGCATGAAGCTGACGTCAGCCGCTGACGGCGCCTTGAGTGGGGGGGCGGCTTCGGCCGCCGTGATTCTCTTGCTGCTTTGCCCAGGTGCACCCGGCTGCACAATCGGAGCGCTCTCGGGCGCCGCGGGTGAGGATTGACCTGACGCCGTTACGGTGCGCCACAAGATTGCGGCGGCAATGAATCCAACGCGAAATCCCATAACGAGATCCCTAGATCATATCTTCGTACAAGATCGATATGCATGGCCGACGATGATTCGGGGTACATGGGAGCTTTGGCCACGTCGAGCAATCGAGCTGTGCGACGAATTTTAAGTAAGATGTTTCGCAGCGGCCAAGACGCACTGCCAGCGTCAGAAAGCACAAGAATGTTTGGAAGGGGGTAGCCAATGAGACTTTGGTTGATCGGAATCTTAGCGGGAGGCCTGCTGGCTTTCGCAGTGCTTGAAGCGCAAACGCCCGCGGCATCGCAAGGTGCCGTCGCCGCTGCGGCCGCGGCAGATGCCGTTACACCAGGCAACGTGACACAGGCGCGGGTGCTGGCCGAGGCTAGCGGCGGCAACGACTGGCTGGTAAACGGCGGAAACTTTGAGTCGCAGCACTTCAGCCCACTGAAGAACATTAACAACCAGAACGTAAACCGTCTGGGCCTCGCCTGGGCGATCCCCATCGACAGTCACATGGGTCTCTCGACGGAGCCGATTGTCGTGGATGGTGTGATCTATCTCGGACTCCCTTTCGACATCGTGGAAGCAATTGACGGCATGACAGGAAAAATACGCTGGCGATTCGATCCTCACATCCGGATCAACGGCCCATGGCGCAACTCCTATGAGGGGCGCAAGAATCGCGGCGTCGCGGTGTGGCACGGCAAGGTGTATGTCGGGACGGGCGACTGCCGCATGGTGGCGATCGATGCCGCAACCGGGAAGAAAGTGTGGGATACCCAGGTGTGCGATGTCACCCAGACCGGAATCACTGATGCGCCGCGCGTCGGCGATGGCAAGGTGTTCACCGGCTGGGCGGGCATGGAGTACGACGTGCGAGGGGCAGTTGTAGCCGTAGATGCGGAGACGGGCAAGAAAGCCTGGACCTTCTGGACAGCGCCGGGCGATCCGTCGAAGCCTTACGAATCGAAAACCGTGGAGGAGATCGCGAAAACGTGGAGGGGTGACTCGTGGGAGCTCGCTGGCGCCAATGCGTGGACCGCGACGACCTACGATCCAGTCACGAACCTGTTGTTTATACCGACCTCGACCGCCGGCGAGGCCTCTGGTGATTTTTCCAACATCAAACCCAGCGGCAACTTGTTGTTTGCAAACTGCATCATTGCGGTGAATGCATCGACGGGTCAGTACGTGTGGCATTATCAGACCGCATATCCGCCAGATGGCGCCGAAGACTTCCACATTCTCGTGGCTAATTTAGCCTTCGGCGGCAAAGAGCGCAGAGTGATCATGACCGTTCCGAGAAACGGCGTTTTCTATACGCTCGACGCTCGAACCGGGAAGGAGTTCCTTCCGCCGCGAGGAATCGGCGGAACGGCTTATTCGTCCTTGAAGCAGCTTGACTTGAGCACTCTGTCAACGGCGGGATATCAAGATGCCGGTCGGCCACGCCTTCCTGCCACTGGCTTTGGGCACGGGTGGTTTCCGATGGGCTACAACCCCGAGACTGGACTTGTGTACATCTCGGCGTACGAGACCAAAGGAGGTGGTTCGGGTGGTCGAGGGCCCACGCTTGAAGCCGATGGTCTGGGGCCGGGGGGTGAAGCCGCGGGGCTCGGGGGTAGCGCTCGAGGGGGCAGGCTTCAATATGCAGGGTATGCTCCCGTCGCGCACGGCAAGCTCATCGCGTTCGACCCGGTCAATCAAGAGCCTCGCTGGCAGGTGACTCTTCCGGTCGAGATCAACGGCGGCGTCCTGACCACCGCTGGGAATCTGGTTTTCCATGGGGACGCGAGCGGCAAGTTCTCTGCTTATGCCGCGGACACCGGAAGGAAGGTCTGGTCTGTTAAAACTGGTTCCGCGATGCAATCTGTACCTGTGACCTATGTCATCAATGGCGAGCAGTACGTTCTGACGCCTGTCGGGATGGGAGGTGGATACCGTTTGTTCGGGAAAGCGAGCGACATGTCTACCCCGGAAACGAAACGCGGACCCGCACGCCTGCTGGCGTTTAAGCTTGGCGGCAACGCCCCAATGCCAGTGATTCAGGCCGACATTCCCCCTGTACCGCAGCCGCCCGAGCAACCTGGCAGCGTGCAACAGATCGCTGAGGGCGCGCGTGTCTACAACAAGTTCTTCTGCCAGAAGTGTCATTCACCCGAAGCGGACGGGAGTGGCGCGTGGGTGCTCAATGGCGAGGTGCCCGATCTTCGCTACATGCCGCGCGATGTTCATCAACAATTCAACTCGGTTGTACTAGGTGGAAGCCACGTCGAGCAGGGAATGCCGAAATACAGCAGCCCTCCAGGCTGGCCGTTGATCAAAACCGCGATGACGCAAGAAGAAGCGGACGCGCTGCACGACTACATCATCGATTTAGAGTGGCGAGCGTACAAGCTCGGCCCGCGGGGCGTGAAGAGTGCCGACTTCCCCGAACAATGACTATTTAGCGCGAAGGTGCTGCTCCAGAGCTCTGAATCTGGCTAGATCCGTGCGACGCCCCTACTCGATTAGGGCCTCGAAAGACATACCGTTCTGCCATCGGGAACCTTACCGTCGCCCATCTCTGGGAACCATACTCTTTGCCCATCGCCGGCTGGCACGTGTGAACTATTGTAGGCCGCTACATTGATGCTTGAGGTCAAGCCTTTGAGCGAGACCGAGAAGCGCGCAAGCGCCGGACATCGATAGGCTTCCTGTTCGGATTGTTCTAGTTTGTGGTGGTGCGCTCGCTTGTGGCGTTCTACAATAGGTTCCTTGGGCACTCGATGCACCGCGGCTAGCTTGACTCTGGGCGCTATCCTCATAGCGGCAATGGCGGCTCGCGCTCAGGACGCGCCCGATCATCCCTCTGTCACCGTTCACGGCCAGACCTATACGCCGCGCTCCATCCTCGTGCGCAACATGGGTGGGCCCAGCGATCAAACCATGGCCTTCCCGCCGCACAAGATCATCGGTAATCTTTACTATGTCGGCACCAGTTCTCTCAGCTCGTTTCTGGTCATAACAACCGCGGGCAACATCCTCATCGACAGCACGTACGAGCGCAATGTGCCAACCATTCAAAAGTCGGTGGAGCAGTTGGGATTCAAGTTCTCCGACATCAAAATCCTGCTCGGAAACCATGCGCACGGAGATCATCAGGAAGGCGACGCACTCCTTAAGGAACTCACCGGCGCGCAAGTGGCCGCCATGGCGGAAGATGTCCCCGCGCTCCAGGCCATGAAACCGGGAGGCAAGCCGCACCCCATTGATCGCATCCTGCATGATGGCGATTCCGTGACTCTTGGCGGCACGACGCTCATCGCGTATCGCACTGCCGGTCACACGCCTGGCGCAACCACTTGGCTCATGAAGGCCACCGAAGGTGGAAAATTCTACGATGTCCTGCTCTTCACCAGCCTTCGCCCGCCCGTGGTGCTGACGTCGCCAGTGATCGAGGAGTTCAATCGTTCATTCCAAATTGTGCGGTCGCTCCCGTGCGACGTGCCGCTCGGCGATCATCCCTCCGAGTACCACATGCAGGAGAAATTCGCGAAGATCGCAGCCGACGCCCCGAATCCGTTCATCGACCGTGAAGGTTGTCATCTGGAAGCTGACATTCAGGAAGCAATGTTCCGCGCGATTCTGGCCGAGCAGCACGGAAATTAGTCTTTTGACATCGGATTGTATCGGCCCCCGGTCGCCAAATTTAATTCGCAGCGCCTGCCATTGCACCGCGCGATATCAACCAGTCCATGACGATCAGACTAGAAGCTGAAGTAGGTCCTGACGCGCATAAACTCATCAGCTTGCTGGAACGTATCGCATACGGATTGTCGCAAGCGTCGGCCAAAGAGATATCCGCAGAGTCACGAGAAAAAGAATCTCAACCTGTGAAAAAGGCTCCAATGTTTCTCGGCGAGAAGGAACTAGCTAACGAGTTGGGAGTAAGTGTCTCGTCGCTTCGGAGGTGGAGATTGATCCGCACAGGACCAGTGTTCGTGAAGGCCGGAGGACTGGTGAGGTATCGACGCGTTGACGTGGAGGAATGGATCAAGACGTGCAACGGTCACAAATAGTGGGCTAAGTTGTGGTGCGGAGGCACCTTACCTTCCAAAACCACCAGGTTTTGGAAGGCCTCGAAACCTGCGATCAGAGCTAACGATAGCCGCACTGCGGCAAGGTAGCAAGGCTAGGCTTTTTGGAAGGCTCACTTCCGCGGGCACACACCTCCGGACGGAAATCTTCGTGTCATCAGTGGCCAACCCTGTTCTCACGTTGAGTACGTGAGCCCTACGCAGATCAATGCCATTGCGCCGGACGACGACATGATCGGACAGGTTCCCGTGCAGGTGACGACGCCGCAGGGCCCAAGCTATCCCGGAACAGCGGTGAAGCAGAGATTATCACCCGCATTTTTCACATACCAATCGGGAACGACTACCTACGTCGCAGCCGTTCATCTTGACGGGACGCTTGTTGGGCCGGCTGGACCGGCATCCCGGCCTGCCACTCCCGGCGAGGTGATTGAAGTCTACGGAACTGGTTTCGGCCCGACAACGCCGAGTTCGCCCACCTCGCAATTGGTTGCG
>Ga0335071_10004339_pt1 | contig 14815 bp, 12 predicted proteins | sample Lox_Sample_15_FD_206724 | JGI IMG/M metagenome (GOLD analysis project Ga0335071, IMG submission 206724) | Soil microbial communities from Loxahatchee National Wildlife Refuge, Florida, United States - Lox_Sample_1.5 | ecosystem: Environmental > Terrestrial > Soil > Wetlands | place: USA... | reverse complement strand
CGTTCGCACGTATAGTAGTTGGAGACCCCGAACAAGGAGCCAGACTAATTGTCAGAACTATCGCCGTAAATCGGATGAGCGTGCAAATCGTTTGTTCAAATGTCTTCGCCGTTCTCATGGCCAACTTATTGTCTGACTCCGTATACTTGTGTCTCCTCCTGTTTTTCTCACAACTATTTGATCGTTTCAATACTTTTCGAGATTCCTGCGAACCTGATTCTGTTAAAGGTGAAGTCACCCGATTGGTAGCCATGATTGCCTCAGGTTCGGTGGCAATCGTGGGCTTCTTCGTCCCTGAATTGAACCTGTCTTTAAGGATTGGATATTCGTGAGGTGGCATGGATCCTTTGGGGTGCTCCGGCTGAGCAGGAGATGGGTCCCATGCTGTGCCGCAGAGCGGCCAGGTGATTTTAGACCGGCCTTTTAAGCCCGGTGGCCCCGACCCGAATATTCCCGCTCGTTGCGTCGCGACGGTTGATCCAACCTTTTATTCAATCGTCGCTCCGCGACGTGCTGGTATTATGACACGCGATGCCGGCCTTGAAAGGACGGCCTAAACTCAGGCAGCCGCGATGCGGCCGCAAAAACGTCCGCATGGAACGGTAGTCCCATGCGCGGCGTCACGGGCTTTGACTGATACTCGTTTCCGGGAACATCCATGCAAGGCAGTGCCGCACGTGCATCGCTGGTCCTCTTTTCCACCGCAGTCCAAGATGGGTCTTCTTGATTTCAAAGATGGACTGGGATAGTCTCGACCTCTCGAGGTAAAGAGTATGAGGAAGTCGCTGAAATTCTGGGTTCGCTTCGCATCCGGACTCCTGGTTGGGATTTATATCCAGGTTTATCCTCTAGCCGCCCTCCAGGCGGAAGTCCAGCAACTCTTTGAAGAAGCTCAGAAGGCGCGGGTACGGGGAGATTTGACGCAAGCCGAGCAAAAATACCTGGAGGTGATTCATCAGGCGCCGCAAATGCCCAATGCGTATCACAATCTGGGGATCGTTTACTTCATGCAGCGCAAATACCCCGAAACGGTGGTTGCCCTGAAAAAGGCATTGAAGCTTGACCCAAACTTGTCGGGAGCCCAAGTGATGCTGGGTCTTGCCTATTATCAGCTTTATGAATTGGACAAGGCGATTGTCGCTTTTAATGCCGCTTTAAAATTGACGCCGACCGACACGAATGCTCTTCTCTATTTAGGAAAAGCACAACTCCAGAAACGAGACTATCGAGCCGCACAAAGTACTCTGGAGAAATTGGTCGAGCTAAGCCCTCGGGACCCCGAAACACTCTACGATCTGAGTCTGGCTCATATGAAGCTCATATTAGAGAGTGTGAACCGCCTTGGGGAAGCCGCGCCAGGGTCGTATTTATTCTCCTTAGTGCTCGCACAAGACGCCGAAGCTCACGGTGATGACGCAACTGCCATCCAGAAGTACCGAGAAGCTCTGGCCCTTCGCGGCAAGGAGGAGGTAGTGGGAATTCATTACGCCCTGGGGAGCCTCTACGCCAAAATGGGCAAAGATGTAGAAGCGGCCGAGGAGTTCAAGAAGGAGCTAAAAATCAACCCCAATGATGCGCTGGCCTTGTGGAAGCTGGGGGAGTTGGGCCTTCATACAGACCCCCAAGAGGCTCGGGGTTATTTAGAACGAGCTGTCATTCTCAATCCGGATCTTCCTCAGGCCGCTTTGGCCTATGGCCGCGTTTTGGCCCGCGGCGGCGAGACAGAGAAGGCAGTGGAACAATTTCAAAGAGTAGTTCGGCTGGCACCAGAAGAAGACTCGGTTCACTATCACTTGGTAAAAGCCTATCGCCTCTTGGGCCGAACCGAAGCCGCCAAGACGGAAATGGCTCGATTTGAAGAACTGGCGAATAAGAAATCAGAACGCACGAGGGAAAAGGCACACCAGCTGATCGAGATGAGTCGAGCCGCTCAGGAGTCAGAACAGGAACCCGATCCTGGTTTTTCTCCATCACGCGATCCCGACCATCAGCTAAAATAGCGCCTGGCGACCCCGCTCCAGTTCGCTCCGATTGCCTCCAAGCGGGCTGATTCGAGAATAAGTCGTTTGTCTTTTTTGCAGCCCCTGTGTTATTTTACTGCAATTTTCAGAGGCAATTCAGGTCAGAAAGCTGCTCGATGTTATCACTACCCCCCTCTGGGGATGGGCTGGTTCTCCGTCTCTCTGCTTCTCCTCAGTTCCCCATCCTGATGGGTCTTCACCTGTCACATTCATCGATGTGGCTGAAGAATCCGGGTTGAGCATCCAAAATGTCTGGGGAGGGGTAAACCGCAAGAAATACATCATCGAGACTAAGGGAAGCGGATTGGCCTTCTTCGATTACGACAACGATGGCTGGCTGGACATTTATCTGACAAACGGAGTTCGGTTGGAAGAAACCTACGAGCCTGGAAAAGGTCCGATTCAACATCTTCTCAAAAACAACCGGGACGGGACGTATAGTGATGTGACGGAAAAGGCCGGCCTGGGACGGACCGGTTGGGGCACAGGTGTATGCGTCGGCGACTATGACAATGACGGCTGGGACGACCTTTTCTGCAGCTACTGGGGTCACAATGTTCTCTGGCATAACAATGGGGACGGCACCTTTACGGATGTGACGGAAAAAGCTGGACTCGCAGAGGAGCGGGTCCGTTGGGGTTCAGGTTGCACCTGGATCGACTATGATCGCGACGGGGCTCTTGATCTTTTCGTCTGTAATTACTTTATACCTGCTGGACCATCCGGAGTTTGATCCGGATTGGATGACCGATGTGCCTAAGTTGATCAAGTGGACAGAAGAGTATTTTGTTTTTCGATGTGCACCTGGAGAGCCGGCGACTCAGTGGGGTGCCAATATTGTAGGTGAACAGGATGGTTTCCTGGTGAAGATGGACTACCAGACCGCACGATATGCCGCTGAATGTGCCAGGTGGTATGCGATTTCGGGTGATTCCACTTACAAAGAAAAGGCTTACCGTTTGTTGAACTGGGTAACCTACTGCAATAACTCTGAGGGTCAAGCGTTTGAAAGCCCAGTCAGCAAAGATGTGTCAAACTGGTGGTCGGACTGCTATGGCGAATGTCCCAGAATGTTCTATCATGCATTTTCCGGAGTCCCCGAGTGGGCTCCACCACGAGAGAACCACATCTTGTATTCGGAAGGAGTGCTGAAGCAAGTATCCTATCTGGCAGGAAAGGTACAATACGCTGTCACCGATAGCGCGGGGACTGAGTATCTTCGGCTGGCATTCCTCCCCACCGCTATCAGTGCCAACGGAGTCAAACTCTCTTTACGCCCGGACCTGAAGGCGGAGGGTTACACTGTAAGGAACCTCGGGGGTGGAGATTATGCGGTGAATATCAGAAGGATGCGGAGTGGTGAAGTGGTTATAAAGTGACAATTGTATGAACCTGCGATTCTGCCAGCTCCCGACGATTGGACAATCACAAATGCCGTAAAGGTAAAACACCATAGCCTCCTAAGTGAGGATCCAATGACCGCAGATGCTGAAAGACCAAAATCCCTAGGGTCAAGCACCATATCACGTCGAGCTTTTGCCACTCGTTGTTGGGCTGGTTCGGCTCTCTTCTCTCCCGTCTTTGGCACTGGAATTGCCGCCTCAACTGCAGCGCCGCTCCAAGTTAGAAACTCGACGGTTCCGACCATGAAGGGCTCTGTCCCCTGCGATTCATTGGGGACGACCCTTATGCACGAGCATCTGCTTTGGTTCGCTGGTCCTCGACTTGATAATCCCGGCTACACTCCAATTCCGGACGGTTTGCGATCAGAATCGGTCGACTTCGTTGTTTCGCTTCTGAACGACGCATCACGCGTGGGAATTGACACCATCGTGGACCTCACTCCCCACAGACCCGTGGACCTTTATGAGCAGATTGCGAAGCGATCACCCGTCAAGATTGTGCCATCTACTGGTTTTTATCGGCGTGAAAAGATTCCCAAACAGCTGGCGGACATGGAAGATGAAAGACAGATGGAAGAGTTGATGCTAAAGGAAGTCACGGGGGGGATCGGCGGCACGAAAATTCGGGCGGGAATCATTAAAATAGCCCAGGAACGTGCTCCCCTTTCGGATTGGGAGAAGAAGGTCTTTCGGGCCGCGGCCCGTGTGCAGAAAGCTACGGGAGTTCCCATCGCAACCCATTGCGGTTCGGCGCCTGAGCAATTTGATGTGCTCGTGCAGGCGGGAGCCACTCCCCGCCGGATTTTTTTCTCGCACGTCGATGTGGGTCGGAAGGGACAACCGGGTGATCAGTTGCTTTCGATCGTGAAAGCCGGCAGCTATCTGGAGGTCGATACTTTCGGCCAGGATTTCTATACTCCGTGGCCTGAACTGGTTTCTTTTCTGCGTTCTCTCTGCGATGCAGGTTATGCTAACCGAATCTTTCCCTCGATAGACTGCAACTGGCATTGGGCGGATGGGAAGAAAGTGTTTGAAGGGGCAGAGGCGCCCTATTTCGATCCCAATGCTGCGAAGCGAACCTACGCTTACATGATTACCGATGCAGTTCCTGCGCTTTTGAAATCCGGATTCAGCAAAAAGGAGATTGACACCTTCCTGATTGATAATCCACGCAGGTTCTTTTGTGGTCAGTAGTCTTCTGGAAAATCAGCACAAGCGATGGACAAAGAGGGTAAATAAACCTCTTGCAAGGGTAGGGACTTGCTGCCCGCGTCCGCAATCGAAGAACCAAGCTGGACGCCCAGCACTGTGTCGACACCATATTCGATCGATACGGCCGGAGGAGCTTTTTCACAGCTTGAGGTTGTAGAGGGGCCTGAGGTCCCTACCCTGGAGTTTTGGACATTTCAATTTCAAAGTTAGTGGAAGCTGCCTGTCAGAAAGGATATTGGCACAATGATTAGCGGACAGACTGCTTTTTCGAGCTATGCAGGCCGCAGAAGGCCAGCCGTGTGTCGCCTCGGGCCTTGTGTCTTGCTCTCACTCTTCCTCTCAGTCTCAAGCCTCATCTGCCTCGAGGGACAAGAAAAGGTTCGTTCACACCAGGAGCGTTTTGCCACTTCGGCGGATAAATCCCGGCGAACGGAAGCTGAGGCCACGGCACGCCTGAACCGGAATCCCAAGGACGTCAAGGCGTTCACCGAGCGCGGCTTGGCGCGGCTTGGTCTTGGCCTGATCGATGCGGGCGTTGCGGATCTTGAACAGGCGGTTGCAGTGGACCGCACTTCAGCCGAATCCTGGGCCTCTCTTGCCTTCGGGCTCTGGAGGCAAGGGAGGTTCGAGCCGGCTCTTGACGCAGCCCGGGCGGCCTTGGAACGAGACCCGGAGCAATCCTCGGCGCATTGGTACTCAGGGAGGTTATTGCTACTGACCCATGGAGATGTCCAGGAGGCAGTTCGACACCTGGAACGGGCTCAGGAACTGAATCCTGCAGAGGCCGGGATCCACCTGGACCTGCTGATGGCCTACCGGGCCACGGGCGATCTGAAGAGAGCCTGGGCCCAACTGCACCCGTTGGGCGTCTTGCTTCCATCCTCCGATACACGGCTTCTGGGGTTCCCTTTTCAGGCCCGGCCAGAATCCGCACAAGGTAGCCAGGGGATGCTTTCCGAGATCCGAGAAGCTCTGAAAGCCGGACGTACTGCCGAAGGACTCGGAGCTGTGAAGGACTATGAGCGTCAATTCCAAAATGACTCACAGGCTCTATTCGATTTGGCCATGTTAATGTCGGAGAATTCCCAACACGAGGCAGCGGCGAGAGAGTTTGCTCGGATCAATGAGTTGCGGCCCCATTCACCGGACATCCTTTACAATCTGGGTGTCCCTTATTACAACCTCAAACGCTGAGATGAAGCAACACGGGCTCTTGCTGAGGCTGCCGATCTGGATGAACGACCGGCTGAAGTTCACTATTCGCTGGGTTTGGTGGCCTCCGAGAGGGGTGATCGCGAAAATGCCATAATCGAATTCCATCATGCATTGGACCGAGCCCCTCAGCGGGCTGACCTTCACTATCTACTTGGACAAGAGTATTTTCAGCTGAACTACTGGCAAGGTGCGGTATCAGCCTATCGGCGCTCAACGGAGCTGGACTCGGGCAAGCCCCTCTATCACGCCGGTTTGGGTGAAGCTTTGTTGGCACTGCACGATTATGAGGCAGCGACGAAGGCCTTTGAGACAGTTGCCCAACTGGACTCAAATTTCTGGGACATCAATTATCTCATCGGATACGGTTATCGAAACCAATTGAAGTTTGAGATCGCTCGGAAGTATTTCGAGAGGCAACTAAGCATCACCCCTGGCCATATCGAATCCTTGGCTAACCTCGGCTTCATATCCGTGGAGCAAAATCGTCTTGTGGAAGGTGAGAAGTACTTGCAACAGGTTCTCACTGCCGAACCTGATCACTTGACAGCCAACTTTGACCTCGGGAGGATGTGGTCGAAACTCGGCCGCGACGATCGGACCATCGTCGCCTTCTCTCATGTGCTTATGGTCAGCCCAGACTTTGCCGCGGCACAGCTACAGCTGGCATTATGTTACTCGCGTCTTCAAAAGACTGCTGAAGCCCAAGCGGCGTTGGCGGAATTCAAGAAGCTCGAAGAGCTTGATAAACAGATGCGACGTGACCGGCTAAATTTGGAAAGGGCTCGAGAGGTCCAGTACGGCAATTCTCCGGAGGGCAAGAATTGAGGACGACTGGCGGCTGGCTGCGAGAATCAAGATTTGCCACTCCCATCATTCGCAACCAGAATTTGCGGTTCCAGGCGGACCGAAGTCTTGATGGAATTTGAAATCAGACAATGCTTCTCAGCCTTCTGCAGTATCCGGCCGGCTCTTTCCATATCCTTACTCTGAGAGATGACGAGCCTGGGACGAATGATTATTTCCGTAATTCGGTATCCTTCATTTTCGGGTTTCTCCAGCTTTCCAGTGGCCCGTGCCTGGTAGCTCTCAAACTGAAGTTTGGACCCCTCAGCGATGGCCAAGAAGGTGGTCATGATACAGGAGTTGACCGCAGCCACAAAGTAATGCTCAGGGGACCAGAATCCATCATGCCCATCAAACTCCGGGGGAGTTGCGACCTCGAGAGGGGGGAGCCCCGGTGCGGAAAGCCGTCCCTTCTTTTCCCCCGTCCATTCGATTCGACTCTCGTAAAAGTGTGGTAATTGCGTGGTCATGAATTACTCCTCTGCCTTCTTAGATGGTGTTAGAAGCCAAATCCATCTTCATCCTGCAGATCCCGAATTTGTCTCCAATCAGGAGTTCAATAATCTGACAGAGGCATGTTCGGAGTGGGTTAGAAACCACAGGATCCGGACGCGGTTTTCATCAGATAGTGCCTTGGTGATTTACATGAAGTGGCGTATGACCAGATCCTATACTTTGTCCAGTAGCGAGTTATAGATTCTTTGGATTTCATTGTCAATCGCCAGCCGGAAAGTTGGAAAGCCGTAGACATTGACATCCCCTGCCGCCGTGGCCAAATATATACCCGCTGCTTCCAGTAGTAGGGCTTATGGGTAGTGACAAGCCCAGCGAGGAGAGTCATTATGCGATGTCAATTAGTACTCGTTTTGTTAACGGTTTTTCTTGGCCATGAATCATGGCACAGTTCGCAATTGTATGGTGGGAAGCCAAGCCAGTCTCCCGGGACGAAGGAGAATCAAAGCAGGCGTCTTCCCCCGGTTCATTTTGACGGAAGCTTCTTTACTCGTGAAGGAAAGCGCTTCATTGCGGTGGGGGCACATTGGGTTCCTGCTAAGGCTGCCATGCAATGGCCGGTGCAGTGGGATCCCAAGGATATTGAAGCTGACTTCGCCAAGATGCATGAGCTGGGATACAACCTGGTACGGCTCGATATGATGTGGGCATGGTTCGAGCCGCGTCCCGGTGACTATAATCCTGCGGCCTTCCAACAGCTCGATGCGCTGGTTTCACTGGCGCACAAATACGAGATCTACCTGCATCCTTCCTTATTCATCGGCGGCGAAGTAGGAGAGGCCTACTGGGATGTGCCATGGCGGCACGGACGGCATCCTCATGCTGACCCGGAAATGCTGCGTCTGGAAACGAATCTGGCATCGGAGTTCGGAAGGAGATATCAGAACGAGAGTGCCGTTATCGCGTGGGATTTGACCGACGAGCCTCCGTTTTGGATCGTTGCCGGTCAGACAACTGACGCGATGGCCATCAACTGGACTCGGCTGATCACGGGTGCTATCCGGCGCAATGACAAGCTCCACCCGATTGTTGTCGGCACGAGTGGAGAGGAAACCGGGCATGGGCCCTTCCGCTCGGACAACATAGCCAATGAAGTCGACTTCTTCAGCGTCCATCCTTTCACGCTCTACAAGCCGGAACTTTTTCCTGACCCATTGCTTTCAGAGCGCGGCACCTATGGGGCGGCCTTCGAAATTGCTTTGTCCAGCGGGGCCGGCCGTCCTGCCATGATCCACGAAATGGGCGCTTCTTCAGCACAGTATGCGCCGGAAAGAATAGCGCTCTACGATCGGGCGATGATCTATTCCGGGCTGGGGGCCGGCGCCATTGGCGTAGACCTGTGGTGCTATACCGATGCCGCCCCGGAGCAGTTCCACAAAGTGCCTTACCTTCGGACCCCGCAGGAGACGGGCTGGGGAATGACGACCTGGGACAGGCAAGATCGGCCTTTGGCCCGGGAATTCAAAGTCTTCTCCAGAATCGTGGGCCAGCTGAACCTGGATAACGTGAAACCCGCGCCGGCAGAGGTCGGCATCATCATCCCCCAAGAGTGGGCTAGGACACACGGGGATTATTCGCGGTTTGGCTTGACTGGACCGGAGGTCACCCCATACGTTTCGATCTCCGACGGGGATGCAATGCCCGGACAAACCCCACCCAGTGCCAGCGCAGAGAACCAGTGGCTGATGGGGTCTCTGCTGAATGCGTTTGTTCTCGCCCGCCGGGCCGGCCTGAAGTCAGACTTTCCACGCGAAACCAGCGACTGGAGCCAGCATCCCATGCTTTTCATGCCTTCCCCGCTGACCAGCACGGGCAGCGTATTTCTGGCCCACGTTCATACCGATTTTTATGAAAAAGTCAGACAGTATGTCGAGCGTGGAGGATTCTTATACGCATCGGTGGCAGCGGACGCAGCCATACCGCAGATGGAATCCATCTTTGGCGCCCGCCTGGTGGATACAGCTCCGGTTTCTGAAGTCACATTAAAAGTAGTGGCTCCCCTCGGAGAACTCAAGCCCGGCGATACTTTCCACTATTCCGTGCCCACGGCAACTCCACGTTATTGGGGGTCCCTGCTTTCGGTAAAGGGAGGCGAAATCATTGCGATTGACCAGCAGGGATTCCCCGCACTCGTCGCCAACAAATTAGGATCGGGGAAGACCCTTCTTTCTGCATACCCCCTGGAAGCCTACCTTGCGGCCGTCCCGTCCGCCTATGAGAAAGAGGAGAACACCCACCGCATTTACGAGGCCTTTCGAATCTGGACCGGTGCAAAACCTCTGTTCCATACCGACTTGCCTTCCGTGGAAGTCACCTCTCTAAATGGAGAGGGTCGTGGCTACGCCGTCGTCGTCAACCATCGCGGAAACCCGTCATCAGTGACCGTGTCTTCTTCGCTCCTGATCCGGTCCGCAAACAGGATCACTGCCGATACCCCCGAGACGCTTCCGGTGGAGCGTTCGAGCTGGAAGTTAAACCTGCAGCCTTTCGAAGGGGTTATTGTGGAATGGAAATAGGATGGGCCATTACTTGACTCGAGACCAGGACTCCGGGACGAGCTTTCGATAATTGACATCCAGGACATCCAGCCGTTTGAAGTGAACTGCCAGGCGTTGCAGGAATTCCGCATAATCCTTCTGTTCCTTGGGCGTCCAGACGTCTTCCGCCAGGGCACAGAGTCTGGGGAACGTCATGTATTCGGCGTGTTTGCGATCAGGAACAAACTCCGTCCAGAGCTGGCACTGTGCGCCCAGGACGTGATGAGCGTTTGCAGCGGCAATGGCAGCGGGAACCGGGTCATAGCTATAGACTTTTTCCAATGGTAGAAGTCCCCCAATGGCCAGTGGTTCTTTGTCGGGCTGGTCCTGGTAATAATCAAAGTAGGTGTAGTCAGTGGGGGCCATGACCACGTCGTGCCCCGCGTTGGCGGCTTGAATGCCTCCTTGCTCGCCCCGCCACGACATGACCACGGCGTTCTTGGAGATTCCTCCTTCCAGAATCTCGTCCCACCCGATCAGTTGCCGGCCCTTGCCGGTGAGGAATTCATCCAGCCGTCGCGTGAAATAGCCCTGCAGCTCTTTCTCGTTGCCGACTCCTAGTTCCTTCATCCGGGCTTGCACTCGGGCACTCTGCTGCCAGAATTTGGGTTCGACTTCGTCCCCTCCCACGTGGACATAACGGGACGGAAAGAGAGAGATCACTTCGCTCAGGACATCGAACATGAATTGGATGGTCGGCTCATCCATGTTCAACTGGTCGGCCAGGTCGTAGTTGAATAGAACCGGGACAGGTTTTCCCAGGCTTCCCAGCTCCGGGTAAGCAGCCACGGAGGCTTGTGAATGTCCGGGCATCTCGATCTCAGGCACGACGTTAATGTGCCGCTCCCGTGCATAGGCCACGACCTCACGGACATCTTCCTGAGTGTAGAAGCCAAAATGCGGCTTCCCGTCGGACTTCTGATTCGCTCGGACCTCTTCGATTGGCCCTACCGGGGAGGCTTCCCGCCACGAACCCACTTCCGTCAATTTCGGGTATTTCTTGATCTCAATACGCCACCCCGTATCATCCGTCAAATGCCAGTGGAATGAATTCATCTTGTGGATGGCCAGAAGATCGATGTATTTCTTGACGAATTCCTTGGGCATGAAATGACGGCTCACATCCAGCATGGCGCCCCGCCATTTGAATCGCGGACTGTCTTCAATCAGGAGACAAGGCACGCTCCAATCCACACCTTCCATTTTCGCCTGCCGATAAACCTGGACCGGCAGGAGCTGGCGCAGGGTTTGGGTTCCATAGAAAATGCCCGCTGCCCTCGGCGCCTTCAGCACAATCCGCTTGGAGGAGATTTCCAGGCTATACCCTTCCTCGCCCAACCTCTCCAGGGCGGGATCCAACTTCAACACGACATGTGGGGCCGAACCGACTCGCGAGGTTCTTACCTCCAGCGTGAAGCCAAGCGCTGGAGCCAGCGTCCTCGCGAACAGTCGGGCCTCCTCGGCTAAAGCCGGATCTGCCCGAATCACTGTTCCGGGTTTGAACAGGAATCTCCCTTCTTTCATCGTCAGGGTGACAGGTCTCGGAATCACCGAAACCGTTTCTGCTTCGCTTGCTGCGGCGAACCCAGTGAGCAGGAGGACAACAGGGCCAAAGAATCGGATTGACGGCAGTCCAACTGAAGCAATACTCATTTCGATCTCCTGTGTGAGGACCGCGGCTGAACGTCCCTCGAAACTGGTACAAAGCGGGCCAGGACCGCATGGCCGTTTCCGCGGGGGTTATAAGTTGATTGGAACGCCTGGAGGGTCGGCCAGTTTGAACTGTACCATGATCCTCCGACAATCCAGCTGCCATCTGGCGACAGAGCGCTGGCATGGAATCCCCCGTAGGCGTTTTGACCTGTGATCGAACACTGCTTTCCCACAAAACTGGAGTAAACGAGGTTCTTGAGATCCGGCGCAATGATTGTCAGGAATGCGTTGCCGTCATAACGGCCATTGGCTCCGCCATAGGCCGATTGATATGGGATTCCCGCCGTGGGGAAATTTGCGGAATAAGTAGTGCCGGTTACGTAGACATTTCCGGAGCTATCCACAGACAAACCCTCCGCGTTCTCGTGACCACTACCCGCCAAGTATGAACAGGCTAGTATCGCGCCGTCAGGCCCGATTTTGCAGATCGCCAGATCGCTGCTCCCACCGCCGGGATTGGGCTGGAAAACGCCGTGGGTGACGGACCAGTCGGTGGATGTCGTCCAGACAGCAACGTAGGCATTCCCTTGAGCATCTACCGCCAATTCGTGCGTGTCGACTTCTTCGTCACCACTTCCACCCAAATACGTCCCATAGATCAAGTTTGATCCATCAGGTGACAATTTCGCCACATAGAAGTCATTGGGACCTCCACTATATGTGTGCCTGCCGTTTCCCGGAGTGGGCATATCTGTGGAGGCTGTGTTGTTGGCATAATACACGTTTCGGTGGGCGTCCACGCGGACCATGGCGGCGATATTGTCGGTGCCCGAGCCGCAAAGCCACGTGCCCCACAAGACCCGACTGCCATCGCTCTTGATTTTCAAAACGCAGGAATCTCCGCCGTCGCCCTTTGGCGTCTTCTGGTAGCCGTTGGCAAACCAGGAGGCAGGCGGAGCTTGTCCAATCCCATTCCAGCCGGATGGAAGATAGATCTCTCCCTGATCATCCACCGCAATGTCTCGGCACAACTGTCCGGAGCCGACATAGCTGGCCCACATCAATTGCCCGTCCGGCGTGAATTTGGCCACAAATCCATTCTGTTTGCCGTAGGCTCCAAGATTCGTCCCCACGGTATCGACAAAGCTGACTTGGAAGACCCCTGGCTTGATGGGGAGTCCCTCGCCCGCGCGTCCCGCCACGTAGATGAAACCGCGATTGTCCACCTCGACTCCATACGCCCGGTCATAATTCGGCCCTCCGAATAAGGTGGACCAGAGTAACTGACCGCTGGGGCTGAATTTCATTACAAACACATCCATGGGCCCAAAATCCCCCAGAGATTTCCCGCCGGTGTGGTATGTGCGGCAGTAGGCACCCGCTGTTGTGGGAAAGTCAGGCGAACTCGTTCCTCCCACTGCAATGATATTTCCGTGGTTGTCTGCGCACACGTCGCGGATATAGTCGCCATTCATCCCGCAGATATAAGTTGAAAAGGCAAGGTTATAGCGGTTTGCCGCCAAGGCGGATGATATCTGCCCCACGGCCAAGACAATTGCCAAGATCCGGGTTTCGACGAGGTTTCTCATTAGCGGTTCTCTATATCAGGATGTGATTGAGCCAGAGAGTTAAGTAGGCCTGCATTCGCAGTCCGCGAATGCTCAGTCCTTATCATACACGAAGGTGGAGTCAGGCAGATTCGTCAGATTTCCGTTGACATCATGGTTTCAAATGGAATTGTTGACACATCGATTGGCCGAACCAGATGCTGGGCCACACCGTGGCCCCAATCCCCTGGTCAGCGTCCCAAGTAACTGTTATTCGGTAATCCAGGCCTGACCAGTCCCCCCTTGAATGGGAGACCAAAACGGCAAGCTGGAAATAACCTACGCTGATAACACCAAGCAAGCGCTCACTTTGTAGAGCATTCGTTTTTGGCTTGACTTGAGAGAAAATATCATTATGATATCTAATAGATATCGGATAGATATATTCGATACAAAGGAGGCGTCATGGAACCAGGAATCATGAAGACTCATCAGGAAAAGAAGGTTAAGGTCCTTAATGGATGGATGATGTTGGGGTGGCAGATTGTGTTGCCGTTCATTTTTGTCCCGTTGTTTATCTACTCACTTCCGGCCAAAGGAAGCGATCAAACTCACCCTGACTGGCCGCTTTTTGTCTTGTCCATTCTGCTGTTGCTCTTCTTTGTGATTTCTATGGTGGGTTTCTTTACACTTCAGCCCAATGAGGCCAGAGTTTTGATCCTGTTCGGCAAGTATGTTGGAACCGTCAAGGAGAGTGGATTCCATTGGGGCAATCCTTTTTATTCCAATGGGCCTGTAGGGACCGTTAGTCAACCGGAGACCGGCACTCCAACTCCCAAATCTGTTCAACGTCCTAAAATCAGCCGCTTTAAAGTCTCTTTGCGGGTAAGGACTCTCAACGGCGAGAAACTCAAAGTCAATGATAAGCGAGGCAATCCCATCGAAATCGCGGCCGTGGTGGTCTGGCGAGTCGAAGACACTGCCCATGCCATTTTCGACGTCGACCGCTACGAAGACTATGTTCGACTGCAGACTGAAACAGCCGTGCGGCATTTGGCCAGTTGTTATGCCTATGATCATGGGGAAGAAGATGAGATTACGTTGCGTAGTGGCGTAGACGACGTCTCCAAAGCCCTGCAACGGGAATTGCAGGAACGCTTGAGCCGGGCGGGAGTGATGGTGGAAGAGGCAAGGTTGACACATCTGGCCTATGCCCCTGAAATTGCCCAGGCCATGTTGCGCCGTCAGCAGGCCGAGGCAGTGATCGCGGCCCGGCAAAAGATCGTTCACGGCGCCGTCAGCATGGTAGAGATGGCTCTGAAAGATTTGGCCGACAAGCATGTCGTGCAGCTGGATGATGAACGCAGGGCTGCCATGGTCAGCAACTTGATGGTTGTATTGTGTGGTGAATCAGAAGTCCATCCAGTCATTAACGCCGGCACCTTATACAACTGAGCAATTCATGGAACCGCGCAAATCGTTTCTATTGAGAGTTGATCCAGCCCTTTGGGCTGACTTGGAAGCTTGGGCGCAAGACGAACTGCGCAGCGTGAACGGCCAGATTGAATACATCTTGCGCCAAGCTGTGGCCCGGCGAAAGGGGGAAATGCGGCATTCAGGACGACGCTCCCGGCTTGATCCGGAATCGAAGCAAGAATATTGATTTTCACCTCCTGTGAATTCCAGGGTAGAAGCGCCGATGGCCTATAGCCCCATTCTGCCGTAGAATTCCTTCTACTTTCCATCCACCTCAAGCTAGTGTTGCTCCCTCTTTCCTTTAATGTTGGCTTCAACGGCTAATCCTAACAGACTGAAAGTTACCGACCATTTTGTCAACTCCAGGCAGAGAGACGTGCCTGTCCTAAAGGAAG